>JAABUH010002518.1_pt1 | contig 17466 bp, 18 predicted proteins | sample 5559121 | NCBI WGS metagenome assembly JAABUH01 (sample SAMN10711871, study PRJNA513364) | rock metagenome | isolation source: Antarctica rocks | place: Antarctica: Victoria Land, Battleship Promontory nord | collected 2015-12-28
CGCGCTATCGGGGGACGAGCGGCATCAGGAAATCAAGGATAAGTATCAGAATAAATGGAGTCATATTGAGATTGTGACGGCGGAAGATCTTTACCGCAAGCATAGGGTCCCCGACTGGGATGTGCTTGATAAGGAAGAGGAGAAGAGGGTGAAGAGTATGAAGAAGAGGTGGGCTGAGGAGGATGCGGCGAATGCGGTGACAGAGAGGGTGGAGGTGCCAAGGGGTAGAAAAGCGGCGGTTAAGGGGTAGGAATTTAGCAATAATAGAAAGGATGGAGGAGAGGATAAGGTTGCTGCTTTTGACTTCTTCGATGCAATGAAGAGAGACTCTTCAAACATTCTGTTAATCGATATGGCTGATTCCATATCATCCGATTAGGATACGCTGGGCAGGTTTCCATACAGAAATTATCTCGTGAGACTTGCGAAAGATACTTCGGAATGTATCGTTGAATCTTTTCTTCTGGTCTCTCGCCCGCTCCCCCTCAAAAGTTCTCCTTCTCCTCTCCCGTTGCCCCCCCCACCTCCCTTCCTCCATTCTCCAACGCAGTCCTCCATCCTCCTACCCAGTCCCTCGTCCTGATAATATTGGGTGAATAAATGCTCCCGCTGTATGGGATACTACATGCGGTGGGTACTGAGAATCGATGGCCAGGGGGGCTTTAATGAGGGTGAGCAGTGATGGAGTGGAAAGGGAAGAGGGTGGAGGAGTTGAGGTGGGAGCAGGATGGGGTGTGGGGGTGAGGCGGCATGAAAAGGGGGTGAAAATGGCGTGAGGGGGGGTGGAAGTGGGGTGGATTTCGCCTATGAGATTCGGATTATTTGAAGAGACAAAAAGGATCCTAATTTGGGTTTTGTATATGTCAGGCGAGCAGTGTTCCAGATGATCTTTTCAAATGGCGAACAAATGGTTTATGGACGTATTTCACCCTGTGCGTTATATTTACTATGTAGGCACCCGGTGCACTTGGCTTGCTATCTAATTTTAGATTAGGCAATGACTCCAAAGGGCGATGATGGATGGTGGCTGAGATCGTTTCAGGTTTTGTATCTCATCCAGCTAAGAATTTTCCAGACCACATTAAGTGGACATTGACCTGGACCCGTCGCGAAGGGGTGCTGGATCACATGACATGGAAGTTCTTTGCCCGGGGGCAAAGAACTTTCTTAGTTCGATCACGTGATACAAATTCTTTACCTGCAGGCGCAGAACTTCTTTGCCCATCAAGGGATGGGAGGAGCCCTTAGGAGTGCGTCTGCTTTAATATACCATATCCCTTTAACCGCCACAAGGTCGGCCACCCCCTTCGATCAACAGCTAGGCCAAATTTGGTAGCAGCTTGACCAGATGGGGTACGGGTGCTTAATAAACAGCTCTGTCGCCGACTCGCCGAATCCAAATAAGTGTTTCGTATGCTTAGTCATTGGTGGGGTCCCCCTACGAGCATTGTAGATCATAGGGGTGGCCGACCTTGTGGCGGTTAAAGGGATACTCTATGAGATTTTGAGGAAGTCGCTTTATTGTTAGTAGCTTGTGAAAAGAGCATGTGGATGAGCCCACAAAAGAAGCATAAATATGTAGCCGACTCGTTCAAAGGTATGATGAATAATCGAGTTCATACGTGGTCTTTTCCCACCATAGCCTGTGGGGAAACCAATCCCTAGAAATCGATGCCGTGGAAAGTTTGCGGAAAAGTACACATCATGGAAAGATGCAATTAAGAGAAGATCTGCGCAATGCCAAAAGTAAGATTCAGAAACTTGAAGCTTCCACTGCAGCTTCGCAAGCGAGTTCGATTAGCATTGAATTGTGTAATAGAAAGCTTCAGGAAGAAAGAGAAAAGACAGATCAAAGGGTAGCAAGTGCAGCCATGGAACGGGGCTACAGAAAAAACTGACGGATACCGCTAAAAAGCTGAAGGCGGCGCAGACCGAATTGTCTGAGAAGTCTACTTTTCTTTGTCGTGGGGCGAAGCCTCACCCCAGGGTCCACGGGGATATTGGCCAGTGGCTACTATTGATAGGGGTTTCCCGAGCGGAGTTTTCTTCTTCATCACCTTTTTACTCATTCTTTCACCTCTTTACTACAGACGGGCATTCACTCTTCTACAGACAGGCATACCTACCTACCTCGCCCTGTTGATTTCGAAGCTCCCTATATCGCACCTGTACCCTATCCCTCGACAACACACACACACACAAAATATGCAATACACAGTATTCAAGCACTTCAGAAAATTGTTCTTCAAGTGTAGATAACATCATACATTTGACTGAACATGCAATGTTATGTCGTGTAGTTAATGCTTGAAGAATGTCACTGGCAGGGTGCCAGGAACTAGGCTAGAGATAGGGGTTAAAGTTGGTGGGGGGTTGGAAAAGTTGGGCCAGGGTCGGAACTTTTTTTTTTTGATTCCGACCCCGGCTCAGCTTTCTGCATATGCTAATCATGAGCTCAAGAATTGATATTATTTAGCTAAAGTAGCTAGAAGACAAACAGCAAGAGCGAAGTATTCAAGCCGTGCATATGCACAGCTTGAGCGAAACATCACATATATCATGAATCTACTTTGCAGCAAGACGAGCGAAGATTCTTTTACATATGCTTAGCATATGCACAAAACATGCAAAATCATGAAGTCAACTTCCCATTAACAAGCTATCGTTTACATTATTCTCATCAGATCTTTCTTGTGCGTTTTCTTCTTCATTCTCGTCGTTCAGCTCATGATTTGCATCATCGCTTTTCTCATCATTTTCATATCTTGAGCGAGCTGAGTTTCTTTCTAGTATATGCGCGGCATATGCGAATTGTGACTCTCACCTTCAAATCATTTTTCGTCGTTCATCGATGTTTCTTTGTGCTCAGTTGATGCTGCGCATATGCATCGACGAGGCTATGATGACCAGATGTGAATTTTATTGTGGTCTCGCTTAATGCTCTTGGCATATGCTTCGCATAGGGCCTGGGTCTTTTCCAACCCCCCACCAACTCTTGGATGTGCGGGGCATATGCCAAAAATAAAGTTCAACCCCACGCCAAGAATTTTTTCCGACCCCGGCTCAACTTTTCCAACCCTCTACCAGCTGCACCCCGCTAGAGATACTATCAATATAGAAGAATGATATATTATTAATGATAGAATCTACATCAGGACTGCGTTTAAGATTGCGAAACGCTACCTAGGCAACTGCTGCGCCCTAGATCTTGGCCAGGTATCTGGGCCAGATCTAGGCCAGATCGAGACGGGATCGAGATGGTGATCTAGCATTATGACAGCTGTCAAGTAAGGATTTGAGAGAATTTCTTGCATGATGAGAAGATTTACATGGACACAAAGCAAGTGAACTTCGAAAAAGAAGACGAACTCATCTACCACATGTATGAGATAGGATAAAACTCAGTACTTGTTCACGGACAAACAAAGTAAGACGAGGTATCCTGATTCTTTCGCCTGCAAGTGGGTTCAAATTTTTGCGAAGGCCGTGACCTGACGCTTTAATCGATCCGATCGAGCGCATTATATCCTCAACCCCCTTTGCTACGTCAAATCCTCATACTTTTGAATTATTTTTGAAGCATTGAACTCGCCTCTGTTACGAGCGTGCCCAGCCTTCTACTGGAACGCGCGTCCTTTGAGCGAGCCTAAAGCCCTGTCGGGCTTAGCGCTCACTCTTCCTTCTGTACATATAGCCTTCGCACCTCAATGGACCTTGCTCTTTAGCTTTGAATCCCGTTTACTCGTACCTCTATGACTTGCTCTAGGCATGGTCCTAACATTCGCATTACCTATTGCGTATCGAACATCGACCCCTTCTACCACTTTCCATGCCCTTTCCTTCGCTTGCCGATGGGGGGGTCGAAATGTCAAGGGGAGGGAGGGTTCAAAATAGAAGAGGTTCAAAGGGGGGAAGGGGTTAAAGGGGGGGGTTTTTGCAGAGAGGAAGGGGTCAAAGGAAGAAGGGGTCAAAGAGGGCAAAGGGAAGGGTCAAAGGGGGGGTCAAAGGGGCCCAGGGGGGAGGGGGTCAAAAATTAATGTCTTGACGGTCGGGTTGTCGGATTCAGCTTTACAATCCGACCCGAGTACTCGGATTCAACTTTTCAACCCGACCCGACCCGAGTATCATAATTTTGCAACCCGACCCGAGTCTAGACATGAATGAGAATGATGATTCGAAAGAGACAACGAGTTGAAAGAAGGCGAATAAACAGAAGAAAACGATGAATTGAATGAGAATGACGAGATGACGGAAGAAAAATTGGTCGAGGAACGCTCAACCTAGAATGAGTGAGAGAACATCATATCAAGCACGCTCTGACAATCCCTAGGCATCACTCATTGACCTACGGGCGAAGCTTCTTGCGGTCGTCGAGGTATTTTCGTACACATGAGCTGTTCATTTCCGGGCTACTCACAGGTGTAGATCGTGCGACAGTGGCTTTGCTGTCGAGCTTTTTCCTTATGTTTTTTTCCCGGACAACAGAAGTTGTACGGTTTTCATTCTTCGTCAGGATGTTGAAGGTTGTAATGGCAAGGTTAGGAGGGACGAGTGCATACAAAAATTTAAGGTAGCTCATGTGGCAAGAGGTTCCTCGAGGGGTGGATGGTGGAGCGTTCAAATCTGGTTGGTACATACCGGATGCTGCTACCACCCAATGGCGTCATTGACCTTTGAGTATCCTAGTCGATGAGAAAGAAGCTGTCAGTCAATTCTCTGGAATCAAGGTAATTCACTGAGAAAATATGAGGCTACCGACCATGCTGCAGGCGAGTGGTCAAGAGTGGGAGCTCCGCAAGCAAGAAAAGCCCTAGTTCCAATCGAGTTACTAATTCTTGGCTACGCCCCGTTTCGCTTGTAGCTATGAGGGCAGCAATACAGGCTGCATGGGCAAGGCGATCTTGAAAGCAACAAACTACTCCGCAGAGCCATGACCCATCGAAGCACAAAGCCATCACCAGGAGCAATGGATACACATGACAGTCAACCTTCAATGTCGAGTTCTCTAGATATCCTCATCGGCTACAACGTTGGTTCATCCGTGATGCTCGAGGCAACTCTGGAGCGCCTACTCGTACAAGCATCGAAAAAGAATCCGAGGCCCACCCTATCGCAAGAAATCGAGCAGCTGACCCGAGAGAATGGTTATTTGAGACAAGAGCTTACATACCATCACAAAATGCACGAAGCTGGCATACGGCTGGCATGGGAGACGCAGGATGTTGTGGAAAGGCTTCGGCGGGCGGTTTTCGATTATGAAAACACGCAGAAGGAGATCGACATATGAGGGAGGATGGTGGTGGCTTCTGTCAAATTATAATTCAGATATGGAAGGAATCTATTAACACATCCGTCAACAGAAGTAGTATCTGAAGGCGTATTCGCGCCATAACCATGCCCTGCAACGCTTACGATTTGTAGCAAACGACCAGGCCTGTAACCTCTAAACAAAATGCCTGTGGCTTCCAGCCAGCCTTTAATTCGTGTAATACAACAGCAGTGTGGTATGACGCCTGCCGAAATTGTCATCCTTCAAGAAATATCCAAATACACCAAAATTGCACAATGGCAGGGAATTTCTCTGCAACACGAAGGACGAAGAGCTTCGTCGCCAACACTACCCAGTCCTTCCTTGGGACGACCGAGGTTCCGTGGGACTTGTCACTTCGGTGGCAGGAACAGAAGTACCTTCGGGTTGCACATATATTCGGAATGGGGGCGTATATGTACCTTAGTAGATTGTACTTCCGTACTCCGTATAGTTACGAAGTAGTGGGACCCTTTATTATTCGCAATTAACATCGCTTGCATATCTTCGCTATTTAAATTCCTTTGCGTTTTTTGTAATGAAAATTGATACTCGCGAGCATATGGAGAAATAAAAAATCATTATACTATCATCTTCTACCCACGATTCTTGTAGAATAACAATACTTTTCGCGAATCTCATGCATACATCCCACATATCTAGATCTTGTGCATCACCATGGATTGTAATTCAGCAATCTAAGCCTTTAAATTCAACCTCGGACCAGTTTTGATTATACGTGCGCTCAACATGCACAGCCCCGAGACCGTAAGAAGGACACCGCACCATATCTTCAAGCCTAGCCAGCCACTTCGGGCCTGCAAAATGGCCCCAGCGATGGGACTACCAATCAACAATCCAGCACCGGCTATCGCGGTGGCCATACCGATTCGTGTTCCGATTGCTCCCAAATTGGGCGACAAAGTAACGACAGTAGGTCCAGGGAGCGAAACGAATGAGCCACAAAAGAAACCATATAAAGCGCAAAGTATTGTTAGGCTCGAAGTAGTTTTGACGGCAATCCAGCAGTAACACAGAAGTGCAGTAACGAAAGCAAACGGAATTTGCGTGTTGAGCGGACCAATCTTGTCGGCAAAGAAGTTGGGTAGAAGACGACCAAATGTTGAGGTCGCATTGATGATCGGAAGCAGGTAGAATGCGAGGCTGATATTGGTGTTGCACTGTGTAGTCGCATAGAGTTGCACATAGAAGAAGGCAATATAAATGCCCATGAAACCGAAGAACAGCCCAAGACTGTACATCAAAAATGGCAAGTCCTTCAGTGCCTTGACATCGAAGATCTCACGACGCGTAGATGGCGGGAACCTTTGACGCATGCCCAATAGAAATATGACTGATGTCCCAAGCATAATGAAAGCTATCACACGAGTGGCCCAGGCAAAGCCTATGCGAGGCTCTAACTGAGCGAAGACGATGGGATAGATGACACCACCTGTATATCAAAATGTGAGATGTATCAACGAAGGATCTGACATCATGCCACTGACCTAAACTACTCCCAGTAGACGCAACCCCGGTTGCGAAGGCTTTCTTGGTGCTGAAGTACTGGGATACAACAGCTAGACTTGGCACGAAGAGAAGGCCGAATCCGCACCCAACCACGATACCTTGGGCTAGAAGAACTTGCCAGTAGGTTTTACAGATACTGGTCACCATCATACCGAAGATCGACAGGCCAGCTCCTAACCAGAGCAAGGATCGTAGATAGCCCGCATCATAAATAATTCCTGTCATGGCACCAACAAACAGAAGGAGAAAGGACTGAATAGAGCCAATCCATGAAATGTTTGAAGCAGATTCTGATCTCAGAAAGTTGGTCTGGTAGAACGTCTGATATACCCCATACATGTTCACCACTCCCCTGAGAATAAAGATACCTGTTAGTCATGCTTCATTTCATCAACCAGGGCATGGGAAATTTACCAAGTATTGAAAAAAATACAGAACGCTCCAGCAACTTGAACCCAGGCTACCAAACCTCCACTTCATGGCTCCCTTCTGGCTTCCTTCATGATTCTCTACCGAACATCCTTCATGACCCCCTTCATGACTCTCTCCAAGATTTTCTATCGAATACCCTTCATAGCTTCCTTCATGAATAGCAATGAATTATCTATTACAAATTCAATCAGTGTCTACTATGTGTTGAGTTTATGAATTGACCAAAATGTGAACACACTTTGGAACAATCCTATTCAGGTATGTATAGCATATTCCAACACTTTCTTATCTTATGCATAATTCTTCCGATTGCCACGGTTATTTTTGGATGTGTGATTAATTATGTCATAACATATTTCAGCACGGTAGAATAACCGTTCCGTGTAAGTCCAGAAGTGTCTCGAGTTCGTGACTACAAGTGGTCGAAGGAGTAGTGACCCGTCGGCTGCGCTGGTATACTGGGGGGGCTCGACGAGCCCAACTTCTTTACTTATAACGACAAGTCGTGCATCTATCTACGTGAGCGATCGAAAGCGCATGAGGACGATCAGACCGCATCCTCTACTATCGATCAGAGCTAAGCATTCGACTACGACTGCGACCGCACACCTATATCAGCAACACATTCAACGTCTACGTGACACAAGACAAGAGCAGGATAGGGTTATTTGATACAACCACACTCTACCTCCCCATCGTACGCGCCTCTCTTCCATCGCATATTTCCTTGCTCGATGAATGGCAATCATCAAGCAAAAGAATACAGTTTTCGGCATTACAACCACGAGCACCACGGGTGCAAAGGAATCATGGTCTTCGCGATCGGAGACCGGGACATCGTTGTATAGGATATCGTCTACGAAGAGCAGGGCAAGAACGGTGTATTGCAAAGAAACAGCACAGACACGCATCAAGAGTTCAAGCGTCACGCGCTGAATAGGAGCTATAGGTTCATTACTGGTACTATTGTTTCAGTTTTATTGTCTCGGCGACGTGCAGTCGCTGTGTAGCCGGCGAACGGTTTTCTCCCCCAGAGGGTTTTGTCCGTTCGATACACATAGCATAGTGTCCCCCATGGGTCGGGCTTAAACCGATGTCACAAGGGTGTATGAACTCAAATCAAATCAAATCAAACATATTTCAGCACTCCCTCATGTTATGCATATCGTAGTTCGGTTGCCATGGTTGTTTTTCGAAAGTGTGTATAATTACATATACATTTCTTTTGAAGTTGACAGCGAACGTATTCGAACAATGAAGCTCGAAGATGCATTTGTCAGCACCCGCCTTATTTTTATGACGTCTCCATCGTGCCTTCCGGGCCCATAACCTGTTGAGTTTACGAATTGGCCAAAATGTGAACACATTTTGAAACAATCCTATTCAGGTATGTATAGCATATTTCCACCCTATCCCTTGACGCCTCATGACACTGTCTTCAACGATTTTCCATTTGTCGATTCGGGAACGATTCGCAGTTTACAGTACAGAGATTTCCAGAGTGGACTGCGCCACATATGGTCAAAGGGGATATCAAAGGGGGCCTACATGCTTGAAGGAAGGAGTTTGATCCGACGTTCCCTGAATACTAGCTCCTCTGGTCCCAACACGTAAGACACAAATCGAGACACCATGTATAGATTTTTATAAATTTTTGTGGCCTTCTCAATGGTCAGTTTCAAGAAAGCTGTCAGCCTAAGTCTCACTAGCATGTTGTTTCCACTGGTGCGAGCAGGAAAAATCATACCTAAGTCAATTATAAGTAATCTGAACGAGGTATCAACGGGAAAACCTTCCCAAATCGTGAAATGGACCAAGCCATTATCTTCTTCCACACAGATATTCGCTCTCTGCCCGAAAGCTAAATGGCCCACCTTCATTCGGAGGTAGTCCTCAACTCTCAAGCTAAAAAAAAAAAAAAGGATATTGTAAATCATATTCCGTCATCCATGAAATACGTGAAGAAAATCGAAGTCTATACGTAGTCAGCACGTAGGTTTAAAGGATGTCTGTGATCCGGGTTCTTCCTGCTATTTCACCCCCAACAGGCCAAACGCAAGGGTGACTCCCTCGCTTGAAGCATGCGCATCGAGGTTATCAGTGTTTGGTTGAACCTTTGATCTAATCAGCTGCCAACGGTGCCAATGGTAGCCAACGTGGTGATTAGCTGCGTGTGGTTGACTAATTAGCACTCGAGGATTTGCCGATGAAGTAGGTAGCGAAGTAGGTAGCGAAGTAGATAGCTGAGTAGGTAGCGAAGTGATGAAGTGTAGATCTGATGGTTGACTAAAGGTATGTGTTTTCTACAGCAGAAGCTATCTATGTTTTGTGCCGCAACTGACGCTAGCCCCAACCAGGCTAGCGGGAAGTGTAATGGCACTGCAACAACTATGTTCCTAATTGAACGACTACTTCCCCTGCTTCTACTACAGCTTCTACTGCAGCTTCTATTGCTTCAACACAAAGTAGGTAGCTGAGTAGGTAGCTGAGCATGTGGAATGGCAAGTAGAGTGGTGAGCATGTAGGATGGCAAGCATGTAGAATGGTGAGTAGGGTGGTGAGCATGTGGGATGGCGAATGATGAGTCGCATTCACAAATGTGACTTTAGCTGCCAAACATTTCGCCGATATGATGTCAGTGTCACAACCATTGATATAGCAGTTTCTTTGGGTAGTTATATTATATTAGGTAGGTTCGATTCCTAACAGCGCTTAGTTATCTTCTCTTTGGCAGCGCTGTTAGCCGCAGGTTTTAAAGTTCCGTTGCCTCGAGACGTGCATTATATTATATTAGGTTCGATTTCTATGGTACAATGGTGTTGTGGTTATCTTCTTCTTTGATAGCTTCAGACGTGTATTTTTCTTCAAGAAAACAAATTTCACTTTCAACAAAGGTCGCTGTCGGCTCATCTCAGCCGTTTATCATTAGCTTCGATTTCAGTAGTCTTCAGCGCTACGAATCCTGCTACGCTTCAAGCAAGCCTGACTTGCAGAGATCTGAGAAGCAAACAGGTCAAGACATCTATAAGTAGGCAGAACATTTGCATACTCGAGAACAAGCCTGCAAAACATCATACATTATCTAACTCACTAGAAGGTAAATCTCCCAATGCAATTCCCACCGAAAACTTCGTTGAAGATTCGGATGACGAGCCTCTCAATCAAAACCTAGAGCCTCAATACGAAGATTCCTGTAAAGAAGATTCAGAAGATGAAGTATCTCTTCTGTAACAGTTTCAGGCCCCATTTTCTTCATCTGACAAGCTCTCACCTTCAAGTGCGCCAACACCTAGCCTTTCGCTCGGCCCCCTGGTTCCGGAGATTGCCTCAGTTCTCAGACGTGCCAGCGTCACTAAGCCTCTTCGGGTTAGCGCTCCCGCTAATCCCCTTCGGGTTAGACTCATTCACTTCAGATGTTAGAAAAACCATCTTATCAAAACTACGATCAAGAACGAAGATGATGCAGTTGCACTCCTACAGCAATTTCGGGCACCCACTATCTCTCTACCTTCAGCTTACACCAAAGTGTCTGCGCCAGCTCAGCCCCCTAGCCACAGCCACCGCTCCTCGCCCTCGCCAAGGAAAACCCCAATTCTTCAGATATCACCTGAGAGTCGGCGAAATGTAAGTATGACACCGCACCGCACTATCCGTCTCGCAGACCATTTGCCAAGACCCTTGGGCGAAAGAACAGATGGGACAAAGGAAGCGGAAGGAAGCGAAAACGTGTAGGAAAGGTGGTGGTGAGTGAAAGAGAACGTGAGGAAAGGCTGAGCACAGGAGCCAGTTCTGGAGACAAAGAGAGGAAGAGAGAGGGGGGCGAGGGTATTATATATGTAGCGTCGCACGAAAGAGAGATAGAAGACTGGATCGAAGCGCCTTGCGGGATGCAGGAACGAAAAGAAGCATGGTTGTGGGGTGCAGGGTGCAAGGTGCAAGATGGCCTAGTGGGGACTCCATCAGTATTGTGACGATGCTACCATCGGCCAAAGCCTGCCTGCGCAGTGCACTATTTTTTGTACGGTTCATTGAACTCCTCAAAGCCCTGAGAGTACTATTGCGAAGCGTAACGGCGCCATACTTCTGTAAGGTGTGCTGTCAGGGCGAATTAATCTCAGAACACGCCCGCAATTTTGAAGGAAATTCTTGAAGAACACAGGGAGATGGATTGTGGCATTCGGGGGTTCATGACAGAAGTTCTTGGTATACTAGCAGGTGAGTCGGCGACGGGATGCGGCCAAGAGGGGGGGACGAGATGGGGAGGGGGAGCGGTACTTTAAGAGTACGTCTCGGCCGGGAGTAAATCGAAAAGGAAAATGGTACTAGCGTGACGCCCTTGGTATAAGCCCTTTTCCATATATACTGACCGCGTTGGTTGGCCGCAATGGGAACGGTCAATTTGCAGCTGTCAATAAAAGCTTTTTATTCTCTACGTCTATGGTGATGCCCTTCGGACCGATAATGTCATTCCTAATGAGCATATTGGTGCGCAAGTCATCTACCGAATGTATTTCCCGCTTAACTGGACGTGGACGTGCTTTCCTTGCTCATCAATCCCAAGTATGTATAGCGGGACGGTTGGTCTGCCCCGATGTCATTTTCAGAATCTTTGCTTCCGGAAGCTGTTCTTTGCGGTCCAGTAGATTACTCCGCATCCGGTATCCAGGCAACCAGTGGTGATGGTCTCTCTTGATTCTAGCCTGTCCTAGCGCAAGGATCTGAAAGCTGATAACGAAGTAGCTGAATCAGTTGGCGGCGCTGGCATGACCGCCAAATGAGACCAGCGATGACGGGTCAAGATTGTGGCTGGGCGACCGGGGAAGAGGATGTGATCAGGATGCTTTACAGGTCTGAAGAGGCTTTGAAAGATAGTGATACCTGGATGCTTGTAGATGCCTTGCCGGCTCAGGCTTCAAGTTCTCCTGTCCTGGTATTGGAACTCGCAGCAGTCATTTATGGTCAGGCGCTCCCTTTCTCCCATGCGCCCATTCCTTCCTGACGAGAGAAGGTTATGGCTTCATTCCTCGTCTCGACACTGATCGCAAGTATTCAACCTGTTGCGCTGTCTGCTTTCCAACTATTTTGAATGTAGTAACCAGAAGGGGATGAAGTATTTTTGCCGCATATTTGGTCACGATCTTCTCGCTCAGAAGATTTGCCTGACTCTGAGTGTATGGACTGAGATTCAGAAGTTGTTGAAATCGAAAGATGATCTCTCCATCCGGTTGCTTTTCAGCTCTATGCTCTCGCAGGTTCAAATATCCTGGATTTAAAACGAACGAGAACACACGTACATCTTTGAAAAAGTCTTCTTCTCGTTCCGCACGCACCATGAACTCGTAAATATTCTTCAGCGCCAGAGCAGTAGTGCCCAAATTTATTCTAAAAGCCAGTATTAAATCTGCCTCCTTGTGATTCGTCTCCAAAAACAGGAACGGAAAGCAGCGATGAGAATCTTCGGGTGAAAGGCATCTCTCGAGATCAGAGGGAACAGGGATATCCACGTCTTCTCCTGTTAAAGAGTTCAGCGTGAAAGATATGGAGAGATCTGGCTTCGGTGAAAAGGAAAGTGTTCCAGGGGATCGGGTTGAGAACAAGAGAAGGTTTTCCGACTGAGACCATCGCCCCTGGCTGTTCCAGTCAAACATTTCACTCGACAACTGAGCCACAATGGATGACATGATGGTACGCTGGAAAGAAGACTTATTCCTCTTTCCAAAATCCTTGAGTATAGAGGAAGTCGCATCGGTTGATGGAATGACAACGAGAAGCTTGCCATTTTCGTCCGGCGTTGAGCTATCTTCGATTCGGGCACATCTAAGGTCCTGATTCGACAATTGGAACACTGTGTCTTCAATAGAGGTACTCTCGGGATCGATAGAATTGCAGGGAACCGATGACATGGCGCCAGATGATATTGTGCCTATCTGCTAACAGTAGTAAGGCAAGCTGCTGCTTCGCCTGTCGGGCAGGTGAGCGTAGTCTAGAGCATATCAGACACGGGATCACAACACGCCGGATGGAAAAGGGATTAAGGTCATAAACAAACATTGCCTCAGTTCTCAGACCTGTTTCCGTGGCTAAGCCCCTTCGGGTTAAACCTCTCCCCCTAAGCCCCTTTGGGTTAGGGACCCTCTGGATGACTACGCAGCCTACGGGTTACAGGTCTGAGGACACCACTTCGTATCTTTGCCAGATCAGCGTCGTACTGAAAATCATCAACATTCGTCTTTCAGACAACGCAACACATATATTCTTTCAATATCGACAACGGCAATCAATACTAGTATATTCATTCTATCTATTGACATAAATTCTAAATACATATTCCGTCGAAAATTGAGTATAATCTCGGTGATGACCTGATTTTCATCCATATTTCCAAAATTATTTCCAAATTTTCAAAGATAGGCTAGGTCCATGTTTCATTGCTCGATGAGTTCAGCTGCTCGTTCGACTGTTCGAGTATAGTTTGAAGACTTTTCAGCGGTTGGAATATGGTTCTGTAACGGCTCGATCGTTTATTAGGTAGATAGGCTCTCAGTAGATAGGTAGGTAGATCCTCAGCACGCAGGTATAGATTCTCAGCAGGTAGGTAGATAGGCCCTCAGTAGATAGGTAGGTAGATTTGGTAGAAAGTCATAAAGGATGTTTGATAGGGAGGTCGGTAGTGAGTTTGGTAGGGATTTTGGTAGGGAGTTCGATAGGGTTTGGTAGGGCGTTTGGTAGAGAGTTTGGTAGGAAGTTCGGTAGGGCGTTTGGTAGGAAGGTCGGTAGGGAGTTTGGTAGGGAGTTCGATAGGGAATTCGGTAGGGCGTTTAGTAGGGAATTTGGTAGGAAGTTCGGTAAAGCGTTTGGTAGGGAGGTCGGTAGGGAGTTTGGTAGGGAGTTCGATAGGGAATTTGGTAGGGCGTTTAGTAGGGAGTTTGGTAGGGAGTTTGGTAGGGAATTCGATAGGGCGGTTGGTAGGGAATTTGGTAGGGCGTTTGGTAGAGAGCCATGAAGGATGCTTTCTATTGAGCATTTGAGCTAATTAGCATGTGCTATGAAGCATGTACTCGTATGAAGCATACTATGAAGTAGATCAAGTAGGCGACGAGTAGGTAGCTGAGTTGGTAGCTGAACATGTAGGTAGGCGAGTAGGTAGGGTGGTGGGTAGGGTGGTGAGTAGGGTGGTGAGCATGTAGGGTGGTGACTACCCTAGCGAGTAGGTAAATTTTAAATACATAAGGTAGATGAGCCGAGTGACAGATAAGGCGACCGCTGATCTGACGTTGTAAGCAAGGCAGCTAACCCAAAGGGGCTAGGTTCCATCTACTACGTCTGAGAAATGAGGCAAAAACAAAACAAATAAATGTTCGTATGCTTAGTCATTGGTGGGGTCCCCCTACTAGCATCGTCGCGCATTTCTACACTTCATTTTATTTGATTTATTTGATATTCCTGTCGCTAACCACCACAACCACTATAGCACCTCACTGTCAACATCATCAACATGTTCAAATTCATCTTCTTCGCTCCGGACTGTACTGACCTCGCTGTTACCGCCCCCTTCAACCTCACCGACCTCACAGTTCCGGTTCCATCAGCGAGATCGATACTCACAGTGGTAAAGGCTCTATCTGGCGACAGAGGATAAAAGTCAACGACTACGCTTCAGAAGTCGAAGGAAGACGAAGCTATACAGAAGAGGAAGGCGAAGCGAACTGCCGAATTAGCGGAACAAGTACGTTAATTGGCTAATAAGCGGAGGTTTAGATAAAAACCACGAGGATGAGTCATCGAGACAAAGAAGTATTTCGAGAAGAGCAATCTGTCCATGACCACTGAAGACCGCTTGAGGGAGCTGGCTCCCCATGGTATGACACGTCTACTGCTCAAAGCTTCGCCCAAAAGACGGCGGCGGCATCACAAGGGGGGGGGGGGCGTGGCGTTAGAAATGAGGTTATACAGGAATCTATTGAAATTTTGACTCTATATCTTCATGCCTTCATAATTTGACAACAGCGAGATTGACCTGTAATCTTCGCTATTTACTATGGCAACTGGAAGAGAAACACTAAAAGTCCCCTTGATGGCTTGCATTAGCATAGCTGAAGCTGACCACTGCGCATTGCGAGAAGAACGTATCTGCAGTACTTATGCTGCCAGCGCGGTCGGATGCTGGGGTCCATTGATGAAAATTATCCCTGAGGCCTGTTTCCAAAAGGGGTAGCCTCTTGCTGACAGCCACGGTCAGAGTCATTCACTCTACTTCGATACTGCAAGTAATGACAACAGCAGCGAATGGTTTGACATCATATCTCAAGGCGTTTGTATCAGATTCAGGCGCCCTTGGTCATCTTTCTGCCATAAGCATTCTTTCTTTTTCGTGGAGTCTCTCGCACTCGAGCATTTTCTTCCGGTAACAATATCAGCAATGTGTTTTCAGTCATGTCGGATGACATTTTGGGGGATTCATCCCATCCGTGCTATTACTACTTTGAAGGCGTTGACAGAACTGGTCTCGTACATAGTCACATAGTGAAATAGATTTGAAATTTGGCTGAAACCATTCTAGCGACTATTGAGTGTGGAAGACTGGTTATAAACGTTGCTCTCCCTTCGTCTTGACCCTTATCCTTTCATGCAACCAGTCAATAATACCATGTCAGACATCGTTGTGACATGCAAAAACTGCCATAACCTTCAATGTCAGCTCAACGAAATGACAGACTATATTGCTCGATTGACCAAGAGTGAGTTGTGGAATATCGCTCTCTACCGCGAGCAATTCCATCAGCAGGAACGGGAGTACGAGAAAAATCTTCAAAAAATCGATGCCGACCGGCAGAAGATTTACGAAGATCCAACAGTCCGCTTGGACAACAAAACTACGAAACTAGAGATAGCGGAGCAGAGTCTTGCTCACGAATTCAAGTGCCACCGAAACACAGAGGAAACCCTCCGAGGCACGAAGAAAGCCCTCGCGTACGAACAGGCGAGGAACACGAAATTATTTGCCATAATTCAAAATGCTCTCCAGCAAACGCTTAAGGAACTGAAGGAGGGCGAGGGAGGAGGGGATGATGGTAACAGGGAATTGAATGTTGAATGAGGCTTCGGAGTTGTCTACAATCAACCCTGGTTTTGATTCAAGGCTTTTTGTTCGGAGAATCATAATGTTTTGTTTAAGGTGATGGGACACACACATATGCTAGATTTTTTATTCCAAGATGCATCATCGTTTTGGTATATGAGGGTCAGAAGGAGTATATGCATGTGCATGCTCGGAGCGGAGATTACTAAAGTACATCGGAACGTTGAATATCAAACTCGCCTGTTCGAAACCCAATGCTACGACTTCTAGAGCCGCGGTGGGTCGATGGTTGCGGCTGAAGCCTCAAAACGAGACCATCGTGGGTTTGGAGGCGATTATTCATGTTCAGGACCAAGCATTAAATCTGCTCTGCCGCTCCATGTTTCATCCGTTTCATGATGAGTATCTTCTATAGCTGACACTACCTTATGTATGATGACACAAAGCTGCTGTCCGCGACATCCCCCGAGCAGTTATCAGGGGCCACCTGGGCCAACGATAGGAGAGCCGGGGGCATTCCCCCGGCGTACATACAGCCCCATGACAACGTCGCCGATTGAATCTTGCATCAAGCGAGCACGAACAATCTAATTCCGAATATTCACACGGTGAGTTACACATTTCGTCGAACTAGAATGTGCCCAAGATGCGGGGCAACTACGAAAGTATAGCAATATTTGATGCGGTCGGAATAAACATCAAGCTAGAGGCTTACAAAACGTCCTAAGGGGCGTTTTGAAGGACATGCTATGGTTGAGACTTCCGAAAGATATGCTAGTGCGGGGTACGGATAACGGTAACGACTCAAGAACGTATGCGCGCGAAACAGCTTCGAAAACTCGAATACCTTTTATCAGCGGTGTCCCAAGGCTCTCGTGCTTTGAAGTAAATGTCAAAGGTTTTCGTAGATGATGACATTCATTGCTGAAAGAGACTTGACGTCTGAGATCAAAGAAGGGTAAGTTGCCATATCAAATCTAAAACACAGGAACTAATAAACATAAGTGAAAGTATCTTTCAACGTTTTCAGCGTTTACCTTACGAGCTTCGAATTCGAATCTACGAAAACGCTTTCGAGGACTCCGATCCCTTCTGGTACGTCGAAAAGGGATACTAT
>JAABUH010002519.1_pt1 | contig 17466 bp, 18 predicted proteins | sample 5559121 | NCBI WGS metagenome assembly JAABUH01 (sample SAMN10711871, study PRJNA513364) | rock metagenome | isolation source: Antarctica rocks | place: Antarctica: Victoria Land, Battleship Promontory nord | collected 2015-12-28
CGCGGGGCTGGGGTCGCCGCTCGCGTGCTCCCGTGCTGCCTCTGCGCCATACGCAGCGCCTCCCAAGGGCGGGAGGGTCGGTGCGGCCGCGCCGCCCGGCCCCGCGCTCGCCGCGGCGGCCTGCGGCGACGCTGGTGCTGCAGCCCCGGAACACGCTCGAGTCAGGAGCGCAGGGCTTGCTGCGACCGCCCGACTGCGCCTCGCAGGCCGGGGCGGCGGCGCACCTTGGGACTGGGACTTTATGCGCAGGCTGCCCGCCTCCTGCGACAGCTGCAGGTCTGTGGGCAGCAGCGGCAGGCCGCCGCTGGAAGTCCAGCCCGCCAGCTGGGCCGGCAGGGGCTGGGCGGCGGCCGTGACGTGCTGCACGCCGGCGCCCTTGTCCCTGGGCGCCCGCGCCTTGCCCTTGGGCAGGGCCTGCGCGGGCGCGCACGCCTGCCGCTGCACTGACACGCAGGCGCCCATGGCGGTACCAAGCGGTCAAGTCGCCCTTCTGCACCGGAAGCAGTCGCCGTTTCTGTCCGATTAACTTTTGAATCGTACAAGCAGGGTCCACCCTCGAGCGAGCGCGGGCATTGTGCCAAAGCGAGCGCGGTGTTTGCTCGCCCAGCCTTGCCAGTAGCTGGTATCTCAGACACATAAGCTCCAGTGTACCCGCGGTTGCCTTTGTCGCGCTCGGTGCCGCGGAGAGTGCGCTGATGGCAGAGTGGGACAGCGGGACAAAGGAGACAGTAAAAAGGATACCTCTGCTCACGGTGCGGGCAGACAAAGTTTAAACAGTGATCAACTATCCCGCCCGAGAGTGTGCTGAACTGGCGCCCGGCCGTGCCGCAGGTAAAGGCAGGCCCCCGCGAGAAGGAGGACTGGTCCAGGCGGCTGAAGGAGGTGAGGCAGCCCTGCTGCTTCCAACCCCGGCCCTGCGCTCGCGGCGGCAGCGCCCGCGCCTGAGGCGCGCAGCGGCACGCGCCCCGCAGGAGCTGACAGCGCTCATAAAGTACATCCAGCTCAACAAGGCCTCCGACAGCGACTGGTTCACGATCACGTCCAACAAGGAGGGCACGCACTGGTCGGGCAAGTGCTGGTACGTGCACAACCTGCTGCGGCACGAGTTCGCGTTCGAGTTCGACATCCCGGCGACGTACCCGGCGACCGCGCCGGAGATCCGCATACCCGAGCTGGACGGCAAGACCGCCAAGATGTACCGCGGCGGCGCCATCTGCCTCACGGTGCACTTCAAGCCGCTGTGGGCCAAGAACAGGCGCGTGCGCGCTGCCGCCCACATGGGCAGCTGCAAGCCTCTGTGCTGCCAGACTTGTGTTGCCTTGAAGGCTGGTATTCAGAGGTGTCGCCCCGCTTGTGAGCTTAGCAGACTTATGCCACATGCAGCAGCCCTGCATCGGCCGCTGCCTCTTATTGCACGCCTGGACCTTGTCTGCTGCAGTCTGGACCCGCACCCGTCCTGCTGGTGGGCGCCCTAACGGGCAGCCCTGCCCGCGCAGCCCGCACTTTGGAGTCGCGCACGCCTTATGCTTGGGCCTGGCGCCGTGGATGGCAGCAGAGATTCCGCACCTGGTAGATACAGGCGTAATTGCTGCCAAGGCGTGAGGCCTCCCAGCCGGTGCGTGAGAGGTCAGCATGTCATGGTCATTGCCTGTGCTGGGGTCGCGGCCGCCATGCGGGTCTGCTAGCTACAGTGTATCATCAAACAGGTATGCATAGCCCGGCATGATGCATAGCCTGGCATATTGGCTGTCTCTGCATGCCCTTGCAGCAGGGCCGCGCGGTTACAGCCACGAGGGTTTGTCTGCCGTGTTGTCGGGAATTGTGGCAGACATGCCGGCACAAGACTTGGGCAGTGGACGCATATGAGTTGGCAGACCGTGGTGGCAAGCAGAACGCTTGCTGAGCTGCGCTGAACCTGCAATCCTCTTCTGCGCTGCCTACCTGACACGCACCAAATTGTTTCAGGACTGGGCGCCTGCTTATACCATTCAGTGTGTCAGACATGCGTATGGGCTTCACAGTTGACAGGACCGTGTACCTGGAGAAGCATATACGTGCATGTCGGCCGCATTGCAGGCAGTGAGGACAACACCACTCGCATGTTAAACGCCATGATACACTACAAGCATTGCAGCGCACAATTCAGAGCACTAGGCCCTGCGGCTGGTAGACGAAGCTCCCAGTGCATCAACACTGACCAGGCACGCCTATGCAGCGGCGGCACCATTTAATACTTTACAGGCCAACCAGCCCCGGGGCTTGGCAGCCCTGACAAATTGCCAATTGATGCACAGCAGGGGCCGCGCGTCAGGGGGCGGCCGGGCTGGCGGCCTCCTCCGGGCAAAAGTGGCTCTGGCAGCACTGACAAATCGCGAGCGAGGGCAGCAGGGGCCGCATTTCCGCATTTCAGGGGGCGGCCGGGCCGGCGGCCTCCTCCAGGCGGAAGTGGCCCTGGCGCGGGTCGGCCGCCGCGCAGCGCAGCCGCAGCCGCTCGCCGACCGCGGCGGGCCGGTTGATGACGACGACCGTCTCGATGCCCAGCTCGCGTAGGCGCACGAGCGCCACGCCCGTCTCCTGCGCGCCGCAGCGCGCGCGTCGCGCGCGCTCCCGCACATAGCTGCATGATCGGATCAGAGCGGGTGCCAGCGGCGGCTGCTGCAGACCAGCGGCCGCTGCTCACGCAGAGGGCGTAGGGGGATAGAAACATCTGCGCCATGGGAGCGCTTCGCGGCAGGGTCTGTGAGGCACCAGCCACGGGCAAACCCAGCCCGCGACCCTAACCCTATACCCTAACAGGCCATGAATCCTGCGAGGCTACTAGGGCACGCCATGCCCCAAAACAAACATTGAAACACGAGGGACAGGAGCTTCATGCGATCGCGGGCACAGCAGCGCGCCTGGCGGACCCAGTACAGCAGGAGGCCGGGCCAGGTGCGGCCGGGGTCGGCCGCGGCCGCGTCGCGGAAGTAGACCGCGGTCCAGTACGCGGCCACCTCGCGCTCCAGGCCAAGCAGGCGCCGCAGCGCCGCGCTGTGCGCGTCCACGGCCGCCGCCAGCGCCGGCGCGCCCCACGGCGGCGCCGCGCCGCGCAGGTGCGCCTGCGCGGCGCGCTCGTGTCGGTGCGGGCAGGCGGGCGCCGAGCGCGCAGCGTTGCGCCGAGCGCTGAGGCGGCGGCCCGAAAACACGCAGGGCCGGCCGGCCGCCGGAGCCGCGTGCCCGAGCCCGAGCGCGCGATGTTGTGTCGATCCCTGAGGGCGGCGGCCGCGGGCCCGCGTGGGCAGGGGGGCGCCCGCGCCGCACCTTGAGCTGCCAGTGCGCGAGCAGGTCGCTGTAGCGCCGGATGGGCGACGTCACCTGCGCGTACGCGGGCACGCCGAGGCCCGCATGCGCCTGCGGCGCGTCCGCGGCTACCTGCGCACCAGGGCGTGCTCAGGCTGCGCCGCACGCGCGCTTGCGGCTGCCTCGAGCCTGCCTGCTGCTCCGCTGGCTGCCCTGGTTGAACATGTGGCGCTCCTGAGCTGTTGAGCGAGCGAGTCTCCGGCACGCACTCTGTACCCAGGTCCTCTCTGAGCACAGGTCACACGCAGCATGCAGTGCCCTGCGCGGGCCGCGCGCCCCGCACACCTGGCCGCGCGTCATGCGCGAGCGCAGCAGCGCGTTGCGGCAGGCGCCGGCGGGCGCGGCCGCCAGCGCTGCCGCGCCCGGCGCGACCGCCGCCAGCTGGCTACGGTACGGCAGCGGCACGCCGCCGGCGGCACCTGGCGCGCGGCCCGTCACTGGTCACGCCGAGCCTGCCGGGCCGGCCGGGACGAGCAGGCGCGGCTCGCCAACAGGCCGACCGAGAGCGTGACCCGCCGCACAGCGTGCCAGCTGTGCACGAGCCGCACGGGCAGACCGCAGGCATCAACTCCTGTCAGCAATGTCAGCAAAGCGCAGCCACTCAGCGAGGTCCCCGCGCCGTGTACGGGGCCGGCTGGCCGGCAGGGCCACCCCATTGCGCCCGGGGTCTGCCAGCCGCTTTCAGGGCCTGCCGGCCGCCTGCAGCGCGCACCGAGCGTGGCGGCCGCCTCGTTGGCCAGGATCATCATCTCGGTGACCAGCTGCTGCGCGCGCGAGCGGCCGCCGGCGCTGGCGGCGCCGGCGCCGCCGCTGATCGTGACTACCGGCGCCGGCCCCGCCGCGCCGGCCACGCACACGACCGCGTCGCCCGAGTCGAACACGCTGGCGCCGCGCGCCTCGCGCCAGCGCCGCCGCGCCTCCGCCGCCTGGCGCGCCGCGCAGACACTTCATGGCCAAACAGAGACGCAGCCCACGCAGCGCAGCGCAGCGGCCCGCGATCGATCGAAGTCGCGTCGGCGCGGCGCGGGCCGACAGGGCGGCGCTGGCCGCCGCGCAGGCCCGCCGGCGCCAGCCCCGGGACGCGCTTGCGCACGGAGCAAGCGCGCTCCCATCTGGGGCAGCTCTGCCTGCTGCAGACGCGCTTCTGACAGTCGGCCAGCCAGGCGGCCGGCACGCAGCCGACAGCCATGTCACACACAGTCTGAGCCGTGCGGCGCCGCGCCCGCGCGCGCGTGAGGGCCGCGCCTGCTTACGCACAGGGGTGGGGTAGGGTTACGATCAGGTAGGGCCGCGCCTGCATGAGCAGGTGCAGGCTGCCGGGCGCGGCCGCCAGGCGGCCCGCTGCGTCCGCGGCGTCCACCTCGGCGTAGCTCATCCGCGCGGCAACGCGCACGGTCGCCGGCGCGGCCGCCGCGGCGGTCAGCGCGCCGTCGGGCGCCAGCTCGGCGCTGATGGCGAGCGCGGGCGTGGCCTCACCCGCGCGCAGGCTGAACGCGCCCTCCGCAAGCGCGCGCGGGAACATGTACACCGGGCCTGCGCGCGCGGGTTAGGGTATAGGGCTGGCAGGCGGTGCAGGGAGAGCAGGGAGTGCAGGGAGTGCAGGGAGTGCAGGGAGTGCAGGGCGTGCGCGTGCAGCCGGCCGCCGCGCACGGGTGCCGCGCACGGCCGGCGCGGCGCGGGGCGGCAGGTGCTGCGGGCGGCCGGCGCGTGGGGTGGCTGAGCTTGCAGCCAGCGCTCCGCTGCGGAATACGCACGCAAGCCCTGCCCGGGGGCTCGAGAGTGGCGCCATGCTTGCTGCCTCTGAGCGGAGCTCCGTGTGCCCTTTCGCGGACAGTCAAAGCGCGCACGCGAGCGGCGTCGCCGAGCTGACCGCGGCGCCCGACTCAGCGGCGCGCCTGTGGGCAAGTAGAGCGTGGACGCGCGGCGCGCGGCCTCCTCCGCCAGCGGCGTCCCGGGCTGCACCCAGCGGCTGGGGTCGGCGATGAGCACCCACAGCCGCACGCCGCCACCCGGCAGCTCCTCCGCGGCCAGCCCGTCATCAATCTCTGCCGCGCGTAAACGCGCGCCGGGCTCGCCACCATGGCCACACCATGGGTGTACATAGATGGACTACCTCCGTGGCAGTCGTGCATGCCCGGCCTACTGTCAAGTGAACGATGTGCACTTCCTCAGCACATGCTAAGCGCCGGTCACCCCGCACAGGCGCACGCGCCGGCCGCCAACCGCCGGCCGCGCGGTGGGCGCCGCCACAGTCATGCAACCACGCCCCGAAGCGCGCACGCTCCCCCACAGCCTTACCCTATACCCTAACCCTAAACGTGACCTAACCTTCACCTAACACCCGCGCTCGGCGCCGCGGGGCGCGCGCGCCCTGCGTGCTCGGGTCGTCGATGGTGACCACCGCCTGGTGCCGCAGGTCCAGGCGCGCGGCCGCGTCCGCGTCCGGCGGCGGGTCGGCCAGCAGCGCGGCCGCCGCGGCCTCCAGCGCGGGCGGGAAGGCCTCGCTGACGCGCGCGCGGCGCAGGCCCAAGTGCTCGTGCGGGCCCCAGGCGCCGAGGGCGCCGAGCGCCTCGGTCGCGCCGCCCGTGCCCAGGGAGTGGCCCAGCGCCTGCCGCGCAGGCGCCGCGCGCGTCCTCAAAAGCGCCAGCCGACGCGGCTCACAGCGGTGGGTTCGCCAGAGGCTGCAGGGCCGCCAGGCCATGTCTCGGGAAGGGGGTTTTGCCCATGCGCCGAGCGGGCAGAGCCCCCGTCGCGCGGCCGCGCCGGGCGCGCGGCCCCAGCGCTGGCAGCTCTGGCTCCCTGGCTCGGCATGCGGCAGAGCGGGGCTTGCCCTGGAGCCAGGCAGAGGCTGGGGTCCAGGGCCGCTGCCGCGCGTGTAGGCCGGGGCGCCCTCGCATGCGCAGCCACGCCCGCGGAACGCTCACGGCTTGCATCGAGCCTTGCTAGGTCACAATGTGGCACACCCTGCGACCAGACCCAGCCAGCAGGGGCACCCGCAGGAGGATCAGGACCTTGCTGGCAGGCTCGCTCGGCTGACGCGAGGGCCTGTTTGGCAGCCTGCGCTGGGCGCCTGCGCGGAGCCCCGGCCCACCTGAAGCGTGTCCATGGCCAGCGCATGCGCGCCGCAGCCTCCTTCTCGCTCGAGCGCCAGGTCCTCGAGCGCGCGCACGCGTGCTGCGTGAGGGCCCGCCAGCCACTCGGCCGGCGCCGGCTTTGCGCCGGCGGGCGTCGCGCGCGCCGCCCGCGCGGCCGCGCGGAACGCCGCGCGCTCCGCGGCCGCGGCCGCAGCAGCCTGCGCGGCCGTGGCCGCCGCCGCGACCTCCGTGGCGCTGCGCGGCACGAAAGCCGGCGGGTGCCGCGAGACCTGCGCCGACCGTCGAGCGCACTATGAGAAAAGAAAAAAATACATTCATATTCACTTTTCTTTTTCACCTCTGCGCTGTAGGTCACGCGTCCAGCATGGAACTTACGTGACGGCAGCGCCCGGCGGCGCGCCCGCGTGCACACCTGCTTGAAGTGCGAGAGGTCGGCGGCGAGCGCGCGCAGCGCGGCCAGCACAGCGCCCGGCGACGCGCTGCCGCACAGCAGCTCGGCCATGCGCTCGGCATCCAGCGGCGCGGCGCCCGCGCCGCCCGCGCGTACCTCCTCCCAGGCCGCCTGCATGCTGCCCGGGCGCGCCGCGGCCGCGATAGCCTCGGCCGCGACGCGCTCCAGGCTCGCCGGCGTGTGGCCGCCGCCGCCGGGCAGCGCGCACGCGATCTGCTGCTGCCGCAGCACCAGCGAGGCGCCGCTGCGGCGGGACCGCACCCCCTCGCATCAGCTCCATGTCATGTTAGGGTTAGGGTGAGGCGCCGATGCGGCGGGAGCGCACAGCCTCGCATCGGCTCCACTTCACACCTGCCCGCGCCTCTATGTCTGCGCACTCTGCAGAGCGCACAAACCCGCAGCAGCCCATTTGTAGCAGCCCGCCTGCGTGGTACCCCACCCATGCACACAGAGTGATGGGTGCAGCACCACGCCTAGCGCAGACGCAGCACTGCTGGCAGCCAGTGGCGCGTCTAAGTCACGGCCCTCCACTTTATGCTCACTCCCAGCGGCAGCTGCCGTACGACAAGCGGCGCCAGCAGTATGTCTGCGGCACCTTCCGGGGCGCACCGGCTGTCGGTGACCAGCCAGCGCATGTGGCTGTGCGCGCCCTGCAGCAGCGCAACGTCCAGCGCGGCGGCCTCGCCGTGGCCGCCAAACCCTGCCCTGCCCCCGTCGCCGCGCAGGAATGCCACCAGCACGCCCGGCGCAAGCGCAGGCGCCGCCATGCGCGCCGCCTGTGCAGGCACCGCCGGCACAGGCCCCGCCGGCGCGGGATCCTGCAAGGTCCCGGCGCGCGCTGCGGCATCCTCGCCCTGCCGCGCAAACCACGGCGGCGGCGGCGGCGGCGGCGGGGGCGGCGAGGCCTCCTGGCGCCAGGGCGCGGCCTGGCTGCAGTAACGGCGCCCCTGCCCCTCCGCGGCGCCCCACTGCGCCAGCTGCGCTGCGCCGCAGCGGAACGGCTGCTGCACGCCGCGGCCGCTGGTGCTGGGCAGGTCCGCGTCTTCGGGGTCAAGCACCCTGCTGCCAAGCACGACGCCGTCACCTCTTGGCTTACACAGATGCAAGACACGCTGCCTCAGTAACGGCTGTCGCACGACTCAGGCGTGCGGCCTCTGCCTGCGTGACTCACACCGCGCATCTGCGGCCAGCGAGAGGTGGCCGGCACTACGGCAAGCCGCTTAGGGCAGCTCATGGCAGGGCGCACCTCGGTTGCCACACGCCGACTCGCAGCCCGCCCCGTACGCTCGCCACCGCCGGGACGAACTCCGCGGCCGCCGCCCGCAGCGATGACGCGGGACGGGCTGCCCGCGCGTCCGCAGTGCTTGCACCGCCGCAGCGCGCCGTGCCGGCGCCGCTCCGCAGCACGTGCGCGTACGTCGCTCCGCGCCGCTGCGCAGCCTCGCTCTCCGTGCTGCGGGAGCGCAGGACGGGACCAGCTGCAGCGCTGCCTGGTCTGCTTGCGGCCTCAGCGGCTGCACTGTGCGAGCAGTGCTTGGCGCCGCGTGCTGCGCCGGGCAGGCCGGCAAGCGCTGCTGCGGGCGCGAGGGGCGAGGCTCGACTCAGGGAGGCCCCATGCGTGTTCAGCACGCCGGACGGCGCAAAGGAGGTCATGCCGCAGGTGTCCGGGCTGCCGCCGCCGCCCAGGCCGCCACTGCTCAGGAGCCTGCGCAGGCCAGCAAAGCGGCGGCGCATCGAGCCTCGGCCACCGCTCCCTGTCAGCCACAGCGTGCCGGGGGCACCGTGTTGGAAGGCCACCACCTACAACTTTTACTTCTGAGGTTTGTAAGAATGTTCTTGGAACACCTTGGTTGTTTGGAGATCGGTGAATTGATTGACTGAAGGCGATCAGGCAGAGCAGTAAGGCAGCCAGGGCGCTACAGCATGCACATAGCAGAGCGAGCTGCAGATGCCGACTACTTCTTCACACGGCGTCAGAGCGAACAGATGTGAGCAAACAGAGCGAACAGTGAACCGCGATGAGTGAACTGCAAACAGCAAACAGCGAACAGCGCAGAGAACGCTTTTCAGAACAGTAAACAGAGACAGCGAGGAGACAGCAAGCAGAGCGAAACAGACACCCACACACATTCACCCAGGGTAAGACCTTGATAACAGACGATGGTTGACGCCCTCTGCACCGTCCTGCCCTCAGGCAGCAAGTGCAAGGGCACCGAAGGGGCAGCCGCATTGACCCCAATACAATTTGTCATCCTGACTAGCACGCGCAGGCAGCATGCACTGATGCCGAAAATGCCGCCCCAGGTCCTGCAGTCGGCCTGCAATTTTCAAAGCTCAAAGCACTTCAGGCAGGGCGCCGCCCTCGCGATGAATTAACCCTCCCAACCTGACATATTTGACCAGCCCACACAGGGGTATGGCGTCTGCGCTGAACAGCCGCTCCAGGCCGGCCCAAATGCCGTGCATGCACTTGAGCAGGCCCAAAACGCTTAGGGCGGCAGCGGGTGTCGACCAACCAGTGGCCATGCAGCACAGCCGCGTGCCTGGTAAGGCCTTGTACATGGGCAGTCCCGCCGGCCATTGCGCAGGGCTCTCCTAGCAAGTCACGCAGCGCGCAGTGCTGCGCAGGAGGGATACCCAGCGAGCAGCCCAGGGGCCTGTTGGCGCACTTGTGCGTGCGTGTCCGCGCGGGCCCAAGGCCAGCGCAGCGCCCACCCACCGCCTGGGCTGTGTCACGGGAGCAGCGCGGGAGCTGACCCTGGGCAAAGGAGAAGGGCCCTTGAATGCACGCCATGTAAGTGGTCGCGCAGTGTTGACGGTGCTGCCACTTGCGTGCCTCACTGCCCGGCACGTCAAGGCCCCGGCAAATGGCACACGTCATGGCAATGCGTATGCAGTGTTGGCCGTGCTGCCACTGGCAGTACTCGATGCCTGGCACGTCAAGAGCCCCGCCAGCGGCGCATGCCCCCTTTCCCTGACATGCACGCCAGGAACTGGCGCATAAAAATGCAGCAGCCCTGTGTGCCCACGGCTACATCTTTGGCGGGTGGTTTTCACGGTGCCCCGCTTGCATATTCACGCACACCCATGCGTTGGCGCCACGCCTGCCGGCGGCCTGGGCCTGCGCCTTTTGGGAGAGCAACAGCACGGGGGCTTCTTCGAAGACACCCCAATTTGGCTACCAGCCCACCTTTACCCTAGCGCAAGCCAAGGCGCCTGCAAAGTTCACAATGAATTCGGATGCATGCCCGCAGGCGCCCATGCCTGCGCGGCGGGCGACAACGACAAGCTCCGCTGGGTATCGCCCGCCGCGCACGCATGCGCGCCCGCGGCACCCTCCACATTCTGATAATCTCTCCAGCAGGCGGAGACCAGCGCCGGGCCTCCACTTCGCGCAGCCCTGGGCCCGCACTCTGTGCCAGCAGTCCGCTGGGAGGAGGCGCGGGCGCGCGCCTGCCACTCCGGGCAGCCCCTCCCAGCAAAATCGAACCCTCCCCGCTGCCCATCGTGCAGCTGGGTCGGGTGCCGCACGCCCCCGGGCTCAGCGGCACCCCTGGCCTCGCTCACTCGAGGGGCGCGCGCGGCGCCTCGGCCGACGCGTGCCGCGGGCGCTCGCCGCCGGCACCGCCCAGGTCCACGCCCGGCAGCGCCTGCATTTCGGTGCCGAGCAGGCGCTTCAAGCCGCGCTCGCCGTCATGCAGCGACACGTCGCTGAGCCCGCTGTCAACCGTGCGCATCGTGACCGTCTCGCCCGCGTCGCCATGCAGCACGGCCGGCGGCCCGAACAGGTCTGATGCGCGGTGCGGCGAGGTGAGCGCCGCGCCCGCCGTGCCGCCCTTCGTTCTGAGAACGGGCTCGCCGGCGGCCGCGCCGATGGCGAGCGCGCCGTCGGGGGCCTTGGCGGCGCCTCCGTCGGCTGCCTCGCCGTGGGCGGCCGGCTCGTCGCTGAGCGGCGGGTACGACTCCGGGTAGGGGCTCGCCTTGCGCGCATCCTCCATCGCACCCAAGATGCCTCTCACCTGGCGGACGGCCCCGCGCGCAGCCTCAGGCGCGGGGGCACTGGCCGCATAACCTGGCTTGCGCGCCATCTCCAGGCAGCAGCCCACGAGCGCTATTAGCGCCTGCATGCCGACCGCGCCAGTCTTGACGCCCATGCAAGGAATGCAAGCTTCGTGTGCAGTCAGAAACACCGCCCCGCGCGGGGGGGGGGGAGGGGGGGGAGCGCGCCTCCGCGAAGCTAGGCCGCATCGAGGGCTCGCGCTGCAGGCAGCAGCCCATGAGCGCCATGAGCGCAGGCGGCGCGCGCACGCCCGGCGGCAGCGTCGGCCGCAGCGGCGCGCACTTGGCCGCCGTCAGCGCCTGCGCCCAGCTCATCTCGCCGTGCAGCCGCTTGCCGTACGCAATGCGGTGCAGCAGCGCGCCGAACGCGTACATCGCGGACGCCTGGGCGCGCGCACAGGGCGCCGGCTGAGCGCCGGGCGGCACGGCCTGCCGAGATGCACTTGGCCAGCAGAGCGCTCTCCGCGCCGGTCCCCCGCACCGCGTAAGTTCTGCAGCCCGCAAAGGCCGCGGGTTCCCCAAGCAGAGACTCGCCGGGGCAGCCAGGATAGCCAGCGGCAGCCCGCCAGCGTGCACGACGCGCACCGCAGTCAGCAGCCCCGTCCCCAACCACCGTTGACAAGGCACCATGCCACACGCTCTCTGTCCAGAGACAACTCTGGGCTGACAGGCTACCACCGTCGCTGCGGCCGTGGGAGCCACTGCCGCTCCGTCGCGCGGGCGCACCTCGGTGACCTCGTTGCGCAGCAGCGTCTCGGGCGGCAGGTGCGCGATGGTGCGGTACATGCAGATCTCCGCGCGCGTGGAGAAGTCGTTGCCCAGGTCGCGGATGCCTGGTCGGGTCACACAGACACCCCATCGCTTCGGTCAACCCATGCTCCCTTCTCCAGCACTTCCAGCGCCGCTGTTTCAATCATGTGCGCGTGACAGAAGACGCGGAGCTCTTTGCGAGGCTCTGCGCATGCCCCAGTGGGAGCGCGTGCAAGTACTCCTGCGTGCGCGTGCAGCAGGCAGCAGCCCGACACAGAATCTTGCAGGACAGAGCGACAGGCGCACCGTAGCCGCTCAGCTTGGTGACGAAGCCGCGCGGGTCCGCCTGCGCCGCGTCAGCGCGCTCAGCGCCGACCCCTGTCGCCCAGGCTCCCGTGGCGCGCTGCCGATGCGATGGCCGCTCGCTGCTGTGGGCTGTGATGAAAGCGGGCTGTCACGGCCCAACGTGTAGGGCCCGACTGCTGACACAAGCAGCGCAGCTGAGCCGATGCGGGCGCTCCTGCGGGCGCTGCTATGAGGACCTATTGCGCGGAACACGGCCACCATACCTGAGCAAGTCGTTGGCAGCCTAGGCGACACGCAGGACCTCTAAACCTTCCCTAGATCAGCGTGATCAGATAGTGCAGAGCTTGGCTGCCCCCACCGGGCGGGCTAGCTCGGCCCCACACAGTCGCAGCAGGAGAAACCCCGGGCGCGCCTGATCGGGAGAAAGGAGCACGGACACGGCGGGGAGGTCGGCGTGCACGATGCCCTTGCCATGCAGGTAGGCCATGCCATTGACAAGCTCCTGCGGGCCGCGCGAGCGGCTTCAGCCTCTGAGGCGGGCGCCTGAGCAGGCAGCTGCAGGGTTTTGCGCGAGCGCGGAAGAGGCAAGCTTGTGCGCACGCACGCACAGCACGCACAGGCCGCGCTCGCGCATGCATGCTGGGGCGGGCGGTCGTCACAGGTTCTGTGGCCCTGAACAGCGTCCTGCAAGCCCTGCACGACGGCCAGCACCTGCGCGGTGGCCAGCACGGCGGGCACGTCCAGGGCGCCGTCCGCGCTATGGAAGCGGCCGCTCTCCACCGCGTCCTGCAGCGTGCCGCCCGTGCACAGCTCCTGGATGAGCCACACCTCGCCCGACAGCCGCGTGCCCGCCCCCCCGCCGCCGTCAAAGCTGCTCGACGAGTCGTGCGCGCGTGCGCACGCGCCCGTCAGCAAGCTGCGGTCCGCGCCCGCAACCGGCCATGCCGCATTCGGCTGTGAGCTGGCGCCCTTGCTCGCGTTTGCCAGGGACCCTTTGCTGGGCACGGGTCCCAACTTTGTCAGCTTGACGGCGTCGCGGGGCCCGCCCGCGCCCGCGGCCGGCTCCTGCGCCGAGCTGGGCGCACACGGGCCGCCATGGGCCGCCGCAGCTGCTGGCTTGCCGGCAGGCGCCACGGCCGGGGCATCAGCGCCGGCGCCGGCGCCCGGCGGCGGCGCAGCAGCGGGCGCGGGTTTGACGAGGTCCAGCGACGGCCGCCCTGGCGGCAGGCAGGGCAGCGCGGGCAGCGCGAACGCGTGCGTGCGCAGCACGCAGGCAGGCGCCTCGGGGTCCTCGGACAGCCGGACCTCCGCGGGCGTGCCATCGGGGTCGCGCAGGCAGCGCCGCCCATCGGCCACGACCTGCGCGGCGTGCGAGGCCCGTCACGGCGCCAACAGCTCGCGCTGCTCTTGGCAGTCGCCGCCTCCGGTGGCCTGCGGTTGTGGAGACAGGCAGCGCTGCCCGCCCGACCGCCGCAGCGCCCGCGCCGGGAAGGACGAGGGTCGGGGCTGTGGCCCGTGGTCCAGAGCAGTACCAGGGACAACCTCTCAGCATGAACTGAGACAGCCCAGCCTATGCTGGGCACGCTGTGAGCCGCGCCGAGCGCGGGCCCGCCGCGACCATAGCGGCCGCGAGCGCGCGCCCATGCCCGGCCGCGCGGACTGAATTAGGCCTGACGGCCGCCTTGGTACTGCTGGATCAGCAGGCCTGCGCCGTGACAAGCACGAGCAACACAAGGGGCCGCAGTGGAGAGTCGCCGCGCCTTGATGGCGACAGGGCGCTTGCGGTAGACCCCGCGCCACATGCGCCCAGCCGGGCCCTGCGCCAGCGGCGCGCCCAGCTCCAGGCCCAGGAAGGGGATGGCCTTGGGCGCCAGCGCGCCGCCCGTCAACGCCGTCTCGCCCGTGCCCACGCGCGCCAGGTGCACGAACCAGAGCCGCGCGACCGGCTGGGCGGCCGGCACGTCCGGCACGAAGATTGGAATGCCGACCGGCAGCGTGTGCGCGTCCAGGACTGGCTCGCTCGCGCGCCTGCGCAGCGGCCCGGACGTGAGCGCGCGCGCGCGGGCCTGGGGTGGGAGCCGACCGCCCGCGGCTGCCGCGCCGCGCGCGGCTGCCGGGATGCAGGCCGGCGGCGCGTGCGCGCCCAGCGCAAGCTCGCTCGCGCCCGCACAGCTGGCCTGCCAGTGACGAGCGGGGCATGCAGGGCTGTGGCAATGTCGCGGGCCCGGGCGGGACGCGCACGGAACTGTGTCGGTGCCTACCTATAGGACCACATGGGTCTGGCATGCAGAGCTGCGTGAGCCCTGCACGCTGCGCGGCCGGAGGCGGGCGCTCGGGACAACTATTACCCTCACAAGAACCTCGTCGGCTCGCGGCGCATATGCGCGCAGCGCGGGCCCGCTCGACAGCACCTGCGGCGCAGGGTGCGCCCAGCGCGCGGGCGCAGCGACGGGCGCGTGGCGCACCGGAAGGTCGCTGAAAACACGCCGCGCCCGGCGCCCTTCACGGCCACGCGCGGCAGGTTGAACATCTCTCCTGCGACCAGCTCGGCCCGGTAGTCGCGCGCCGCGCAGCCGTGGCAGTCCATGACGTCCCACCAGCGCGCGGTCGTGTCGTTCGTGGACAGCCCTGCGCCACGCTGGGCGGTCGGCCGCAGTGCTGCGCAGCCGGCCTGCCGCGGCGGCGCGCCCGGCAAGGTGTGCGCATGGCGAGCGCATGCAAAGCAGCTAGGAGCCTGGCTGCGCGCGGGCGGGGCGCGCGCGCGCGCGCGCGCGCACCAACGTGCTCCGCGGCGGCCGAAGAGGCGAACAGGATGGGCCAGCCGGGCGTGTGCGTGTCGACCATGAGGATCGCGGCCTGGTACGCGGCGGCCGGGCGCAGCAGCAGGCCCGTGGCCGCGTGCGCCTTGGCCAGCGCCCAGGGCTTCTCCAGCTCGCGCACGCACAGCTCGGTCACGTTGATCAGCAGCGACGCCTCCGGCAGCGTCAGCGTGCGCGGCTCCTTGCCGACCACCGCCCTGCAGGCGCGCGCAAGCGCAGCGCCGTCACTACAGCCGCGTCGGCGCACACTCCTATTCGCTCGCACGGGTGGCAGCGCAGCCTCGCGCGCTGTCCGGCACGCAGGGCTCTGCATGTCGGCACAGAAACCTCAGCCGCAAGGTCAGCCTGCCATGCACAGCGCAGCGCTCGGCGTGGCGCGGCGCCGGCGCAGCACTGGGCGCCTCCTGGCTGCTTTTGTGGCCGCTCATGTGACCACTGGCCGCTGCTCAGGCTGGCCAGCTGTCTCTGCTGAGCGTGCTGCGTGGCAGACAAGCCGCCAGCTCCGTCTTTGTCATCAGGAAAATGCTGAGCAGGCTCACGCCGCTCGTGCAACGAAACAGGCTCACGCCGCGCTGACTGACAGCCGCGGGTGCCTTGCTTGCACGCGAGTGCCCAGCCAGGTCAGGCAGGACTGCGATCCTCACAGCACCGAGCCAACGCATGTGTCGGGAGCCTGGTCGGTTCTTGTGGCAGGCGGATGGGGGTTGCGCACAGGGCGCCAATGCGGTGTCCGGACGAAGCGACGAGCGGCGCGCCGGCGCAGAAGCGGATCTTGGGGCCCTCCGTGACATATGTCGACTCGGACACCCTGCGCAAGTCATCCTCCTCAGCAACAGCAGCGCGTCCCGCACAAACACAGCTCAGAGCAGACTTGTGCCTATGGACCTGCCCTGGCACACACAGCCTCGCCAAGCTCTGAGTCGCTCACCCAGGCGCGCCGTGGCCACCAACAGCTTGCTGCGGAAGCTTTCTGCTGCGCAGCCAGCCGTCTGCAGCAGCATGTCCTAGTGCTGAACAGTGTGATGCGCGCCCGCCCCCAGCCCAAAGCCCGGGCCGCCGTGCCTGGCATCGATGGTGGTGTTGTTGATGACAAGCATGCGGTGCATGGCCGGGCTGCACGTCCACAGGCTGAGGCTGTTCTGCCAGCCATGGATCTCGCCCACGCCGCACAGCGGCCCCACAGCCGAGAAGAGCTTGACGCCCTTGCGGCCTTCCAGGATGGCGAGCCAGGAGCTGCCTGTGTCCAGCGCCGTCGCCAGGGTTTGCAGGTATTTTCCTGCGCGGCCGCGCATGTGATCAGCCAGTGAGCCCTGGCCCCACAACGCCATATGCGGCGCGGCGCAGCAAGCGTGGGCGAGGGGCGGACCCAGGCGCGGGTCTGCCTGGGTGAGACCCAGCTCGGTGACAGTTTGAAGGGAGTCCTCGAAGAAGGGAGGGCACGGTGGCAGCGTCCTCAGGCGCCGCGGCACGCGCTTGGTCGGCGCGGCCTCCTTCTCCTTGGGCGCCTGCGAGTTGCAGTATCAGCAGGGGCTCCTTTCAGCTGCCCGAAGCGTTGGCATTGCGAGACGCCCAGCCTGCACGCACCACTTTGGCTTTCAGAGACGCCTTCCTGCTGAGCGGGGGCTTCTCGAGGGACTTGGACTTCTTGATGGCGACGGGCTTTTTGACGTCCTCAACAACATCTTCGCGGCTGCGGACGCAGCTTAAGGCGGATCCCATCCGAGTGGAACCCAAGCGGCGTCCGAGAGAAACGTGGAACGCTGGTGAAAGCTCTTCTATGTCCTGTGCCGGTGCACCACGAAGCCGAGATTGAGCGCGTACGCCCGATTGTATCTGACCTTGACCTAGGCAGTTGCTAGGGCGCACGGGGCGATCACATGTTCAGATACGCGAGGACAGTAACAAGAAGATCCGTGTTCCATGCTGTTCGGCCGGCTCTCGGTCATGGCTGTGGGTCCGCCAGCGGGCAGCCCAGCCCAATGCAGCGTCTCCCGCAGCAGCCCTGCAGCTGTTTGCCGTGCTAGCGCACCATGCATCGCCGGTGCGGGGCGGATCGCGGTCTGTGCAGCCAGTATGCTGCAGGTTGAGCTGCGCACCTGGGTGGTTATATCAACAAATGCAGGGATGAGATAGTAGGAGCAGCCGCAACGCTACAGACGCAGCCAACTGACCTTTTACACGGCGTCTGAGCGAGCAAAGCGACGGCAAGCACACTGCCTAGGACACGCGCTCGTGCCTAACAACCGGGGTTGTCTCATGTCCTCCGTGCTGTCCTGCCCGTGGGCAGCCAGTGCAAGCGCACCCAAGGGTCAAGCCGCATCCACCCCAACGTCAATACCGTACCTAAACTCAGCAAGCGCAGGCAGCGCGCACTGGCGCCTAAAGTTTCGCCGCCCCAGTCCTGCGGTCGGCCCGCGCTCTTCACGCACCCGACTGGCAGGACGCCGCGTGTCCTCCGGACTTTCCCTCCCAACCTGACAGGTCTGACCTCACAGGGGTATGGCATGTATGCTGAACAGCCACTTCAGGCAGCCCCAAACGCCAGGTAGGCATTCAGGCAGGGAAAGAGCTGGGGCGGCAGCGGGCGCCGACTGACAGCGGCCGCGCGGCACAGCCGCGTGCCTGTCGGAAGTCATGTACACAGTGC
>JAABUH010002523.1_pt1 | contig 17445 bp, 27 predicted proteins | sample 5559121 | NCBI WGS metagenome assembly JAABUH01 (sample SAMN10711871, study PRJNA513364) | rock metagenome | isolation source: Antarctica rocks | place: Antarctica: Victoria Land, Battleship Promontory nord | collected 2015-12-28
CTTGATCCGAAGAAGTTGATACGCTCCTTTGAGGTCCAGCTTGGTAAAGATCGTAAACAGTCGTAAACGATCGAGTAAGGTCATGATGTTGGGTATAGGGTAGGAACTTTTGATAGTGATGTCGTTTTTTCCTTATCACGAACGCGTACTTGGCACGAGAAGGAGGAACGCGAAAGGGACGCGTTCGTGATAAGGAAGCGTTGTTGACACGTAAGGTGGATGTCGCTCTTGTTTCATGACACCCAGCCACGTCAGATGTTGCTGGATCTGGATCCAGATCCAGGAGCCCAGACAATTCGATCGATCCCCAAGTTGACAGCTTGTGGGAGCAAAGAAGCGGTCTGTAGACAATTAAGCTACGCTAACCCCTCTGACCTGGCATATGGCCCCTCCTGTTACTTGGGCGAGAGAATGCAAATGTTAGATTCCTCACAGCAGGCCAGTGATCGGAATCCCACCCTCCAAGCCCCATCTGGGCATATTATGAGGACTTGTCCAACCTGAGCCCATTTCTCTCCTTCCTCTCACACCCTCTTCCGACCGGCCGGTTACATATGCCAAAAGATCCTGAGCTTAGCGCTTGCATTCGTTGGAAATGACGCTTTCTTCTGTTACCAATGCTTGCGTCGGTCGTTTGGTAAGATGAGTTAGCATATATTTAAATTCTGTTACCTTCACATGATTCACAATATGATGTTGTCTTGATGCATTGAGGTTGTTGATGTTGAGCGATGTGACGGAAATACTGGTCCTTAGATTTTGGAGATGGAGGTGGTGTTCGGCGCTTTGACCGAAACCGAAAACCTGGTTCTCTCCTCCACATGACTGCACGAGTTCGTCAAGTTCGCTGCCTCGTTCTCTTATCTCAGTTTCCATACCAACTTCCAAACCACATCAGACTTCCAACCGCCTTGCAAAGATGATCATCTGAACATCGAGTGTCAAACGATTCTCGACGATAGTCTTGACAATCTCAGTGTATCTCAGTGCTTCTCGGACATGTTCACCGACGCTCAACTCGCCTCATTCAAATCCCATGTCCGTTTCCCTCAGCCCATCACACCCTCCGACAAGTGACAACAGCAGAGCTGATTCCGAGCGCGAAACTTAGTACGATCAGGAAGGCTTCGTCATCGTCCCTTCTCTCATCCCCCATACTCTATACCCCCAACTATGTACCGCAGCAAATACCGTCACCGACCTAGCCCGATCGAGAAGATGGTCACAAGTCCGCGTTGTCGGGAAACAGTTCCCGCCTTGGACCGAAGGGGATGATGTTTGGGGTGTTCAGAATATCATGCATCCGGAATTGGCTAGGCTGGCTTATCGGACTAAGTCGAGGGACATCAACGGGAGTGAGCAGCAAGGGAAGAAAGGAGTGGAAGCGGTGGAAGAAGAGGGAGGAGGGACGGAAGTGTTTAGGGATTGGTATGGGAGTGAACAAATGTTGAGGGTATCGGCGGCTTTGATGGGTTGTGAAAGGGAGGTTATGCAGTTCGGTAAGCCCTTGCTTCCTTTTCTTCTTCACCTTTAGGATTCTTCAGCTCTTTCGCTGATTCGGGATAGAGCTATTCAATTTACTCGTCAACCCTCTCGAAAAGGATTACGCCCTCTCATGGCATCGTGACGACGTGAAAGCTGCTGCTGGTGAAGAGGAGGAAAGAGAGAGACTGGCGATCGACCATCATGGAATCCAGTGGAACGCTGCGTTGTACGATGATGACTGCTTGTCTGCTGTGCCGGGTTCGCACAGAAGGATCAGGACTGCTGAGGAGAGGAAAGCCAATCTGGGAGGTGGGGATATGCCGGGTTCTGTTGTGGTGCGGCTGAAGAGAGGAGAGACGGTATTTTACAACAACAATATACGTGAGTCTTCCCTCGACTTGCTTAAGAGATCATTCAGAGAGTGACAGGTTGCCAGTGCATGTAGGGAAATACAACTTGAAGGTCAAGCGACGAACCCTACACGGATGTTACGGTTCTCCCCCACCGGGAGATACGGCTCGAGCTCGAAACATCCTCCAACACGATCTGTCTTACACCCGGGACTTGGACTTCCGCTCGTCTTTGCCTGAATCGCTCAAGCCGATGCTGGACAAGCTCAATGAGATGCAGAGCTTACTGGATGGGAAGGAGGTGGAGTACTCACAGGATGGGTAAGCGAGAGACCGGGCGGAAGAAAGCAGGAGCACCTGGAATACCGGGCATCCCCGAGAAAGCCCAGGACGGAGGCGTGATCAGGGAGGGCTGATTCGGACTGCTACCGCTTGGAAGGGCTTGGGAAGGCGAAATTGGCGGCGAGAGGTGAACGTCTTTGAACACTACAGTTTTGGGGGCTACATGATGTCTTTTATCAACAAGGTGAAAGTTTCCGACATGAGACTGAATGAGGATGTACGACGGAGCAGCTTGGACAAGGCAAGAACATAGCGACTTTGTCGGTCATGCATGGTGATGACCATATAGAGGTGCTATACTATGTGGTCGTACCACTTAATCAATCTAAGTATGACCTCATACAATCTGAATTATCGCTTCAAAAATCCTGACCCGCCATCTTCAACATTTCACCTACTCCCGGATCCCGAGGACTTTGACCTTCGTCTCCCCCTCTTTACTGTCCTCCTCCTCATGAAGTACCTCCTGGATACTCGGCGAGAGACTTCCTTGTGCCTCACTACGTCTCGCATCAGTCTAGCGTACAAACTGAACCATACGCGACTCACCCGAACGTTCCATAGAGGTCATAATCATCGACCTCGCCGATACCTTGAAGCGGGAATATCTTGCACAGGACCACATAGACAGTTCCGGAGAGGCAGAAACCAACTAATATCCCTTGTTAGCAGGCCTTCCTGGATGAGACGGAAGACTTACGAGGCCAGCAGAGGTAATACACGTGAGTTGCGCCGAGCGATACCTTAACTGTCGATACCGACTGCAGGAAACCTGGGAAGAGAGGTGCGGTCCCGCACAGCCATGCGACGGGAGCACGGAAGTTCACACCTCGCCAGTAGTAGTATATCGAATTCGGTGTGCATTCATACTGTTCCGTTTGGATCAGCCTCGGTTGAGAGGGGTGTAAGAAGCAAAGAACGAACAAGGGAAGAAAGCTTCATCTTCTGCTTACGAACGAAGACGTAGTCGAATACCATGAGACCTGTGATGGGGGCTAGGAATGTCGCATAACCAGACATGACGGAGATGAAGACTGTCGCTCCGGAGACGAGGGCCCAGGGACACATCGGAAGAGCCATGGCGGTGGTCTCGATAAGAGAATTAGCTGGAGTATAGGTGAAGAAACTCTGTTTGCAAAGCTTACGATGTACTCTGAACAGAACGTTAGCTGAGTTCAGCTCAGGGAGGGAGAAGTACGGACGTCCTCGACGGATATTGATGTATTTCGGAAGAAGAGAGGCAAGGTCAATACCACCAGATACGGCGTTCCCAGCGATGTTGATACCGAATTGAGCGATGAGGAAGGCCAAAGCTTGCCCTTGCATGAGCTAGTGCGGTCATACCTGGTTTTGAAGTGTTGCTTACAAGCGAAGAACACCGCAGCCCTCGCACCATCGCCACCATGCATCTGAACCGCAGTCAAGAGCGCATATGGCTGCCAGAGTAGTCCATCTTCCGGGTAGAACTCGACCGCAACGGATGTGCAGATGATACCGATGAGGCAGGTGAGTACACCCATGACGGGGACGATGACGACTTGGGACAGGACTTGGTCGCCTGGTTTCACTGCGAAACGGGTGTAGTCGGACATGTTGAGGATCTACCGCCGAGCTTTAGCGAGGTGTTCTTAATCAGATGGTGTGAGGGATCCGCTCACTCCAGCGCAGATCCCACCCATCTGCGATGAGATACCGTAAAACATCGCCCAGACTAAAGCTGGTCCGTGTACCTGCTCGACACCGACAACCGTCGGTGCGGTACCCGAAATGAGCGGACCGCCACCGTGCGCACGGGCCAACGACCAAAAGAAGAGGGAAAAGGCGGTGATGGTGGAGGTCGCAGCGGTGAAGAGGAAGGGTTTTCGGTAGTGTTCCGGGGGTATGTAGAGGAGTGGGAGAGAGATGAGGAGGAAGAGGATGAAGCAGAGGAAGTCGGCGGATGTCATGTGCGTACTAGCTGGCAGGGTGTTGTGCATCGCTAGGGTTGAAGCTTTAGCTTGGGACCGTTTGAGACATGCATTGACTGACTATAAATTGATGGCCAGATGGAACCGAGTAGGGTCTTGAGGACTTGACCGCCGAACCATGCTTGAGCTAGCGGGGTCAGTATGTGAGAAAGTAAACGTCGAATGCCTCACTCGCTGACCAGGTAAATGACAGGACGATACGGTTGATGAGCTGTTTCCGTCAATTGGCAGCGTGGACATGATCTGGAAGTTCGCCTACCGGGAAGAAAGACGCCTTAAGACCCCAGGTCATCTATTTCATATCAGCTTAAGGCGTCGATGGTCATCGACCAACTCACCCTATTCCACATTGGGAAGCCAACATGCCACTTGGCACCAACGAGACCGGTGAGTACGACGGCGCAAGCGACGAGGCATTGCCCGATCACAACGACACCCATAGCCTGGCCTACGGTCTTCTCAGCATAAAAACCTCAAGACTCGGCCGACGAAGCGAGACATACCGACTGTCATCCCAAGGGAGAGCAAGGCAGATCCCGCGGTCCACCCAGAGATATTGACACCGGTCGTAACCCAAAACCCGACGTATGACCAGGCTCCCCACGTTCTCCTCGACGGCGGTAGGGGAACATTGTCACGGTTGAGCTGAATGCCTCATCAGCGTGCTTTTCTGTCATAACGGAATGTATGAATACCCATCGACTGTTTTGCCATACTCGAGCTTCATCCTCTCGCTGCGGGACTTCCAGCTTACGTAGGATGTTTTCCTTGGTCATTGACATGATGAGTGGAGTTCAATGGTTTCTGGTTTGGTGACGAGAACGCAGAATAATGTGAGGAGTCCATTGACATGCATTCCCTTCATCCGACTCCACGCTATCTCGTGTGCCCCAACTATCGCGCCGATACTTCAGAATGAGTGGGCAGGTTCCGAAGGTGGGGGAGATGTATTCCCCGACCAATAGGGTTCAACACGAAAAGAGAACAGCTTTTCAGGCCGGCGAAAGTGATCGATTGTTCGGAACCCCGTGCTGCATCTTGCTTTCCAAACCCGATGGCGGCGATTGCCGAGATAGGAAGAAGGTGACTTACGCAATCTTTTGGTAAGATAACGTTCCTGGCTTGCCCACCCAGGGTTAGGGTGGGGAGGAAACAAAAAGAGGGAAAAGGTTCCGGTTAACACTGTTGTCTGCTTGTCGTGCTCATCACTGTCACTGTTCAGCTCACCATGTCAAGTCGTCTGCTGCGTATCGGTGTCGATGTCGGTGGCACCAACACGTAAGTGATGAACAACCCATCATCCGGAGCTTGTGAAGTTGAACTCCATCCTAGCGACGCCGTCATCCTCGACCTCACGCCCGGAACCCCCAGCCCAGTCCTCGCGTCATTCAAAGCACAGACAACCTCGGATGTGACCCTCGGTATACAAGAAGCCATCAAAGGCTGCCTATCCAAGACGGATGTCAACAAATCCCAAATCCAGGCTGTATCGATCGGTACGACCTCCTTCGTGAACAGTCTCGTCGAGAGGGATTCGACAAAACTCCAGCGAGTTGCTATCATCCGGCTCTGTGGACCTTACAGTCGACTCACACCACCTTTCGCGAGTTTCCCTTATGAGCTGAGACATGTGCTGGAGGGACCGGTGTTCTTCGCTGAGGGAGGGTTGCAGGTCGATGGGAGGGAGATCTCCACGGTGGGTGAGCGGTTTACGACCTCAATACTAAGATGGCTCAGGTGGAGCCGAACGAGATACGTGGGATCTGTGCGGAGATCAAGAGACAGAACATACACACTGTTGCTGTGTCTGCCGTATATTCACCTATCGATCACTCCGTCAAACAAGAGGAACTCGTCCGGTCTATCATCCTCTCCGAATTACCAGATGTCCGAGTCACCATCAGCAAGGAGGTTGCGAACATCGGTGTGTTAGCCCTCGTTGGTATATTGTATTGATTGGCTAAGAGATAATCAGGACTGCTTGAGCGCGAGAATGCGACAATCCTCAACGCCGCACTTCTCTCCTTTGCGGCCAAAACAGTCGCAGGCTTCCAATCCTCCACTCTTGCACTCGACCTCACTTGCCCCCTCTTTCTCACATCAAACGACGGGACACTCATGACTTGCGCTCAAGCCGAGAAGTACCCGATCAAGACGTTTTCATCCGGTCCGACGAATTCGATGAGGGGTGCGAGTTTCTTGGCTAATCTCGCTGCTGGTGGGAAGGCGAGGAAGGAGACAGCTCTGGTGTTTGATATAGGAGGAACTACGGTGAGTTGCGGATTGATCTAGGTTCAAATTGTTGGCTGATTGGCGCAGACGGAAGTCGGAGTGCTTTTGTCAGTACCCTTAGGAGTTGTATGTCGGTTTCCTGACGCGCATAGACCCTCTGGCTTCCCGCGACAAGCTGCGGCACATCACGAGCTATGCGGGGTCTCATTAAACTTCTCAATGCCCCATGTTCACAGGTGCGTTGACTGAACACGCATAACGCTGATGGGTAGTTTCGGTCTCGGAGGTGGTTCTCGTGTCCGAAAAGACGAGACAGGCAAGACGACCGTCGGCCCTGACTCGGTCGGGTACCGGATCAATGAATCGCTCTCTTTTGGCGGACAGACCCTCACCGCAACGGACATTGCGGTCGCGGCTGGTGTCGCTCCTGGAGTGGGGAACGCGGAATTTGTGAAGCATTTGAACCCCGCAGATGTGGAAGCCGCACAAGCGAGGATGAAGACGATGCTCGAACTCGCTTTGGACAGTATGAAAACGAATACGCAGGATATCCCCGCCTATCTCGTCGGTGGAGGAGCTATTCTTGCTCCCGATTCCTTGCGGGGAGTGAGCAAGGTCTATCGATTTCCCTTCTACGACGCTGCGAACGCGGTCGGAGCGGCTTGTGCTCAAGTATCAGGCGTCATTGATACGTTTGAGGACACGTCAACGAGCTCTATCGCAGAAGTTCGTAAGAAAGTGGAGAAGAGGGCTATCGATAAGGCGATTGCGGCTGGAGCGAGCCCGGACAAGACAGTGATTGTCGAGAGCGAAAGTATACCGATTGCTTGTGAGTTCCGCCATTCTTAGCCGAGCTGACCAAAGATACGACCGGACGATGTCGCTTCTACGTCAAAGCGGCTGGCGAATGGACGGGTACTGCTGGTGCTGAGATCGCCAATGGCCATATCGATGTACTGCCTCAAGCTCTGAAACCTGCATCTTCCATCCAGATCGCAGAACCTGTCAACCAGAAACGAGACCTGCCGACGAAGGATATCATGTGGACCGCTGCACGGGTGCTCGACTACAAGCCTACAGTGAAGAACGGTGAATGGTTCCTATCCGAAATTGATCTCGAGTGGATCGCTGCTGGGTGTTACATCCTCGGCTGTGGTGGCGGTGGAAGTCCACAGCACGACTTCCTGGCTCTGAGGGAGATGGTACGGAGAGGAGAGACGATCCGGGTCATGGATATTTCCAAGCTGGACCCGAAGGATGTGGTCGCTTGGGGCGGAGGGATCGGTTCGCCCGAGGTCTCTGCGGAAAGATTGATGGGAGAAGAGTGAGTGGTAGCGGTATAAATGATGCTGATGGAAGGTACAATGACTCTGTCGTGGAGATTCTCGATTTCCTGAAGGTGGGTGATATGTTCTGGGTATGTCGCTGATCCAGATCAGGTCAAGAACTGTGGCGGTCTAGCAGCGCTTGAGATTGGTGGTGGAAATGGGATGATCAACATGATCACTGGGTCAAGCACGTACATGAATCTCCCAGTCATAGATGGTGACTTCATGGTGAGTCAACCTCAAGGAACGTCATACTGACATCGGCAGGGCCGGGCTTATCCAACCGGATGGCAAGTCACTCCCAATGTTTACGATAAGGGAACACGAGGCGAATCCTTCATGCCCTCGGCAATGAGTAGTGGTGACGGTAGCGTCACCGTGAGCTCCATTCAGCATATATCGAACTGACCGTGTCAGATTATGACAAAAGCGAAACATTACAAAGATATCGATTCAGTCCAGCGCGCCGGTTGTGTTGAGATGGGCACCCACGCCGGGGCGGCTTTCCGGCCACTCGACAAAGCACTGTGCGAAAAAGCCTTGATCAAGAATACCGTCTCTCAAGCATGGCGACTCGGTCGAGCTGTCGCTTTGGCGAACAAGCAGGCGAACGTTGGGAACGTCGGGAACGTCCTTGTCGAGGCACTCGGTGGAGATTCTACGGCGAAGGTCCTCTTTGCGGGGAAGATCGTTGATGTTGGAAGGAGGCTGTATAAGGGACATACGATCGGGGACATCGTCATTGAGGCATTGGCGGCGGACGAGGAGGAAGAGGATGATCCGAATAATCCGAGGTTGAAGTTTGAGGGGAGCATGATGAGTGAGTCAGGCAAACTATACGTTTGAAATGCGGCTGAAAGTGTGCCAGTACCTTTCAAGAATGAGAATCTGCTCTGTGAACATCGGGTCAATGGGGAGACTAGGGTAAGTCAGACAATGCTGGAAGGGGAGCTGATGAGCAGATTGTTGCGGGAGTTCCGGATCTGATAGCGGTACTCGATTCACAGTCAGGAGCAGCTCTCGGTACACCTGGTGAGCTCAAAATACATCCCCTGTTCCTTTGCAATCCATACAACCTCCTTCTTCACTCCTTCCAAGCCCTTCTATCCGCCGCCCTCCCCCTCTTTCTTCCACCTCCTCACCGGATGTGGAACGCAAGGTGTTGATTTTTGGATATAGATTACAAATACGGTCTCCGAGTCTTGGTGCTTGGTGTCACCGCCGCACCACAATGGACAGATACACCTCGTGGACTTGAGCTGGGAGCTTTACCTGCTTTCGGATATGATTTGCCTTATATCCCCCTGGGTAAGTATGTTAAGCCGAGGAGTGTGATCGAGGAGTACTCTTAGATGGCATGCTCCAGTGCTACGTAGACTTCACCGAGATTATCGGACAATCTGGATATTGTAAAAGGAAGTAGACTAAGCATCGAAGATGACGAGGGATGTCCCCAGCGATATACATGCACTACGCTCAATCAACAGCAGGAAAACATGTCGCCGGATGTCGCCGGATCCCGTAAAAAGCGATAACCTCGGAAATGAAGGAAACAACGCTTACTACCACAACGCTCCAGGCAAACTGCCCGCCGTCCCATATTGACCGCTCCTAGAAACAATGCATCCAGACAACATCTTATCGTAAATTCATTTAACGGTATAAAAAATGCAGGTATATCATAGAATCTCACCAATCCCTTCTCAAGCCTACCCTATCCGTCAGCGACACGTCTCGGTTGTGGCGCCTCGCCCACTCTAAAGACGGCTCTTCGGAGGCTTACCTGATCCCAATCCCGACGAGTCTACCTCCGAAGCAAGACTCGTCGAGCCTGGCGAGTCCGCCAACGGCCTCAATCTCGATTGCTTTCCAGCCATCGGTTCAAGCTATTCCTATCATCAGCTTCTCCTAGGGACTGTATCAAGGAGGGACACTCACTCTCCGCTTGACCTCCTTCAACCCCTTGGTAACGGGCTTCCAATGCACCACACCCTCCTTCAGATCCCTCAACTCGCCCGGAAACAGATCCTTGATCTCGGGTGAGTCGACGAGAGCTCGCATGATCCAGGGTAGCTCGAAGTCGTTCCGTGCATCACGAGCGGAGAAGGGTTCAACGTAAAGTGGCGGTAAGGGGTGACGAGCAGGTCCCGCGCGGAAAAGGTAGTCTACCGCCAGAGTGTAGCACGCGGCAGCTTCGTAAGGGGTCGAATGGCCGACACCTAAAATTGACGGGGGTCAGCAAGGGCGAATGACCTTAAGAAGAAGTATGAACGGGTACGGGGTAATAGTTCCGGCTTGAAAATTGTCACGCCGAGGGGTGTAAAGAGATCCCGAGACGCAACTCACCAGTCAAGCTGCCTGCAGTCGCTTCGCTCAGATGCTCCACCAACCGCTGATCATCGATCCCAGCGTTGCGTAGCATGAAACCGAAGCACAGGAGATTTGTCATGAAGTCCGATGCGGTATAAGATGCTCCATCGACGTAGAGTGCTCGAAGGAGAAGAGGATGAATTGCAGTGCTGAACGAAGCTCCGTAGATCGGTACCTATGCAGGTCAGATCAAAGGTGTGCCCACCATGTCGTCTAAGCGGAACTCACGACCTGATCATTGAGCGACGCAAGCAGGATTACTCGGACTTCATTCTCCAAAACCATGGCCAAGGCCTTCTGATAAGCCACGCTCACAGCGCTCGTCGTGTCTTGAAATTCGAACAGCTCCCTTGCAGCGGCATTCTCGAACCATTGCAAGTAAGGTTGAATGACAGTACTAGTCGAGATCGAGTGCAGAGGTCCAAGGTGCACACCGCACATCGAGAGCATCGCGAGTCGCTGATACCCTCCTTCCGCTCCGTTGATTGGAGTCGACACGGCCTTGCGTCCTCGTCGCGGTTCTTCTGGCGGGACGAGACCGATTGGACCGAAAGCCCATTCGCACCGAGATACAGCTTCGGCATTGAGCGGTGTCCGAATATGCCCTTGCGCGATGAGGCGAGAGATAAGGTGGGTTGTGACGATACAGCCCTGAGAATGGGCCGCAAAGAAGATAGCATCAGCTCGTCGGAGGTCATTGATCCAGGCGGGGTTGGACAGGTATGCTTTGTACAGTCTACCGAGATCCGTCAGGAGAAGAAGCACGATACGAGGAGAACCCACTTGTCTACACGATGATCAATCGTCCCTTCACCTTCGAGGGGGATGAGCGTGAGTCGAAGATCGCTGATCCCCTTATCATCGAAGAAAGTCTTGACGGCTTGACCCATCATTGTTGCGAACTTCAAGGATGTTCCGGTTGGTTCGCCTATCACGCTGTATATAACTTGATGGTCAGCAATAGATCCACTGTATGGGGACCAATAGGCGAATGCAACAAAGCTCACGAGTTCAGCATCTTCGCCGGGAACCACCCATGTACACCAACGACCACTACCCTCCTCACCCCCTTCCAACCATCATCCTGCGACCCGCCTCCTAGTCCCATCCTCCTCGGTAATTCCGCTCCGACTCCTCGTCCCTCTTTTCTTCCCCTCAATCCCTTCTCGTCCTCCACTAAGCCCTCCTCCGTAGCCGGCTGTGCTGCTTGAGAGCCACCGCCATAGACGTACCCTCCGACTGCACTGAGGGCTTTCCCGGCCAAGCCCGTCGTCACCGCGGTGATACCCTTGCCTTGCAGAGTCTGAGAGGTGTCGGACGAAGCAGGTAGCGGAAGGAGGGATCGTGGTGGTCGATCGAAGGTTGTCGCGAAGGTAGGAATGGCAAGACTAGGCTGAGAGGCTGCTGGCTGAGGAGGAGCGGGAAGAGATGAGGAAGAGGGTAGCTTCGAGCTCGAGGGTGCGGAAGAGATCTTGCCATCGAGTACCGATTGAGTGTTTGGCGAGGAGGACAGAGGGGTCATGCTACCTGCTGAGCGGGTCGAAGACATGGACAGACGTTCCTTCCGCACAGCCAGAGCTTGAGATACCTTCTTTGCTGGCCCCGAAGCTTTCCCCTCTTTGGTCTCGGCTGAAGGTGCGGGAACGCTGGGGAACTCTGGATCCGCTGAGAAGTCCATGACCTCCTCCACTCCGCTTTCAACTGATTTCCGTCCGGGGATTCCGGTGTCTGATGACTTTGTTGAGCCCGTATCGTTCGCGAGCTGCTTCTGAGCGGAACGAAGCGCGAGGTAGCTGACCCATCCAGATGAGGTCGTATTGGACGGTTTCCGGGCGGAAGGAGGTGGCTCGTTGACTGGTGCGAGGGTAGGTGGGGGACCGGGAGATGCGGGCTCGACGAAGACTGCAGGAGGTTCGGCAGGGACGGGCTTCTGATCGGATGTGGTTGAGGTCGGCTCGACCGGATGGGAACCTGGCGGGGGAGATGTAGTAGGTGGGATGGGTGGCTTGGATGGGACAATGAAGGAGTAAATATAGGAAGACCAGGCGACATTAGAAGAGTTTGGTGGAACGGCGGACTCAGAGGGCAGTGTCGAAGGTTCGCTGGTGGGAATATCATTCGCGTCGGACACGCTCTTTTCTTGAGCAGGTGGGTCGGAAGTGATGGGTGGAGCTCGAGCAGGGATTGGTGATCCGTCTTCGGTATCTATCGGTTCTGTCGCTTGCGAAGCTGCGACAGGGGCGTCCTGCGGCATCGTCGCTCCTTGAGCCTTACTTCCCCATAGAAACGCCTGCCATCCTCTACCGCCATTCTCCGTCTTCTGGGACGAGCTCGCAGTCATTGGAAGGAGAGGTATGGTAGTGTCGAGCGGAGAATCTGGATCAGGGGGACGGGGCATAGGTGGAGGTTCATCTGGTGTATCAGACGATTGGGTTGGGGGATCGATATGACTGGACTGATTGCGTTGGGGAGGGAAGTGCGGATTGGCGGCGGGCGCGATGCTGATAGATGGACCATTATCTGCTCTCGCCTCGAGCTCCCTTACCTTCCCTTTCTCGACCCTAGCAGCCGTCTTCGGGAAGCTCGGTTTCGGAGAAGTCCATCTCAACCAGGAATTGGAAGCTTTCGGGTTGAGTCGCTCAGGAGAGATCGCCCCTGGGTTTGGGACAGATATAGGCGGGGTAGGAAGCTGAAGAGCTGATGGTCCTGCTAGATCGGCCTCATCTTCCTCCTTGACGCTTATACTAGGACTCGGGCTAGGACTTCTGACTGCCGAGGTTGTACGAGGTGTAGGGACAGTCCCGCTACTTGACCGTCTACTCCGCAATCCCATCTGCTTCCCTCCCTGATCACTATCTAGCTGACGGGAGAGCGCTTCCTCGGACAAGTAAGTATTGTTGCCTGGCCGTCTGGATGTTGAAGAAAGAATATCCGGAGAAGGTAGAGTAGAGCCGCCTTGAGCGAAGATGAGCGAGACGTGGGGATTCGAGGCTTGTCGTTGACTAGCTGAAGGGATGCGAAAGGATGACGGCCCGCGATGACGTGACGTCTTCCGAGGGGTGTCACCCATGATGATATGTTATGCGTATGAGGATTTTGTTACATGATGATCAAGACGCAGAATCTAGCTACCTCATAGTACATACGAAGTGATGGATGTGATGGATGATTACACGTCTCAGCCGGCCGGGTACACGTGGCGAGTGCTCGGTATCACGTGCCTACCTCACCTCCGAACCTCCACCTCCACCTTTTGCTCTTCCATTTCCCGATCTTCCCGGTTCATCATTTCTACCTTGAAATCGGATAAGCCAACCGAAACATCGCCCATCATTCACTTCACATCTCGCCTACTCAACATGTCCGGTCTCGCAATCGACAGTACCTTCAAATTACCCAGCGGGAAGCTCATGCCCAAGCTTGGGTTTGGGGTGTATCAAGCTCGAGGATCGGATTGCCAGTCTGCGGTCGAGGCAGCTATCAAGTCAGGGTATCGTCATAGTTGGCACCTTTCCCCTCCACCGTAATCGATGTGTTGACATTTGCCAGTTGACAGCGCACAAGGTTACCGTAATGAGGATAGTACGTGCATCAAAAGCTCTTGAGAGGACTGAGATGCTTACCTGAAAGCAGTTGTCGGCAAAGCTGTCGCTTCCTCCTCAACGCCTCGCTCCTCCATCTTCCTAACCACCAAATTCATGCCCAAACACCAAGTCCAATCTTCAACCACCGTCCTCAACCACCTTCGAACATCACTGAAAAAGATCGATCAGGTATCAAAGCCGAACGACGAATATATCGACCTCATGTTGATCCATGCGCCGTGGGGTGGGTCGAAGGGTTGGGCAAGCAATTGGAAGGCTCTTGCGGATGCTCAGAAGGAAGGTTGGATCAAAGATGTCGGGGTATCCAACTTGTCAGTCGCCCTCCCCAATCTGAGGAGCTGAAACACCTCATGCTGAGTTGAATGGCGATAACAGCGGAGTCCGACATCTGCAAGAATTACCATCGCCGAAACCAGCCATCAACCAGATCGAGCTACACCCATGGTGCCAGCAGAAGGACATCGTCAAATACTGTTATGAGAACGGGATAACGGTCCAGGCATATTGTCCGCTGGTCCGAGCGGATAAGAGGAGATTTGGTGATCCGGTATTGACTAAACTTTGTGAGAAGCATAAGAAGGAGCCGGCGCAGGTTTTGGTAAGGTGGAGCTTACAGAAAGGGTGAGTCGTCCTTCTCTGCTGTGCTGGACTAGGGCCCTGACATGTATCTTCTCCGTTATAAGTGGCTGATGGTGTATATCAGGTACTCGCCATTGCCGAAGTCTGTAACGCCAAGTCGTATCGCTTCGAACGCAGACCTTTACGATTTTGAATTGGATAAGGAGGATATGGCGGCTTTAGACGGGATAAATCTCGGTGCGAAGGGTGCAGTTTCATGGAACCCTGTGGACGCGGAATGAGCGTGGATCCTCAGGTTTGATGATCGGACGATCTTGGGACAGTCATGTATGCAACATATAGTACCGGCTTGATTTTGTCTCATTAAGTAAGAGGGACTTTCCAGGCGATGTATTCAGGCTTTCGCCCTATTCGCCAAGAGCCTTTTCAAAGGCGGCGGTAGATCATTCCTAGGCATCTTCAACTCCACCAATCTCAGCTTGTCAGGCTTGGAGAATGCCGGGTCTTTCAGGAGATGATCGAGCTGAGCGACGTCCGAGACCAGGATATTCTCATATGGTGTCTATTGTACTCAAATCAGCCCTAGTACTCCCCGCATAGGGGGGGAGGAAGGGGGGGGATGGGGGGGTTGGAGGGGGGTGGGGGGGGAAGGGAACGGAATATGTGGCTCGTGCAGTATGGGACAAAAGTGGAGTACCTACCTTGCAATTTTTCCCAGCCATCATCGGGAGAATGAGTTGATGGTCGTATGCCTGGATGTCGTTATATTTCGCAGTGGGTCCGTGTAGGGCACGTTCAACGTCGTAGCCGTCATTATTGACCACGAAGATGTAAGGATGTAGACCGAGTCGCAGAGCCGTACCTATCTCCGTCATACACTGTGGTGGCATCAGCATCACGATCGCGCTATATCGATCATGATTCGACGGACCGTCTGAAGTCCTCCATCGCCAGCGAAGAGGATCGTCCGGTAATTCGGTGATTCCTCTGAGAGCGCTAATGCCGCTCCGAGTACTGCCCCATTGCCATAGCCAATTGACTGCCATCGAGGAATTTGCGAGATGCAGTGCGCTGCTTTTGGCAGAGGGTGATCGTTTAGGCCGATAACTTGCGTTCCGGTATCGAGTATGACGACGTCTGCACAGCCCTTTAAGCTTGACTCAGTTTGGCGGGAAGTGTGCTTACCACCCTCGATGAGCCATGCAGCGACCCTTGGCCATAACGTGTCGTGATTCAGCTCCTGATCCAATGTCGTCTCGCTGTTCGTGTTTCTACTGATCGAGATCTCGTTCGTCTGATTCGGTCGAATATGGCCCATAGCATCGGTCAGGTGAGGGAGAACATCCCTTAGACCTGCGGAGTATGTCGTTTCCCGAATCTTGCTACTGAATGGGGAAATCTCGATGACTTTCTGTAAAAGTGCAAAAGAGCATCGTGAGCCGATGTCCGATTGGTGAAAGTGGCACCGTCTCACGCTAGGATCAATTAGACCCTTCATGAAAGCGGTACTGGACTTCGTGAGCCAAACATCGACTACGAGGACTCACTTGTAGTCTGTCCTAGTAGGACCTAGGTGAAGGACCAGATCCGCAGCGGACACCATCCTCAATATATCCGGAAGAGAACCGCCCGGACCTTCCCACATCCCGCAGAAGTTCGGTAAAGACTCGTCAACCTGAGCCTTCCCGGCTGCAATCCTCAGCTTGTGAAAGCGGACTCATACCCACCTAGCGCTAGCGTCCCGTCATCAGCCCCAAAAAAAGGATACCTTGGAAAGGACGAAGCTCACTCGTGAAAACTTTGATACCGGTACTCTGGGCGAGTTTGGTCATCTCGTCCGTCATGCCGTACCGTCTGACACCTCGATCCACGAGGATGATTGGATCCTCAGCCGCTTCGAAACGCTTGGATATGGCTTCGATGACTTCTCGAGCTTGGTTCGAAATCGACAGAGCATTGTTGAACGGGGAAGAAGAGGAAGGTGGCTAGACGGGATCAGACTCGTTCGACCGAAGCAAGGTGTTTCTCACGAGCTTCGTCTCCAAACCCTTTCTAGACACCTTCACTCCCCACACATCCGTCGGGACTTGCATATACCCCGGCTTACACTGCTCCAACACATCCCTCAAGACTTGATCGAACGCCTCGGTCCATTCTTCCTCTGGCATGGAAGTGAGCAGTGCCTCGGAACAGACAGCTGGTCGGTTCATCGATGCGTGGTCTTCATTTGGCTTGGTGGACATGGTATGATGGAGTGAGATGTTATTGGCTGAAGACATGCTGACGAGGGGTCGAGCTGGGGAACCGACAATGTGGAGGATAGGGACGTTCTCTGCCATCGCACCGGCTACACCGCTAAGGACCTGATCAGTGACGGTACAATCTCATCATTGAGCCATCGAAGGGATCTATATCTTACTTGAGAGCTGAGAACTCCCCCGGGCCAAAAGTCGTAATGAGGACCGCAGGAACCCCTTTCACTCTCGCATACCCATCCGCGGCATAAGCCTGAGTCCACGTCGATTAATCAATAAACCAGAACGGGAACAGCGGATGAATGAATCAAAGAACTACGCTACTCACCGCTCCAAGCTCGCTCGCATTTCCAACCCATTCCAACTCCTTATCCGCCTCGAAATAGTCAAGAGCATTCAAGAAGTAATCTCCAGGAAGGCCGAAGATCTAATGCTCGGTCAGGCTAGCTAGCTACTGGAGTGTAACATCTCGATCTTTGAGGCGCCGCACCACTCACCTTTGTCGAGCCAATCTCCTTGATCCTAGCCATCACATAGTGTGCAAATTCAATCATGTCGGTCATCTTGATTCAGTGGAGTGGGAGAGGGGGGAGTCTCAAGGACCATTTCCATGAATAGATATTAGGTCCGGCATGTCGGCTATCGCCTCGGTGTAGCGGTGATGGAGATCCGGTAAAGCATTAACGTCATTCCCCTACTTCTGGGACACCCCCCTTTATGGGACACCTCTTACATATCGATCAATAATTCATCCCCGAAGCTGTCTAGACCATGCACGTCATAGTCTAAAAGCTCCAGGACGGTGTGGACATCATCAAGGGTGTGTTGGGTACCCACTGGTACCGCTCTTTCCTTCCCTTTTGTCTTCCTCGCCGTTGTAACGCCTCTGCCTCCCGTACCCTCTCCAGGCAGTCCTCAGTACTAAAGACATG
>JAABUH010002525.1_pt1 | contig 17428 bp, 15 predicted proteins | sample 5559121 | NCBI WGS metagenome assembly JAABUH01 (sample SAMN10711871, study PRJNA513364) | rock metagenome | isolation source: Antarctica rocks | place: Antarctica: Victoria Land, Battleship Promontory nord | collected 2015-12-28
TTGCAATTAATTTTGCAATTAATTTTGCAATTAATTTTGCAATTAATTTTGCAATTAATTTTGCAATTAATTTTGCAATTAATTTCGCGACTTATATTTCAATATTTATACTAACATTGTGATATATAAAAAAGCAGAGAGCGATCAGTATCATCGAGTTTTCTTCAGAAATTATTATATCTCTCAAGATTGTAAATTGATATCAAAGCACTTTTGAGAATCATTCATCATATCTGAGAAAACTTTATGACGTGTAGTATGATCAAGAAGAAAGATGATTAAGAACAAGTCATGCAAGTGAATTATGCTATCAAATCAGACTGAGAATTGATTGACAAATTTTGATTACAACAAGTATGAATGAACATTAAATATTTTACACAAATGACAAGTGAAATCTGAAAAGTAATATTCAAAATTAAGAAGTCAAGTAATCTTTTTGATTCTTTTAATACTCATATCTTAAAAATTGAGTGTTTCTAAATCAATGATTTAGCTAGTTTCACAGTCACAAGCTGTCATGATGTCAAATCATCAACTTGATTTAGAACATAAATCATCAATATCTTAGATAATCTCAATTCATTGAACTAGTTCAATGAATCAAGTCATTAATCTAGTCATCATCATCTTAATCTAGTTTCAACAATTTTGTTTTGATTATTTCAGTCATATGCGCGAACTTCTGCAATCTTAAGTCAATAAAACTACTGTCTAGTCTTGATTCTCTTCGATTCATGTATATAGAAGTTGAGTTCTCATTCTTTTCTTTCGCTCTTTGTCTTTCATCTTGTACATTATCTGATGTATTGTTTTGTATCTAGATTCTATCAAAGTAATAATAATAATATCAGTCTTTTATATTGATAGTATCTCTAGTCTAGCTCAGTTTCTGACATTATGAAAGATTTACACTTTCTGCAACGTTTTCATACATTGAAATCTCATCTAGTTATTCTTTCGCTCAAATGAAGTCATCTCACAATCTTTTGATCAACGATGAGCATACTGTTGAACAGTTCACTCAAAGTGTGATCGAAAATTCAGTTGAGATTTTTCGCGTAATGCAAGAGCTTCAAAATCAAGTTTGACAACATGATGTTATCACTTCATCTTCGTTCATTGTTTCTAGTTCTTCAATCTATATAGAGTTGAATTCTCAGTTTCTTGTGATGATAATTCAGATCATTGCACAAATCTTGAACAATTAATCTTTTTTCATCATTCATCTCTTTGCGAACTCTGTTGCTGTCTTCATCGCTTCTAGATTCAAGAAGCTTCTCGACATATTTGAATATGAGAAAGACAAAAATTGATTAAATGCATGAGAGCAGAGTCTGATACAGCGCATGAACGTGAACGATGATTATTATTTCTTTCATCGAGTCAAGATCATCTATGTCGAGTCATGACTCATCATAGATAAGAAGACTCACAATTTAATGAGTCAATATTGAATTAATGATCTTTGTATCATTTTCATCTTTGCAGATTAATAACATAAGTTACGTCATTACTGTGACAATTCTTTGAAGACAGAAGATGCTCATTTATATCTTCGTGAAACTTTGAAGTAAGACATAAATAGCTTTGTCGATTACTACAATCTCTTTTATCAAAAGAAAGAATGTTTTTTGATGAAAGATTTCTTGTTGATTGACTGTCTGAAGCGTAATGTCAATTATTTCACTCAAGTCATCGTTTTCTTCTGACGAAATCTCAATGAAATTCAATCATTCATCTTTCATCAATGAGTTTAAGCATTCTCTGACATTGATGAAGAGTTTCAGCAGCTTAAGCATTGTCAATCTCACTTCATTTTCATCATTGTTTCATTCATCAAAGTCAAGAACATCTTTGCATTAACTAGTGATTCTTTGAGTTCAAAGATCATCATTTTTGTGACTGTTGTTTTGACAATATCTTCGTCTCTTTCTTTCTCATTTCTCAATGAGTCAATGAATTTAAGCTTTGTTATTATCATCATTTAAGATAAGATTCTGATCGTTTTTGAAATCAAGAAAATCTGCAACAAGTGAAAGCTGTGCTACTACTGCAAGTTGCAACATTCAAGCAAAATCACTAAAGAATGCTCAAATAAGAAACTCTTCACTTTGCATATCATGAACATCTACGACAGTGACATCATCAGTATAAATGAAGAAGTCTTGCTGTTCATGAAAAAAGTCTAATCTTTGAGCTAAGTCGCGCTCAAAGATTTGTATACATATCATCTTGTCTACTAGTCTCAATCTTTTCACTCTCACTTCAATCATATAGAAAGTTTTGTGCTAAATCTGTCTTGAAACTCTTTGAATTCAATTCGACATTCAAAGATAATCACATGATAGTATTCTGTATTTTACATCAAGCTTAATCTAGAGTTCTCACTCTCACTCTGATTGATAGTGAAGTCTCTGCTTATGTCTTTATGAATAAATTCTTCGCGCAACAACATTATCTTCTCTTGCATCAATTAATTCATTCTCGCAGACTTCAAGAATTTGATGATCAAGTCGCTTTAATCAATGATATTACTCATGTTGTCGAAATCACAATGATTCTCGATGAACACATTGAAAGACTATTCTTCTATGTCATTGAATTAAGTCAATATCTCATCATCATGAATTTATCATGACTTCATCATCACGTCATTGATGTCAATTTTGAGCACAATATTCTCATCTTATCTTTCTTCTTTTGTCTTAGTCATTATTGCTCATTTCTCATCAAGATCTATGATCTTAATCAACAAGAAGAAAATTTCTCGTTCAAAGTTAACAAAGTAACTTTCTCTCAGTCTTGTCTTCAATTCACTTACAAGAAGCAATTCAGTTCATGAATTGCTCACAAGAAGCATTTCAGTCTACAGATTGCTCACAAGAAGTAATTCAATCTACAGATTACTCACAAGAAGCAATTCAGCATTCAATTCGCTTGCAAGAAGCAATTTAGTCTTTCATTCACTTGAAAGAAGTAACTCAGTTTTCAGTTCGCTCACAAGAAGCAATTCAGTTCTCAATTCACTTGTAAAAAGCAACTCAGTTTTTCGTTTGCTCACAAGAAGCAATATAACTCTTCATTTGCTTATGAGAAGTCAACTGATACTCAGTTCATTCACAAGAAACAAATCTCGTTCAGTCTTGTCTTTCGTTTGAAACAAAAAGCTTCTAGTTGTATTCTTCAAGTCATTCAAAAAGAATACTCATTAAAAATCAAGTGTCAAAATTCTTTTCTCTTTAAAACTTCTGTTGTCTTTTGAGCAAATCAATTCAATCGATCTTTTATACAACTTGACATAGTTGAGTTGAAAGCTTGAAGCTTTGATCATGCTGCTCATGTCAAAGACATTGAAGTGTTTAGCATCACTTTAAAGAAAATCGATGTCTTCTTGAATCTTGAATCAATCTCATCTTCTAGTCTAGACTTTGATGAATCAAAATCGCGTCACGTGACTTTGATTATTCATTCAAAAAACAGTTCAACTCTTGCTCAGTTTTCATCTCATTTTCAAGACAGTATGTATGATAAAAATCATCGTCTGAATCTTCATCAAATGAAAAAGAAATTTCATTTAACTGCATTCACGACACAAGAAGATCTTGTAATCTATTGACAAAGTAAGAACGTTGATTCAATCACAATTCTATCATTCAGATATTTCAAGTTTCTAGATGTTTTCTTCAAGAAGAACGTTGATATCTTGTCTTTGCATCAAGCTCATGATCATGTCATACATCTTAAAGAAGATGCTTAACTCTCAGTCTTCGCTTTGTACAACATGAGTCGTGATAAAATTCTAGAACTTCATCATTATTTCAATGAAAATCTGAGCAAAGATTTCATTTGAGTCAGTCGCTTTCAGATGATCATCTCTGTTCTCTTCATCAAGAAACTTAAAGAAGAACTTCACTTCTGCGTGAATTATTGAGATCTGAACGCTATCACAGTCAAGAATTGATATTCTCTGTCATTGATTTCAGAAACGCTGAATTATCTGAGTCAAGCTAAAATCTTTATTAAGCTGAATATCATTTCTGCGTTCAATTGACTTCAAATCAAAGAAGAAGATGAAGCTCTCATCATCTTTCGCACTTGATTTGAATTATTCAAGTATTTAGTCATGATTTTTGATTTATGTAATGAGTCTGTCTCATTTCAGAAGTATATCAACAATGCTCTTCATGAACATTTATATAAGTTCTATACAGCTTATTTGAATGACATCTTGATCTATTTTGACAATGAACTCGAGCACAAGATTTATGTCAAGCTCATTCTGTGAAAGCTGCAAGAAGCAGATCTTCAGATGAATATAATTAAATGCAAGTTTCACATCATTCAAGTTTCATATCTAGAATTGATAATCATAATTGAAGAGATCAAGATGAACTCTTTTAAGATAAACATCATTGTCAACTAACTCATCTTGATTAACGTTAAAGACGTTCAAAGTTTTCTAGATTTCACGAACTTCTATAAAAGATTCATCTATGACTATAGTAGAATAGCTACTTCGCTCACTCGTCTCATCAGAAAAGATGTACTCTTTGTCTGATTTCAGAAATGTCAGATTGCATTCAACACTTTTAAGAAAGTCTTCACTTTTAAGATTATTCTTCATTCTTATAATTCAGATTACAAAATTGTGATAGAAATCAATGCTTTGAACTATATGTTCAAAAACATTCTCTCTCAATATGATGAGAATGAGATTTTTCGTTCAGTCGCTTACTTTTCAAAGAAGCATAACTCAGTCGAGTGTAACTACGAGATCTATGATAAAAAACTCATGATCATTGTTTACGCTTTCAAGAAATGATGATCAGAGCTTGAAGACTTTATCTATTTTGTCAAGATGATCATGAATCACAAAAATCTTAAGTATTTCATGTCAACTAAGCAGTTGAGTCATCATTAAGCTCATTGAAGTGAGTTTCTGTCTAGATTTAACTATCACATCACTTATCATTTCAACAAGATCAATGATAAGTTGAATGCTCTGACACGTCATTCAGAAGATCTCTTTAAAGAGAAGAATACATTCAATTCTTGACATTAATATCAACATCAAACAATTTTAAAAACTCATGTTTTAAATTTCAATATTGTTGAGAATCTTGTTCTTGATGTCTTCAACATCAAAGTTATGAAGCTTCAGTCACAAATCATCGCTTTAAATTCAGTTCAGTTACATCTGTTCTCAATTACTTCAGCATCTTCGCAAATTTTAACTCTTATGAATCTAGAAATTGAAGAATTCGACGTTAAAGACATTAAGTCTCAGTTAAATCAAGACATTCTGAATCTTGATGAAGATTTTGCTGACATTTTCACTCAGACATTGTGAAAGCAAGTCGAAATCAATGACAAATTCGCAGCTCAGATAATCGAAGCACTTTGCAATGAAGCACGACATCACAACAAGATTTCTCTTGTCGAGTGTGAAGAACATGAGAATCATCTGTACTTTCAAGAAAGAAAGTACGTGCTCAACTCAAATAAACTACGTCTTTGTATCATTCAGCTCACTCATGATAATGTTGTCAATGATCACTCAGAAAGAGCAAAAAGCTATGAACTGATCAGTCGAGTTTACTGATGATCAAACATTTATAAGTATGTTCAACGCTTCGTATGAAACTGTCACGTGTGCACACGTTTCAAGCTCTTTAGACAATGAACTCAAGAATGATTGTATCTTCTTTCAATTCTTGAACGTCGTTGATGTGATATCTTCATGAACTATGTAAATTCTTTATTGCTCAATATCTTCATGAGTATCATATATAGATATATTTTAGTCTTCATTGATCATTTTATCAAAATTAGACATTTAGTTCTCATCACTTCTATGAAAGTTGAAGAAGTTATCAACTGCTTTTATGCTCATGTTTGAAAACATCATGATTTACTCAAGTTCTTCATGTCTGATTGAAACACACAATTCATCTTTGATGTCTGAAAGCATATGTGTAAAATGCTGAAGATAAACGTTAAATTGTCAACAACATATCATTCTGAAATCAATGATCAAATCAAGAAAGTTAATGCTATCATGAAGCATTATCTTCAAGTCTTTGTCAACTACATGCAAGATGATTGAGCTAAGTGACTTTCTGAAGTCGAATTCATCATCAATAATGCATCATCATCAATCACTCTAACATCATTCTTCTTGATCAATTTGAGTCAGAACTCACGTTTAGACTTTAAGTCTTTTGAATCTCTGCTCAAGAATTTTACATTTCAAGCTTGAAACAAGTTAATCAATGTCAAAAAACTTATCAAGAAGATGAAGAAACTAACTGAGCATCTACATGATGAGATGCTCATAGTTCAGATCATCTACATATTTAATGTCAATCTCTTTTATCGTTCTTGTTCTAGATACTTCATCAAAGATGAAGTCTGACTGAATGCTTGCAATCTCAGCATCGCTCGTCTTGCTGTCAAGTTAAATAATCATAATGTTGATCTCTTCAAGATCAAGCGTGTCTTCAAGAACAATTCTCTGATCATCGAGTTAAATTTTTCAACATTCATGAAGATTCATTCAATCTTTCTTGTCATTCTTTTGAGTCATATCACAAGTGATTCTCTTTCAAATCAACGTCAGAAATCTTGAGAACTTGTTGTCATTAAGAATGATGAAAGATTCTGATATGTAAACAGCATACTAAACTTTAAGCGTGATAGATGCTATAACTCATCTCTGCTTAAGTATTACGTTGATTGAGAAGATCACTTTTCTACTTGAAAGTCTTTTCATCTTCTGAATAATTGTGAGCAAGCGCTCGATGAATATCATCTCGTCAACTCTGTCGTTGAAGAATCACATGTACAATCATGTGTGATATTTCAATGTCAATGTCAAGAACTTTAAGTTCAATCTTCATCATCTCAACTCAGCTCAGATCTGACTCAGATCTTGTTTAGATTTATTTCAAACATCTTGTTTAAATCTGACTCAGATGTGACTCAGATCTATTTTAGTTTCATCTGTACTTCATTACATTAAAATGCGTTCACATCAATTCTTGTCTCATTTCAATCTTCATCTTCAATTCTTTCTCATTTTATCTTGTTTCTTTTCATCATCTTGCAGAAGCTCAATCTTGAAGAGAGAAGTTACTGTCATGATGTCAAATCATCAACTTAATTTAAAACATAAATTGTTGATATTTTAAATAATCTCGATTTCTTGAACTAGTTCAATGAATCAAGTCATCAATCTAGTCATCATCATCTTAATTTAGTCTCAGCAATTCTGTTTCAATCATCTCAGTCATATGCATGAACTTCTGCAATCTTAAGTCAATAAAACTACTGTCTAGTCTTGATTCTGCTTGATTCATGTATATAAAAGTTGAGCTTTCATTCTTTTCTTTCACTCTTTGTCTTTTATCTTGTACATTATTTGATGTATTGTCTTGTATCTAGATTCTATCAAAGTAATAATAATAATATCAGTCTTTTATATTGATAGTATCTCTAGTCTAGCTCAGTTTCTGACACAAGCTGATAGATAGAATCATTTATTGCATGCAGCATCACATCATACTTTCATGTAATAATTAAATAGCAGAAGTGAACAGAAGAATTAAACATTCTTTTTGCATAATTTTGTGCAACAATTATTTTGTACTTCAATTCATCTCTGTATAATTATTTTCTTATATTTGTAATAAGCTTTTTAGTCAATCATGATGTTTGAAATTTATTAAAATGTGCTAGTTTTTAAAATAATTAACAGTTAATTTAAAAGATAAGAATTAATCAATTACAAGTCAACAGTGATACATAATTAAGATTTGCATTGATCTTCAAACTTTAAGCTTAATGATGCTTGAAAAATCAAACTTGTTTTTGATTCTTTTTACAACTTTCTTTGCAACTCTTTTTGCAACTTTTTTTGCAGTCTCTTTTTCATTTAACTTGCTTATTATATAATTCTCTTGAATGAGAACATTGAAATTGCAAGCAAGTATGAACAGTTTATTCAGTTCTATAAATATATCTTCAAAGAATCTTAATGACAGTGAGCATGATAATGCTTGATTCTCTTCTTTTAATGTTACTTTTATCGTGCTCTTCAAACTGCAGTCATTACATGATGAATGATATGTATTATATAATCATGAGCAAGAATATCAACATATATTTCAGAATTGATGAAAGCAAACTCAATATACAATGCAAGTAGAACAAAAAGTATCAGACTATCATCATTCAAAGTAAATCTCACAGTCATGAACAGATGAGATATGAAATAACTTCTATCAGACAGCTTTAGTTAAAAGCGAAAAACTCAAACTCATTTGTCGTTTGTATTTGCATGTTTACAAGCATTTTAACAATAGAAGCATTGATAACAACATCATGAAACATCATCTGAATAGCAAAGATTGTGATAAACGCACAAACTTAACAACTAAGATCATGAAAGTTTAAGACATTCATAACTTTGTTAAAGTTAAAGCTTTGATAAGTTGCTTTTTAATTGCACATTGCAAAAGAGATTGCAAAAGATTAACAAATTACAGCATCATGCTTTTCATTAAGAATATACTTCAAAAGTTTTTGCATTACAACTTCAAAAGACTTTTGTCACTTTGAATATCTTTCATGTCATTATTAACAATCTTCAATTTCAACAAGCATTTAAAATGACATGATTGAGCATTACTCTGTCACACAGAATCAAACTTATGATCTTTCTCAAGAATCAAGTGACTGTTGTTCAAGTCAACATACTCAAGAATTTATCAACAAATTCTAAAATCTTCAGTAGTTTAAATAAATGAACTAGTTCTAATAAATTATCTTTTCTAGTCATTATGAGATTTTACTACATTGAGTTTTGAAAATATCATAAAGTCTTGTTGAACTTTGAACAAATTGAAGACAAGCATATTAATAGCAATCTAAGCAGTATTATTGAATGAATATTGCAAGAACTTGATATTCAAGATCGAGTTATGACTATAATCATGAACAACGTTAGCAATAACAACGTCATAATGATGACATTAAATGAAACTTTGCAAACGTTCTCAGTTACTTCATATTTATCATGTTTAGCACACGTAATTCAGTTAACTGTTAAACAGTTACTAAAATTGCTGATGTTAAGTTCAAAGAACGAGAATGAGAAGAAATATTAAATACTCAAGATTAGTCTTCAAAGCATGTTTATACAAGAGAGTTTATTTTGAACATTGTTTAAGATAATCAATCATTTTTATTTATCATGTTACTTTACTTTGCAATTATTTTTACAATCGATTTTGCAATTGATTTTGCAATCATGATCAGAAATACAGAGTAAACTTTCATTCATGACATTATAATAATCTTTAATTAGATTCAAAAGCTTACTGTTTATATGAACGCAAGTTCTCAAAGAATAAAGAACTTTCATAAGACTCAACGTAATTTCAAACTTCATCTTAAGATAATACAAGACATTAAAACTCATTGAAATTTCATTTATCTTATGCTTTTGAGAGCACTTTGTCTTCAAGACTTCATTAAAAGTTATATTTCTACTCACGACAACGAAAATATAACTCTTCAAAAGCTATTTCTCAATAGTGAAGAATGAAAACATGTTCAATATTTTGTAAAACTACTCAAATCATTCGTGATATTCATTGATTTACTTGAACATAATTACGAACTTAACATCAATTGAATTTACATAGTTTATGATATTTTGTTCTTTCATATTGAAAATCACATGACAGCTCTAAAGAGAAAGTAACATTCTTGAAAGCATTCACTTTTGAAAGTCTTAACACAAGCTCAAATTAAATTCTGTGAATATTATGTGAATATCAATCATGATCAAAAGTTAATGTACAATCTTGAAAATATTATAGATTCTCATCAGAAACTAGATTTATACAATTAATCTACATGACAAGACAGTGACTATAAACAAAAATATAAATGAAAGTTTATAAATTATTATGCTAGACATTATGCTTTCAACTTAACTACATTGCAAGATCAACTTCAAGAAAGAGTTTTGCAACAATCATCTTTCATCGCAAATATAGTCGCTAGACAAAATTTCAGACATCACAATTTATCATCACTTGTTTCAACTAACGAAGTGAAACAATATCTGAAACAGAGTAAGTTTTTCTTCTCTTTATCTCATTCATTGCATAATTAATGTTGTTTCATAATTTCTTTGCAATCAATTTTGCAATTAATTTTGCAGTTATATATTTTGAAATATCAAATTCTAATAAACTTTAAACTGATCAGCAATGAAACTCATCTGTATGCAATGCTGACTATGAATTTATTGTTTAGCTACAGTAAAGTCTAAAGATTATCAAAAGTTTGAATAACATCAAGATGCTGCGTAATGATGAAGTGCTGTGCATTGATCGCATGCAGAGTTTTCGCGATCGCGCAGACTTTGATAATCTCAATGTGCATGCTATAAGCAATCTGCACGCAGATGAGAAAGTCAAATAGAACGCAGAACTACGAGAAAAATCGCTTATGAAAATCATTCAATTCAGTATCTTGTTATCACGACAATGAGAACTAAGACAGAACATTCTCGCGTTTAATCTGTTGAGAATGATTAGCAGAAAGAACTTGAATCACGAACATTCTTTAAATTTACATGCTAACTACATATAAATCTTGTTAAGACTGCGTGTCTGTTACTACAACATAAGCAACTCACGAGACTCATTAAGTTCAACATAAGCAAACTCAAAAGTCTTGTTAATATCATTTAACAAATGTTCAGATACAGACATTCTATACATGAGCAATACGTTGATGAAAAGACTTCGTTAAAAGAAAAAAAATACAAGCGAGTTAGTAAAGAATGATTAAACTATGTTGTCTGATTAAAAGTGTAGCATATGAACATTTCTGCAAAACATGATTGATTTGCATAAGAAAAATCTTTACAAATAATGTGAAACAGATAAGTTGCACACTTTCAAGCGAAGCGAGCGTCTGCAAAACATAATATACAATGATGATGATTGTTGATCTTAAGAATCTCACTTCTTCACTGAGTTTTAACTCTCAAATGTCTTGATGATAAAGTCAATCTCTAGTCAAAGACATCATTTGTATAGCTTAAGAAAACAGTAACGCATGTTAATGTGATTAAAGAAGAAATTGACTGCAATACACATGCGTATCGCAGATGAAATGTCTGCAACTCATGCTTAAGAAGTAAATTGTTGAAATCTGAGCAGTGAGAGATTTCGTTCATCTTGAACTGTGAATCTGTCACAAGAAATTCTCTCTAAGTAATCTTTCGAGTTTAAGAGAAAAATCAGCATAGAAGTTGTGCTTTATGTATGTTGCATGCAATGTATACAACATATTTTTGATAGATGATTGAACAGAGTACATTTGAGCATGTGACAAGAAAAGCAAAATCATCAGAAAACAGAAACGCAGTGAATATCAAAAAATCATGCAGAACGTTGAACAATTCTCAAGAAAACTGTTCAAAACTGCAAAATGAGCAAGAAATGCAATTGCAGATACATTGACTTAAACAACAATTCTTCTTCTGATCAAGTCAGAATGCTTCAACATCATTATGACAGTGCAGAATAAGATGAATATGATGTTTCAAACTCACTTTTCATCATCTTCAGAGATTCTCATGCTGAATACAAAAGATATTGAGTACTCGCTCTTGATTCAGAATGATGCTTCGCTGATGCATCGCAAGATTAAGAAAGTCATCTACAAAATGATGTTCAACAAAACTTCAAAACATACAGAATATATAAATAAAATAATGTGCAGACTTGTTGACAACACATCAGAACAAATACACTTTCTTTTTGAAAGATGTTTGCAGAAGAGAATACAGTCAACTTAGTTTAAAAGCATGATCACAATAATGATGTAAAAGTCAGATAAGAAGAACTACTTTAATGCAAAAACATATAAATCAATTGTGCTATTCAACACGCTGAGTAAAATATTGAAGCTCATCATATTTGAACATCTGTGAAACGTTGTAGAAGCATGCAACTCAATATTGAACATTCAGATTAGAACTTGCAAACACAGATCAATAAATATGACTTTGCAACTGATTATAAAAAAGATACATATTGTATAAAGTGACACAAGAAGAAAAGTAGTTTCATTGCTGAGTCTGAATAAGAAAAATGCGTTTAACAATGTAACACATAGCAAACTTTTGCATGATATGAAAAAGAGAAAAGTTTTCAGACTGCTTCTTAAATTTGTGAAGAACTTTCTGAAAGATTGACGCATCACGATCACAATCAATGACTACATGATGATAAAATGCAACGTGAACGTTGACATATCACAAAATTCTTTGCTATCATCAATATTATATCTGTTCTACAACGTGAACTTGCTAAAAGCATGTGATGACATTAGATTGAAAACAAGCTTTACAAATTTTATAAATGAGATCAATATCTTAATATACAAGAAGTTCATGAAGTGTAATTGCAAAGTTCTTAGCGAGATTTATGATAGATGCAAACAATGATTAAAAACGCATGACATTAAGTTTTTAAAGACAAAGCATGAGCTGATTCACTTTACAAGAACTTTTAAGTAATTCAATATGAATGTCAACATAAAGTTGACAAGACATCAGATTGACTTGAAATTAAATATCAGAGTTTTGAGAGTTTAATTGAACTTCAAGTTGAAATGAGTAATTTACATGCATCATGTCAAAGCAAAACTAGTGATTAAACAAAAGATCATGCAAACAATCATCAAGTCTACTTGAGACTCATCAATGATGACAAAAAAGCAAATATACTTCGTGATGATGCACTCTCTGCTTAGTCACAAAGTCATCATATGATACATGTCACAAAAAGTGAAGAATCATTGAAAAGATTTGAACATCAAGCTGAAATCAATACAAGAAAGAGCATTGCAACAAATCATTGATGTTTATCATGCAATATCAACAGAGACTTTACAGATAGAAATAAACACAGCATCAATAAATATTCATTTGCAAAAGCTGATATAAAAGTTAATAATGAACATGAACTCTTGAAAATCAGATGAAGTTATTGAGATAGTAATGCGTTGAATTTGTAACAACTTGATACTCAAAAGAAATTGAAAATCAAAGCTGCATAAAATGTCTTTGCAATTGAAGTGAAAGTGAATGAAAGAAACACTCAAATAAATGAAGATGAAGCGAAGTCATTTCTATATGATGATTTTCTGATCAAAATCATTGAGAGTAGTTATAGTTGCAAACAAGAAAATGTCAATAAATCAACATTGTCTTGACACATTTGCATTGAAGCAAAGAGTTTACTTGAATGATAGTAACAGTAGAGAGAATGTTATGATGATTGCAATGAGAATTAACTGAAAGTTAAATAAAAGATTGAGAGAATTGACTTTAGTCATCACTCATCATGAAGAACTGAAAGAATTGATTGCAAGAGCAAAACATCTCGCAGACGTAGCAACAAAGAATCAAAAGTATCATGAAAAAATATACAAAGTATACAATAATAGTCAGACTTCTCTGAAAACAATGAAAGCTATGATATCAACAAAAAATCAGACACGTCTGCAACAAGTTCAGATCATACATGAGAGCATTTGATCTTAAGAAGTCATGCTGAAGCTACATTGAGTGATGAAATATGCAGAAGTACTTAAAAATGAAGTGATGAATAAAATGATTGATGATGCACATGATTTGTCTCTATTGCTGACTAAGCATCAATGCACTGAAGTGATGACAAGATTGACGCTCATACAGAAACAGATCAGACAAACATGAAGAATAGTCTGAAAAAAGAGATTCAACGCAGCTCATTTTTAATATTTGACAACAAAAATGATACATCAACATCTGCAACTGCACAAGAATTATGTGAAATCTTACAGTGCATTATTGATGCAGCTACGCATAAGAAAAATTGACTTCAATCAATTTTTACATGAAAAATGAGTATTTGATGTCATTATGATGACATGCAAGTGCAACAGAAATTAAATGTCGATCAAGCACATTTTATTAACATGTCTCAGATGAAAAGTAGAATGAAAAGCAATGCAATGAGAAGAAAACATCACGAACTTGAGAAAGCTCTTAGAAATCATAAGCGCAGTGATGATGATCATTCAAATGATACTCTCAATGAGCATATTGAATCAATTTCAAGCTGTGACATCATTAAAGAATCAAATGAAAGAGAGAGAAAATAAAAAAGAAATAAACTCATAAAGTTCTTGCATTGAGAACAGTTATAGTATAAAGCGCAGAAAGAAGCGATTTTTGATATGAAAAGAGCGTTGTGCTAGCGCAGCGTTCGCTACAGTATATAGAATCTTGCATAAACTCATAATGTGTGTTAAATCGAGTAAGAATTAAAAAAAAAAAACTTTAAACTTTGTTCAAGACATTGATCTCATTAAGTTCTGAAGAAATTATCTCAAAGACTTTGATAATCTAAGCAGAATGACTCAAGATATTTTAGCAATTTCAACTATCTCAACAAATGTTGAATGAACTTTCAATTTAAGATGAAATATATTATTTTATCATCACAACTCTCTTGTTGTCAACATCATATCAAATATCATGATGATTAAGTATGTGAATGCTTTGAAGTTGAAATCAAAGTTTGAGTTTTACAAACTTATCAAGAAGAAAAGAGCTTTCAATGCATAGAAACAAGAAAAGAACAAAGATTTAATCTTCATCATTAGACTGATTGCATCAAGTTGAGTCATCGAGATCGAGTTGAATTCTCAACTCATCAAGACTCGATTCAAGTCAGAATTTTGAAATCAAGTATTCAAGTTGAGTCAGAATTTTGATATTAAGTATTTGAGTTGAATCATGATGTTGATATCGAGTATTGATTCGAATTTTCAACTCAACTCATCAAGATATGATTTACTACTACTAATATTTATCTGATAATGCAATAGAGTAATGCAATTGATTTGATTGCATCTTCATGATTCATGAGAATACTGACTATTACTGATAGAAATTTTCTCACAAGTATTGATCAAAACTCACGAGAATACTGACTACTATTAATACGTGTTTTCTCAACTTAGTAATTACTACGTAGTCAAGCATAAGCTTTAATCAATTGCATTACTCTGTTGCATTATCAATAGTACATTATCAATAGTGCTTGAAAAATCTCTATCAGTAATAGTTAATATTCTCATGAGTTATGAGCTCTGAAGATGTCGATCACTATTTATAAATCATGCTTGAAAGATCTCTATTAGTAGTAATCAATATTCTCATGAATTCTGAAGATGTTGATTCTGCTCAAGAACTTTCTACTAATAGTAATCAGTATTTCTTTTCATCGAATTCTGAATTTTCGATTACTTGATAAGTTGAGTCAAGAACTTGAATTCTGATTCGACTTAAGATCAATATTGAGTTGAGTCACAAGATTGATATCAAGTATTTGAATCAAGTCACGACATTGATATCAAGTACTTAAGTGAATCAGAAAGTAGATATGAAAACTTGACTTGATGATCAATTTATTCATCATCAACATTAATGAAGATTTAAAGTATATCAACGATGCATCAAATGATGATGTTGATGATAATGAGCATGATAAGTAGTGTTATATTTTTCATCATTAAACATTTAATTAATAATATCAAAACTGAAAAATGATGATTCAATTGATGTTAATCTTTTCATAACATCTTTGCAATCTAGATTCTTAAACTTTGAAGAATTCACGTTATCTAGATTATTCAATACAGCAAGATTTACAACAACTTCACTTTCAAATGCTCAATTTTCAACATTTGCTCATTTTAATCGAGTTACATCACACTTGATTGAAAGAAATAAATTAAAGAAAGATGATCAATCATTATAAAAGATTGCGAATCAAAGAAATTTAATGAAATTCGTTGCAATCTTTAAATTGAACGAAGAATCTAAGTCATCATTTTTAGTAATGAAAAAAGAACAACATAAGATTATTTCTTCTTTGAAGTTAAGTTCTGTTTCAACATGTAAATGTAGCTTTGAAATGACTAATTTCAAGAAGAAATTATCATTCAAAAATAAAGCTAAATTGAATGCATTATCTGAGCAAAGAAGACAAGAAGACATCAATAAAAAGCTTATGTAAATAGTTTTGCAATTCATTTTGCAATTCATTTTGCAATCTACTATTTTCATGAAATTGCTTACGCATTTTTCAAGCAGTTTAGTTAAAAACAATGACTGAAGTCTGAGTTAATAATAAAAGAGTTGAAGACATTTCTCTACATATATATAAATTTCTTTTCAACATGTAAATAAAGATTATTCATACATACACATTTTAAAATTTCATAATTTCATTTTACTAGTACTTATTTCAAATAAGTAAAATGTTTAAACATGTTTAAATCTGTCATCAAGTTAGAATTGAGTTGAGTTGAGAAGAGTCAACTCAACTCAATTCTGAGTTCAAGTTGAGATTGAGTTAATTCTTCTTAACTCAAGCTCAACTTGAGATTGAGTTGAGTTGCTTGAACTCAATTTTTGTTACTAAATATAGTATACTATGTACTAAAAATAGTATACTACCTCTTATTCTCGACACGATTCTCTGAGTCATGTGAGCAGATGGCTCAGAGAAAGCTTTCCGTCGTCAAACCTCATTCGGCTAGCGAGGTCACCTGCCCCTCGATCGATCGACTTTCTGCCTCGAACTTCTACTAGATGCTCTCTGATGAAGAACTTTCGCTGACGAAGATTGTAGAGCCGATCGGGGCCAGTTCAACGGTCTAAAAATTCCGGAAAAATATGAAGGTTTGATTCAGCAAATGAGGTCGGGGATATTGAGGGTTGAGGCTGCTCGGTCTTTCAGCTGCCAGCACCTTCCCCCGCCCGGATTGATTTCGGCGCGCTGACTACCCCACATACTTTGGGAGGCATAATTGTAGCTCTGATTCAGCTGAATTCAACGCTTTAGAAATAATTGAATAATGTCAAGGTTTGACCTAGTATTCGAGGTTGGGAAGGTTCACTGCGCTGGGTGACCGTCGTCCTTCTAGTAGTAGTCCTTCCCCCGCTCGGATCAACATATGCGCGCTGACTATCTCACATACTTTGAGAGACATGATTGTAGCTCTGATTGAGCTGAATTCAGTGCTTCAGAAATAATCGAAAAAGATCAAGGTTTGACCTAGTAAATGAGGTTGGGGAGGTTGATGCCCCGGGGCCTACCTGTTTCCACCTATGTTCAGCCCTAGCAGCAGTGGTCAGCCCTACCGGAGGCTTTCAGCCCTAGCAGCAGTGTTCAGCCCTACCACCGGGGCGAATGGGTGGATTTGCTACCTGCTATCGAATTCTTCGCTCGGATCAACCTCGATGCGCTGACTACCTCACATACTTTGGGGGGCATGATTG
>JAABUH010002526.1_pt1 | contig 17421 bp, 20 predicted proteins | sample 5559121 | NCBI WGS metagenome assembly JAABUH01 (sample SAMN10711871, study PRJNA513364) | rock metagenome | isolation source: Antarctica rocks | place: Antarctica: Victoria Land, Battleship Promontory nord | collected 2015-12-28
AAGCGCGTCCTGAACTACGTTAACGTTCGTAGCGTCCCCGTCTACATCGTGACTGTCATGACTCTGAGCTTCATCGCTGCTGGAGTACCCATAAGATAAGCCGAGATTGTGAGGAGAGAACCCCATGGTCTGGGTGTTCGGAGGCAGCCGAGTCTCTTCATCAGAATCAGAGTCGCCCAAGTCAATTGCGTTATCTTTGGATGAGCCACGAAAGTCACCTATCTGTGACGTGTGGAATGTCTCAGAAGCTTTGGTTCCCACATTCTCATTTTCGCTCTCATCATAAACATCGTACTCTTGTTCTTCTTCGCTCTCATCGTTAGAATCGTATTCTTGCTCTGACGCGCCACTAGAGTCGTCACCACTAGAGTCGTCGGCTGACGGTGGATAGACCTCTGAGGATTTGACGCGGATGTTAAAGTCAGCCTCTCCAGTCTCATAGTACCCTTCATCATACATATCACTAGAGTCATCGACCTGTGACGGATAGAAGGTCTCTTTGATAGCGATGTTAACGTTCTCTCCGTACCCTTCCTCAGAGTCGTCGCTAAGTTCATCCGCCCGTTGAGAATCGTCACCGAGGTCCTCCCAATGGTCCTCTGGAAGGGCTTGCTCATCGTTCGTGAAAAGGACTTCATCCTTGACTAGGTTGTCGTCATCCGGAGCGTCACTGTCGTCGACGAATGCGCCTGCAAGAAATTGCTGATTGATACGCTTTGACAAGCTTGTTGACATGCCGTAGTTATCAGAATCATCGTTCTCACTATCCAACTCGTGCCGATTTCGCTCGAATGCTCTATGTGTGGAGTCGTTTACGGGCTTCAGCCGTGACTCTCCCAGAACATGTGTGGTAGCACCGCCATTATCTTCGCGGGCGCCTTGTATGTTGCGGTCACCATTGCTAGGTCCATGGCTAGCCAGGCGAGAACGCTTCATGCCATGATAGGCGCCAGAATTTGGTCGCGCTCCAGTGGACCCTTCTTCATCGTCAAAGTTGGACTCGTACTGCCCATTGAACCTCGCCTCATCCCGATCAAAATAGTGACTATCGTGCTGTATGTTTGTGTGGCGGAAGTGTTTGGTGCCGGCATGAGCGTACGAAAACGACTCATGATCAAATTCCTCTTCCATCGGAGGCCAGGTAGTGTAGCGCTCTCCTTCGAGTTTACGCTTTTTCTCCTCTACGTTTTCTTGACGCTCGAGAGCATTGCCGCCCTCTGAATCCGAAAGATCGGGTTCACTGACAAATGGCGATTCATCTTTCACGTCGACCTCGGGAAGAGATGGCTTCAATCCCTCACGCAACGCTTCAGCATCGTACAACTCTGCTCTCACCTCTATCTTAACCGCCTCGATAATGCCTGGCTTGAGCGTGGACCTCAACTCTTCGGCGATTTCTGGCTCGAGCTTGGTCCTAAGCGCCTCAATAATCTCTGGTTCAAGCTTGGCTTTGAGCTCGGCCTTGAGCAATGGAGGGTAATCCTTCTCCACGCGTTCTTTTACTAGCCTTCTATATTCTGCTATCTCCTCAGCATATTTTGAGGGGAGCTCTTTCTGGATATCCGCTCGGAGCCTTTGCCTCAACTCCTCTTTGACCTCATTAGTGAGATCCTTTGCCAATTGCTGGCGCATCTCCCGTTTGACATCATCGGCCTTAGCCCAGGCCTCCGCCTTCACCTCTTGATCGTACAACTCCCGCAGCTCTTCCTGAACATTGATCGTTAATTTCTCATAGAGTTTCTGATGTTCCTTCTGTACTTCTAGCTTTCTGGCCTCAACTGCTGTCACAACATGTTGCTTTGCCTCGGCTTGCTCTCGCATCTTCTGTCGAAGTTGTGCCTGCTGTTCTTCGTTCACACTGGCTTTGTTGTTCGCAAGTGCGATCTGTATCTCCTGCGTGGCAGCAGTGATTCGTGGGCCAAGTGCGTTGGTTTGCCCAAAACGATATCTGCTCGTTGTTCTGCCAAAAGCTCTGGCTCCGCTCGAGGGGGAAGCTGTGAGATCACCGAGAGGATCATGTTCGGGCATCTTGTCGTGATCTCCTAAAGGAGCAGCTTGAACGTGGTGTAGCAATGAGACAGGTAGATACTCTGCAGAAGCTGTTCATGTGTAAGCTCGTGTCCCAACATCAGGTTTGCACACATGCGCAAATTGTGTTGGAGGCTGCACCCACGGAGCAAAATGGGAATGGTTTGGGGCGTAGCAATGGAGATGAACTTTTATGGAAAGCCTGTACTTATGAGAATGGTTTTGGCAGAGGGGTAAGCACACATATAACATACGGCGTGCGTGACTCTGGTTGGTCTGTAGTGTACTTTGCGGCGCGTTAGGTGGAACTGAGGGGCTGAGGCGTATTTGTGTTAGCTGACAGTCTGCACAGTTTCTGTAGGTACGTCTTGATATAGCAGATTGAGTAGATCGAACAGGCAAAGCATAAGCTGTAGGTTCTTCCTGTTCTGTCGAATTGATCTTCGGTGTTGTCAATCATGAAGTGAGAGGAACGCGATTGTAATAAATTTATGGCTGGGCATTACCCTACACGCTTAGCTCCAACGCTAAGATATATTCATTACCTGTGGTACAACACCAAAGCCTTCAGGTGAATGAACGAACCTCTAACACACCCTAACACAATCACACAGGAATGTTTCTTTTTGACCGCTTGTTTTGATACTGTGACACGCACCGCCCTGCTCTTTCAATGGATATCCGAGTCCTGCGTCCTTCTGATATTCCCCATGTACAATCGACGAATATTACGAATCTTCCAGAGAATTACTTTCTAAAGTACTATTTGTATCACGCTCTATCATGGCCACAGCTCTCATACGTTGCAGTCGACACATCTCGTCCCAAGCGTACGCCTTATGACCCTCCAAAAATTGTTGGTTATGTTCTCGCAAAAATGGAAGAAGAGCCAGTGAATGGCGTACAGCATGGGCACATCACAAGCTTGAGCGTTATGAGGACGCATCGGAGGCTAGGCTTGGCAGAGAAGTTAATGAGACAGAGCCGTACGTAGATGTCTCTTAGTGTTGGAATTGCAGATGTCTTTTGCCAAAGCTCAAGCGGGATCTGAAGGGCAATCTTCTGTTGCGAGAGATGTTCGATCGTGTTTCAAGAACTAACATTCAACACTCATATAGAAAGAGCCATGGTTGAGACTTTCGGGGCACAGTACGTCTCTTTGCACGTGCGCGTGTCAAATATTGCTGCCCTGCGGCTATACCGTGATACTTTAGGGTTCCAAGTGGAGAAGGTCGAAGCGAAATACTATGCCGATCAAGAAGATGCATACAGTATGAAGATGGACCTGGGTTCTATAAGAGAGCAAACCCTGGATGCGGATCCAGATGAGGGGGAGGAGGTTGGGGACGTCGGAAAAAGGGAAGATGCGGAGAAGGACGGAGGCAAGGTAAAAGGGAAGAAGAGAAAAGTCAAGGTTGGGAGGGTTTTGGGAGTGGGGGATTTGGTAGAACGGAATGAGAGTAAGGCCTAGAAAGGAATATTGATAGGTGCACAGACCAGACCCTTAGCATGTACACCACACCACACAGCATCTGAGATTTATTTCATGTCAATCAAGATGGACCTGCACTCCGTTTTGTATATCTTGGAATCCTCCGCATCGCGCTCACATCACTCCTCAAACGAGTGAATCTTGTCCTTCCAGTCTGTCGAGGTAGTTTTCTCGAGCTCTGCGCGCAGGTAGTCTGCTCGGTTGTTGGGCGTGTCTGCGAAGCTATGACCTAGTCACTCCGACAAAAGCAACAGGATTCCTGCGAACAGACAAATGAAGTATATCAAAAAGGTATGGTAAGATACAAATAAGCACGAATAACGCGATAACATGTGATAGACAGGGGTAGCTTTGTGATGGCGGATCAGAAATCGTTGGTTAGGTATTGAACTGAAAATGGTTCACCCACTCTACTTGGGTCTGTTCGAATGGATAACCAGCCTCTCCGACTTCTAGAAATGTACGATCATTAACTCGAAAGCAACCTTAGAATGAATTGACCATGAAACGACATTGAGAGGACTCGAAGAACAAATTTAGCCAACGGATCATCCTGGGGAAAATCTGCACCTATCCTGGTCGCCGTTAATATGTAGCATAAGGTCTGTTATGGGTTTAGCGTGTCCGAAAGAATATTAACCTAGGTAGGTATGCAATCGTGATTAGCCTGGGTAGCCTCCCAATGTGCGCCCCGAGTTACGAGTACCTCGATTGCGGTTTGAAGGGGTGCCTTTATGCAGTGAAACAAGCTCAGCTTGGCTCCCGTCTTCAGATCATGACTATGCATGAACAGATCCAGGGATGACTGATTACTAACATGAGTATGTACACCCACTACGTTGCCTGGAGCGTCCTTTGCTCGAAGATTCTATTCCTGAGAATTACTTGAAGCCCGTATAACGTCTAAAGATTCACTCCATCCAAGGCTTACCCATGGCTTCTACGCCAACAGCCACTGGCGAAAGCTTACACATCGGCCCTCAGCACAATGGCAAACGACTGAGGAAGCTCTTGAAGCCGAACGGAAGAAGAGTACATGTTGCGGGTTCGCCCGAAGAACACAGAAGACTTCAAAGAACACTGAGTACAACTGAGCCGGACGAGCATTTTGATGTCTACATTCACGGTTCTCCGGAGCATGTGAGTTGTCCTGCTGTTCACAACTAGCTGTTTTTTAATGAAACTTAGCTTGATGCAGTACGTGAGATTCACGCTCACCACGATCAAAGGCGGAATGATCTGCGCCAAAAACACGGAGACTTGTACGACGATTTTGAGGACGTTCACTTACAGCTTGATATACTTTCAAAAGAGCTTCATATGTTGACTGAGCATGGCGTTTCCCTGGATGCGAATTTCTCCAAGTTCGGCTACGCCGCCCATTTGAGTACGTGACAATATGTACTTTCTTCACCGTAGTTCCCTAGGAGCTGATGCGAATTAACATAGGAACACGAGAGCCGGATTCGTCTGCGAGCTCTGTTACCTTCGATCATTCCTCGGCTCACGAAAGACGCGATTGGGATGCCGAACGTCGGAAAGGCACTGCCTTGCGGTTCTGGAAGAGGCCAGTAGTGCGGCAATACTTCCATAAGGGCCTAATCTGGCGAGCTGCAGAGATCGAAGAGGTAGCTTCCTTCGAGCTTTTCATGGACCTCCTCTATGTCGGCATCATAGCCATCGTGGGAGACAATGCCTCCGCGAATCCCAATGGCATTGGCTTGCTTAGGTTTGCCATTACATTCATTCTGGGCTGGAAAATGTGGAGTGATCTCACCCTGATTGTGAGCTGGTTTGGTACGCTACTTGTGATACGTACATCGGCGGCCACTGCTAACTTCTAGCTCCGTCCAGAGACAGGTGCCTGCTAACTTGGTTGTTGTTTTCAACAGTACCACTGCTAACTGTTCTTAGACGACATATTCCAGCGCATCTGTGTCTTATTCGTGATGATCTCCCTTTTTGGATATACTTTGAATATTAGTGAAGCCTTCAATACCACATACGCTCGGCTAATATCGTTCTATGTGAGTAATTATAGTCTTGTCTCCATAGAAATTCTGTTCGATGAGTAGACGAATTGGGATCCTGGACGTTTTCGGCAATGCAGATGATACGAGGATTTTCACTTTGGATGCATAGGCTTCATCGGCAACTATTCAAGGCTACGCTAATAGTAGACATCTTATACTAGCTCGCCCAGAGACTCTTCTCTGGAGTCTCTTACATTTGGATGGCATATTTGATACCCATGGTGCGTGGCTACATGATCGGGAATGCTATCATCGTAGCCATCCCCAGTGTATTGTGGATCGCAAGCGTTCACCTCGACTATCCTAATCGATTAGCCATAATCTGGATTGCTATACTTTTAGGTAAGATTACTGCAGACCCTCTCGGCGTGCTTTCATGAAAGCCAGTCACAGCTGACTGTCAAGTAGATCTGTTTGGCGCGCTCTGGCTCATGTTCATTACAATGAGTCCTCGCCTGGTGCATCCCAAGCTCCAGAGGAGAATCCGAAAATTCTTTGACTTTGTTCCTGGTGAGCTATGCTATACCGAAGGAAAGTGCTTGAGACTGATCCTACTATAGCTGTCAATATAGAGCATAAGAGTATGCAGATTCGCCTGGTGAAGGACGTTCTCTAACGAACCATAGCTGAACGGACGAACGCATTTGTGACTCTTGTCTTCGGATACTCAGTAGTGAATCTCCTCTACCAAAACAAAGCGCCATATGGCGTCAATGCGTATGATATGCACCTGTGTCCACAGTAGCTCCAGTCTTGCTGATTAACTCAGTTTCTTTGGTAAAGCGGCCCTTGGCTTGATTCAAGCCTTTTGCTTCAATTGGCTATATTTTGATATTGGTAAAACCGTCAAGCACGTCTTTTCATGGTCAGAACTGATCCGATTCCAGACGGATATAATCTACACACCCACGCGATTCGCCGGCATGTAATATCTTGTAAGATATTTTCCACCTTCATATCATCAACAACCCGTTGAAAATTGTACCCAGCTGCAATCTGGGTATCTGCTCATCTACCATTCATCATGAGCTACGTCCTTGCGGGGGCCTCGTTATCCAAACTAGTTCTTGCCAGCGACTGCATCAACACCGACAAAGAAACGTTAGGCGAAGCCTACATCGGCCGTTCCGAATCAGAGATCGCCCCCGGGTTACGGTGGTTCTATTGTGCTGGACTGGGAATCGCCCTGGGATGCATGGGTAATTTCCCATCCCCCAGCTGGCCTGATACCCTTGTTTCCCGTCTCCCTCAAGCAGCTTACTTTCGTCAGGCATCATCTCCCTAACCCACGCCCACAAAGAAATTGAAGGCCAACGCGTTACAAAATGCTTCCGCTTAATCTTCCGCGCAGCCATCTCAATCGTTCTCGTATGCCTACCATTAGCCCATTCTCTCACCTCCCTGGGCCTAATATCAACGACGACGGGACTGGTTGTTCTGACCTTGTGTGTGGACCTGTACGGCTCGACATGTGTGCATGATCCGTTTTGGAGAGAAAAGACGAAATGTAAGTACATGGCAGATTGCCAAGTTAAGAGAAAGGCAATCGAAAGAGCTTTGAAGGAAGGGGTCGCGATTAATGTGGAGGAGGAAGCTAGAGGTACGAGGGGTGAGAAAGGCTTCTACGAGTTGAGCTGATGATGGGTTTGGCTCATGAGATGATTACGTAAGATATTATATGTTGAACAAGAGTCAAGTATCGTGCGATTAGCACGTACCACAGTAGAGATATCATATCGCTCTTTGTTCGGGAGATTTGATCAGTAAAGCACCTGGAGAACGATTTTTGTCTCTCTTTGCTTTCCCCTTCTAGAATCAGTACCAGTTTGCTCTCTGTAGCAATCAGGACTCGAGCAACACTGGACATGCTCGGACTACTGGGACCTTGAGGTACCGTAAAGTAATCGGTGATGCCTCAGCCCCCTAGCCAAATCGATTTAAGACTCGAGAGTAGCTCATTTGAGCGACACATCTCTAGGCTGTGGACGTACTCGTAAGCTGGCCGCGTAACGACTTTCATGCAAGCCTCAGACAAACGCATTATTATTGGACCAAGATTTTCATCGAGAGTCCTCGGCCGTCGGTTTTGTGCTTGTTGCCTGACTTCCCTGTTTTTCCTGTACAATCATAGCGGGGTTAATCTTTTGTTACTGTAAGTTTGTAACCTTCAACATCTATTCCATCGAAGCTACGGAGTATATGATACAGCAGTTCAGCAGTCTCGTTGATTTCACCTTTTCAATCCTTGACATCTAAAGTACGCTTTTACCTGCTATCTAGACATCGAAAGCAATCATGCGTGTTTTATCTCCTTCTAATCTTGAAGACCTCCCTCCTCCACCATACAGCTCAGAAGACCCTCACACATCGACGTCGCCAACAGCAGGATTAGAGCTGCCTTCCTCCACTACAGCTGCAGCGGAGTTACCTACTTTCGAGCGGAATACTACAAGTCTGCCCATCAGGACATCTCTTAGAGGTGGATACACTCGGCCCATTCCACCACCGGAAGAACCAGCCTTGTCATCTGCCGCAGCATATTTTGAAGACCGGCCATGCACTGGCCAGTACCCCAACTTTGTCCTTCGACACCAGATAATACTGGACTCTGAAGTGACTCGAGAAGACCTTAGCTTCCCGCAGCCTGTAGAGAGATATCGTGCCAGAGACGTCAGTGATGCTGACTGGAGCACGTTTGTGAATTACATTCTACCCGAGAATCACCTTAGTCCACTGGACGAGGCGGCCAAGCACGATGACAACAAGAGGAGGCACCGTGTTGCTGAAGTCGATACCCCCGAGCGCCAAGAGCAGATTGAACTGGTCGTTGGAGAATGGAACTCGGGCTTCTTTGGCCCACGAGGCATCCACGTGTACCCTGAATTCCCTACATCTGCGATTTCAGGAGTGTCCAGGGCGATATCAGCCCAACCTACGTCTTATGGTGCTTCGATATCCCCACAGCCTCTTTACCCGCCTATACCTGATAGCTTTTCTAATCCTCCACCACCATCGATGCCATTTCCACCACACATGCCCTACGGTATCCCAATGCCTCCTGTACCACCTGTACCCTACCCCCAAACCTTCATGCAGAACGGAGAACCACCCGCCTGGAATTCCCAGAACATCCCTATCCAACAACCACACCCTACCCATCAACGCTCTCGTTCATCCTCATCCTCATCATCCTCGTCCTCCTCTTCCATCCCCTCAATCTCTACCACCGACCTTGAAGGCACAACCGCCGCCGGCGTGTCCACCTCCATCAACAAATTCCGCGCCTCTCCCGCAACACTAGCTCACCTAGCCTCCTCCGTCCGCCAACTGCGCGAAGACCTGCGCTCTCAGCGTCGTCCGCTCTCAAAGCAGGAGCGCAAGCAACAGAGTAAAGAGGTCAAGGACCAGATGAAGACGCAGAAGAAAGAGATTAAGCGGGAGGTGAAGAGCGCAGTGAAAGAGGTCAAGGCGATAAAAAAGGAAGAAAAAAGATTGAGAGGCTGGAAAGCCGGAAGAAGGGACGGCGAAGTTGGCACTGGCCCAAGCTCCCACTCCTACCGAGGCGAAGCACACCGGCCCGAAGCTGCCCGCCAACCCTCCTGGCGCGAAGTCGTCGCCAACGCCACAAACCTCGCCCGCCAACAATCCCTCGACGTCTCCGCCCGCGCCCGTGAAGCCAGCGCCCGAGGCCTCCAGCATGGCCTCGATGTTAGCGCTAGGGCCCGCGAGCAAGCGCTCGACGCCCATCGGCGAGCCAGCGAAACAGCTGCGGCGGCGACGCAGAGATCGGTCGAGGTTGCTGCGGATGCGCAGGCGAGAGCGAGGGCGCAGGCAGCGGGGGCGGGGTTGAGGGCGAGGGAGGCGGCGGCGAGAGCGACAGGGAGGACGAGCGAGGCGGGGAGGGGAAGGCAGCAGGTTGGGATTGTGAGGGTGGAGATTTTTGATTAAGCGGGTTTGCTTTTCTGTTTGCGTGCGATGGAGATGCGTAGTGGATGATTGTCATGACTCATGAGAACAAGACGGAGCGAATTTCCCCTATGCAAAACGACGGAGATCACAAGGACAGTTTCCGTTTTCCACATCTTCTCCTCTCAACTTTTCCTCATCCTCTTTCCCGTCTGCCCCGAGAACTAAACAGGCGGCTTGAAGCGCCAATTGCAAAGGGGACGAGTATCGATGAATAGAGAGGTTTGATGGCCTTTTTCTTTCTTTTTTCCTTGGATGATCTACGAGTATATATATTATATACACCCCGAACTTAGGATTGAGAATTGCCGTTTCGGTTCGGGAAAGGGAGCAGGGCCGCTTTAGAGGGAGCAACGAGGGAGCACCGAGAGAGCACTATGGGGCAGTGCAGGGGCGCAGCAGGTGGGAGCCTGAAATGGCTTCCTCGGTCTCTGCTTAAGCTGCCCTCGTTGTTTTTCTGCTGCCTAGACTTCGCCACTTCCCACAGGATCCTTTTGACAGTCAAGACATATTGTTCCGTGCCAAAGCAGGACCAGGTTTATGTAGAAGCAATAGATCTGGGATTCGTTATCTGTTTCCAATAATTATACGCTTGCAAATTCTCTAGTAACCCTGTACTACGGTATCAGGCGCAATTATCGTTAGTCCGCGCTACCAGGCTTGGCAGCCGCTAAACGCCATCGGGGGTAGCGAGTAGCGACTCTCCATAAATTATAATATCTAGTTCTATCATTTATATCGATGCATTAATACCCAAATGTTTTCAAATAGATAGATAGATAGATAGATTTAATTAGGCTACGAGGTTTCGTTTATCTGAACCTATGAGCCGTCCTACTTAATACTATTATTTACAACGTGTTCCCTCAGTTTCACTCCTCGGTCCTATACATTTTGTCAATTTGTAAAGTATGCAGTCGGTTCATTAAACCAGCGACTGGTTCATTGAACCTGCATGTTCGTCTCATCTGTAAATCTCCCCGTTTTTTTAACAAAGTTAATTACAGCTTTTACCACCTCTATTCGAGGGTTCCATCTTTCTTTGGGCCCATTTGTTCGTCCGTTTCGGTCCTCCCATGCGTCCCATCCTCCAAGCAGATGCGAGAGGTTAGCATATCGAGTCTTTATGACTTCGTTCATTTCTTCGCGTTGCTCAATCCATTGCGTGCAGTCAATCAGGAAGTGCCTGACTGTTTCTTCTGGGTACCCGCATGCGCAGCGCGCTGTTTTCAAATATGCAAAGTTCGACACTATTGCTCTTTGCTCTCTGGCGAGCAAGTTACGTCAAGGATTACGATGTATTTGTGATCCTTCCCAGACTCCAATATGCGGTAGCTTTAACTGGGTAGTCTTGATCACGTTTGAAGATGGGGTGTAATGGATCCTCTGTTCCCCAAGAGAAGGCAATCCAATTAAGTCAAATGGGACAAATCTTATGCTGTTGGCCAGTGAAGCTGCAACTCTCAAGTATATCAAGATCCACAATACCATACCTGTTCCGGAAGTGTTTGCATACAGGGAGGGCTAAATTACAATGTCTGGTGTTACATCGGCTAACAGCCACATAGCAGTTCAAAAGATAACGAAGTTGGTGTCCCTTATATACTTATGAGTAAGGCCTATGGCACTCCCTTAGGCGATACATGGAAGACAGGCGAGGCGCGCTGCGGATCTGATATATCCCAAAAACAAAAATAAAGGATTGTCTTTCAGCTCGGCGTTATTACAGAGATGCTCTCTCGGCTTTCTTTCGGTCAAGCTGGGTCAATCTTTGAGGAAAATGGAGAATTCTATGTTAAGACCTGTTTATCCCGTGGATTGCTACTGAACCAACGATATGCCATCGAAGACATACCTCGTGGACCTTTCAAGTCACAGAGAGATTACTACTCGGCACATCTTTCAGCATACTTTGAACAGGCAAAATACTTTCCCTTAGATCACCACTGCTTCCTTGCGCCTATTCCCGCACGAAGCGAATACAGTAATGATGCTGAGTTTCGCAAAGCATCAGACTGGTGGAGTGATTTTGTTACTGTGGAGTCGAAGATTGATAGCTCGGAAAACAGGGTTGACTACGTTACTGCTGGAGAGGTCCTTTCCGACAAGATGACAGACTGGATCGATGATTTCTCAAACGGCCTTTCATATGGCTCCGAAACCCGTTTCGCAATTCACCATCCCGACCTGAGCAGTAAGAGTGTCATGTTCAACAAACACTTGCAACACACCTACCCTTATAAAACCGATTTTACTTGCAACCTAGTTCCTCGTTCCGATCCTCCTCCACCATGCCTAGAAGAAACCCCCCTAGAGCGCCTCAAGCTCAAGTACCTCGCACACGAAGAATCCTGTTTCCTACCAGAATCTTACCCACCAAGATCGACCCTGTCAAAGCGTACGTCGCAGCCGTAATCCTATACTTCGTGATAGGCGCGGCGATGCTGCATTGCAACCGAGACCTCTCGATCAACATCCTCGTTCCCTTCTTCGCCACCTTCAGCCTCTCGATGTCATACCTAGCCTACAGCTATCGTCGCAAGGCCAAGGAAAGTGAAGAGCGCCTGAGGCAATTGGCGACTATGAATGAGGACTTCAAATGGAGGTTCCTTGGATTGAGGGACTTCGAAGACATGGTGCAGGCGTGTAATCGGTATATTCTGGTGACGGAGCAAGTGCGTCAGGAGTGGCGTAAGTCTTTGTCTCGGTGGATGGATTGATCAGCCTAATCGGGTTATCAGAGGTAAAGTCACGGCCACGGGCTCATCTATGATGCAAGACACGAAATTCTAGGTCGTTCAGAGTCTGGGAACGAGGAAAGTCGGGATGGGAGCTGATACGAGCACGATGACGAAGACGAGGCTTTCATATGCAGATAATCGCGAGACTGGCCACTCAATAAAGTATTGCAGCAAGTCAGATCTTGAGAAAGGGTGCAAAGTTTGATAAGATGACAGAACTAATGGAGTTGTGTTATGCGATGAGGCATTTAGCTCATGCAGCGCCGAAGAAGTGGCTTCCGCAGCAACAAGATTCCCTCGGTTTTTAAAAGTTTTCGTCTTTATTGGATGTCATGTGAGTTGCCGAAGCGCCCAACTTCCCGTAAAATTTGGAAGACGAAAGGACTTCAGAAAACCATTCTTAGCAGCGTTCGGGGCGCAATCCGAGGTAAGGCCACTTTGAGCTTTTGTCGAACCCCAGACCCAACTCAAGGCTATATAAGGTGGAATTTCTGCATTCTCGGAGCAGGGAAACTCAACGATAGCTTGCTTCTGAATATCTACAAGCCTGATCTTTAGAATTGGTTCTCCCGATGGTGAGAGACAGGCATCGCCGTGTTCATGAAGGCAAAGATCAAGCCATTCACGGATCAGGCGAGGGTCGTAACCATCCGTCATAATTCGCGCCTCTGGGGGGCCGATCGTCGAGCGTTGTTGCAGAGGCGTGCCCGTTGTTGTTTGCGAACTACTTTTTGGCGACACTAGTGAAATGTTTCTTCGAAGCAGTTGTGATGGAATCGCTGATGCCTGGAAGGCATCATCTAATTTGAAAAAGATTGGTGTATGGCCTGTATAGGTCTTTTTTTGGACTTCCACGGAAATGGCAATGCGGGCATGGCATAGCACAGGCTATATGCTACGCCAACATAATGGCATTCCAACTATAAGGGGTATTTCTGATTAGTAGTACAATATCCACCAATCAATCAAGGACATTTTTGTCTTAGCAATCCCGCTGGCATAAATATTTCTGTTGCCATAGCATGGCACGAGCCATATGCTATGCCATCATGCTACTGCACCTCAGCCTACCAAGGGGTGTGTTAGGGCGGATCCAGGCTGGTCGACTTAGGAGATGGCCTGAACAATCAATTTCCGAGACAAGGGTTCCTTCATGTTCTACAGACTAAGACTACCGCCCGAGGGGTCCCTCTGCTCTTAGGTACTTCTTCTCTCGACCGACTTTGACGATTTCTGCTGCCTCCTTTTCGTTCCGTGAGCTGACGGTGATCCTAAAGCTTGGTTTGCTGACCTTACACCCCTTGATCTCAATTTGAAAGACCAGGCTTGAATATTTGCATAAGTTTCATCGGCTGCGCTGACCGGAACGTGACCTTCGTTAATCTATAGCTCAATTGAAAGTCCACCAAAGTGCAAAGACGTCTCACACGCCGCGATGACATGACCTTGGTTTTCCTGAACGCGCCCGTCACCTGACGTATGTCCTTGGGGAACCTACGCCCTTTAGCTTTAGCATATTCGAAGTGTCTCGGGTCTTCCCAAGGATGTTGAACCAAGACCGAGTTCCCTGATCCAGTCTCAATTTCAGCACAAACTGTTCAGCAGCCCAACTTTTCAACAGAATCGGCGATCAAGAATTTAAAATTGATTCAGTAGCCTTTTGGCGCCAAGCGCTGCCACTTCAATATACTAACGCTTTCGAGATCGACATTCAATCGTACCGTACAGACGTGATGGCTCGGCTCGGCTCGTCTGATTTCTCGAATCCTTCCTTCGATGCTCCAGGTGCAGCATGTCGACAAATAGTGTGTCGAACGATCGGGTTTGCTGAAAATCCATATATTGCAGGGATTGGTGTCAGTAAAGAATAGGGCAATGACTCAAAACCTGACATGTGCAGACAGCTGACGGATAAAACTTAAGTACTTTTGCCTTCATCTTGGAAGCTCTTTTAGCGACTATATGCGGCGTTGTCTACTTTGGCGAAATGCTACCTCGATGAACGAAGTCTCCCCTAGCACTGAGCTACAAACGGAAATTCATCAATCTCGTGAACACCGCTGAGTTCTTGTCAATTGGATTACTCACCGCTGATTTCTGGTATGCTGTAACAAGAGCCAACCGTCTGGGCGAAAGAGGACTCAGTTGCTAATTAAAACAGATTGTGAGCAAGCTGCCTGCGTTCTTCCAGGATATATAGCACTGGAATGAACATCGTGGAAGCCGGTTCTTCTTCATTGAGCTGTATTATTATGTATTCCAGGTCTGCGGCGCTGTGAAAATCGTAAAGGATCTTTATAAAACTTTGCGTTTTATATGCAGCTTTAAAGCTCTGAGTTTACTTTAGACATATATATTAAATATTGCCAAGCGACTTTAAACCATTTTTAATAAAGCCAAAATTGTTTTTAAATCTTTATGTAAAAATATCCTTTTCTTTTTGAATATAAATAACGTTAAAATACTAATAAGTATTGAAAGGGTGAGTCTATACGGTGCACCGGCTGTTGCTCAATGTGGTGGAACCTGTGTATTAAGTTGGTTGCTCCTAAGTGGCTATCTACCGGTTGACTATATAGACGGTTGACCCCTGAGCAATTCAGCTTCAACGTCGCGAGCCTGCCACCGCAATTTCCAACAACAAGCATATATATATATTATATACACCCCGAACTTTGGATTAGGAATTACCGTTTCCGTTCGGGAAAGGGAGCCGGGCTGCTTTAGAGGGAGCATCGAGGGAGCAGGGGGAGCACCAAGGGAGCAGGGGGGAGCACAGAGGGAGCACGGGTCAGTACGAAGGGAGTAGGGGGAGCACCGAGGGAGCAGTAAGTGAGCATGGGAGAGCAGAGGGAGTACGAAGGGAGCATATGGACGAAACGAGCTTTAGCGAGCGAGCAAAGCGGCGAGGCCTAAGTTAGAAGGCGGTCAACCACCCACCACACTGCTGGCACACCACCCCCCTGCACTAAGCCTAATAGGGTAATTTACAGGGTCCACCGCGTTTGTTATTTACATCCCCGCCGCCGTCGCCATCCTCCTCCTCTTCCACCTCCTGCATTTGCGTTCACCTCAAGGCTGCCATGTGCGCATAAGATACAGGAGCGACGGTACGATAGAGCCGGCGGTGGAGTGTTGAAGCTGGAGGATACACATCGTCACGGGCTGTTCACAAAGCCGCCTCGGGCGGCGGCAGCGAGGTGGACGAGGAGGTGCCCGAGGGGGCACTGCAGAGGGTCAAATTGGCGATGTTCCGGCCTTCTACATGGGGCAGTTTTCAGATGTAATCTAGATAAAGGTCGATTCTGAGCATGCAAAAGATATGTTTCAGATTTGAATTTGCATTGGGAGACCGGCGAGAAAATACATTGAATTTGGTGGTAGACAGGCGCAAAACTATGTATATCCCATGGCCTTCCTTTGATCGTTGTTTGTTTACGGAGTCACTGAACCCTGAAAATTAACCTAGAATATTAGGCTTAGTGCAGGGTGGTGGTGTGCCAGCAGTGTTAGGTGGTGTCCATATAGTGGTTACCTATATATATATACCTTACGACAGACACCAAGCCGAGTCGGATAGATATTTAATCAAACGCCTCGGTAACGTAACATGACATGATGATATCTCGAACACGTTTATATGTGCAACTACGACGACAACATCCGACATACCGGTGTACATTCTTTCCACATTGCTTTTTGCCATTGCCATTGCTTTTGCCATTGCTTTTTCCCAAATAGTCTTGCCCGAGAGTCTTGGATACTCGGGAGAGGGAGTAGAAGGGCGGATGGCTGAGTGACGGGATAGTGATCTATGTATAGAGAATATCTTACATCTGAGCTCCCTTCTCCTTCTCCATTTCATTTCCCTATTTCCCTATTTCCCTAGTTTTTCTCTGTTCTCCCGTGTGAACCCGGCTCGGCGATTGCTCCCTCCAACCTGGATGGATGGATGGAATTTCGTTGTACACGTGTCCTTCTCCTTCTCCTTCTCCTTCTCCTTCCCCTTCTCCTTCTCCTTCTCCTTCTCCTTCTCCTTCTCCTTCTCCTTCTCCTTCTCCTTCTCTTTCTCCTTCTCCTTCCCCTTCTCCTCCTTGCCATGCCCATCCCGGTAATCACAACCCACGACCCACAACACACAACCCACAACCATGAATCCCCCCCTTCCCCCCCCTTTTCCTCCACTGAAGAGGAGGGTAGTTTGTTGTTGGCTGTACTCGGGGTGACTTGTCTTTCTGTGACGGATCTTCGAGGTTTGTGGGAGTTGGGGGAGTGGGAAGGGGGCTTGAAGGGAGGGAGCGCATGGGTGAGTTGGAGAGGAGAGGAGAGGATGGAGATTTTGTTTAGAGAGGGAGGGAGGGTGGTGGGTGAAAGGGAAGGGGATGGGAGGGAGGGTGGGAGGATGAGATGGGTGTTGACGTTGCACGGAACCCTGTCACAGCAACAAATCTCGATTCAACCTCAGGGATGTTCCAGATGCAATTTTTGTGTTTCGTCGAGTTCCTCCCTGAGAGAGAGGGAGAGAGACCCAAGTATGTACAAAAATGTCCGTTCCTTAAAGTTGCTTCCCGTCATGTCAGAAGAAAAAACAGGCCATTTCTATATTTGCTCCAGGCACACAAGATCCCAGATCCCTTTTTCTCGTTAATCCCAATAGTTTGCCATACGGGCGATCATGCATCCAGACTCTGGCTAGCAGACATCTGATCTTCTGAGAACGCTGTTCCCGAGGCAGTCACAAAGCTCCTTCTCCTCGCTGAAAGAGATGTCTAGGACGAGAAATGCCATTCGACGTTGTGGTAACGTCCAGTGGTGACATCGGCGCCCAATGCAGCGAAGAGGTGGTCGGACAGATCGATGGATTGGCCTTGGCAGGCGCCGCACTTGTCGACGAGTTTGCCGGTGGCGCTCTTGCCATTCAGGGTGATCGTGGCCATGCGGCCGCAGTACGGGTTGCCGTTGGATTGAGTGCCCATCATTTCTGGAAGGAATGGTTAGAAGGGGTTTACTCGAATAATGGGTCACAGGGGGTGGATTAAGAGACTCACCATGAGCGAGAGCAAAGACGTCCTCCGAGGTACCGTTGTTGAGCCAGCCGCAAGCACCAAACCCAGAGGCCTTGAATACTTCAGGAGTAAGCCCGGCAGTGGTGTCGTACACG
>JAABUH010002527.1_pt1 | contig 17418 bp, 24 predicted proteins | sample 5559121 | NCBI WGS metagenome assembly JAABUH01 (sample SAMN10711871, study PRJNA513364) | rock metagenome | isolation source: Antarctica rocks | place: Antarctica: Victoria Land, Battleship Promontory nord | collected 2015-12-28
CGCCCGCGGGAGAGGGAGAGGGAGAGGGATAGGGATTATTTCTAGGATATCTAGCTGTTGCTATCAATTATTGTAGCTCGAGGAGATTTGAAAAACCCCATGATCTACCGTACATTCATTGTGCCTGATCTGAGTAGAATTGAGAAGCCATCGAATCCTGAGAGTTCGTACAACCCAATCCTCCCGTCGCGATGGGAGCGAATCTCCCTGGATGAATGGGATGTCATAGGAGAAACGCACGGACACATTGACTCAATGACGTATTCGGGGATATCTCGGAGAAAGGCATCATTCGTCTTTGTCAATATTTAACCAATTGCGGGAAATGGCTGTACGCAAGGTCATAGAATCATGTAGGTAGGTATGCATCTACGTTCATCTATAAACATCGAAACTCGTGTGATATCAACCATAGCGCAGTATCTTTATGACTGTCTGAGTTCGCGATCAGCAATATCCGAGATCTCCTTACAGTACATGGCATACTTGTAAGGTTGGGAAGGCATGTGAGCTGAAAATGAGGAGCGAGATGCATTGAAGCTTTTCGCCAAGCTCTCGACTAGACCAGCTTCAATCCCTTCTTCGATGGTCCTCTCCTACTCCTCCATCGTCTCACTCCCATCAATCCAACCATCATCAGCACTCCTGAACCCGCAAGTATTCCAAGTGGCGACACTGAGACGCCGGAACTCGTCGGCCCTTCCCCCACCTCATAGACCTCCTCATCTGCCTCCGCCTGCTGGACTCGCGAGGAATTTGAGTCTACAGAACGAACAATCGAATCGAGTACATCCTTGCTGCGCTCCTACGAGGTTAGCTAAAGAAATCCAGGTGATGACTCACTGAGCTCTGTTTGAGCTTCCTTGTGAACCCTTCCAGCTCTGTAGCAAGACCATCAAGCTCCTTTTGTAGTTTCTTCTCCCCACCCTCCAGCTTAGCGAGCTGAGCGGTAACATCTCCAATCCCAGACGATGATCCAGAACGCTCGATGACCTCTTCTCCTCGCTCAGCACGTTCAATCTTCTCGTTAACATCGTTCATTGCGCCTAGCAGATTCATCTGATACTTGACCAGCGCATCGGCCAATCTTCCATCCTATTTCCATCAGTCCGATCGTCCCATAGAGTTACGACTCACAAATTGGCTCCCATCCGAGGCCACTTCCCTCGGCTTCGTCCCCTCCCGCTTCACCATGATCTCTTTCCTCAACGGTGACTCTGGGAACCTCCAAGGCTTATACGGTCGACCTTCCAGATCTGCCGGCGGGTCTATACAGATGACTTCCGGACATCAGCTACGACCCAATGCCCAATGCCCAATCCCATCTCAACTCACTATGCTGTACCTCGCCATTGACGAAATCCTCCTGGAAAGTCCCTCTCGAACTCCCCCTATGTATCAGAAAAGGCATCGGTCTCGCGTTCCTGGGAGCCTTCGGACAATCTGGTGTCGAAACCCCTCCGAAATTGACATCACCCTCGATCTTGTTCCTCAACACCGTAAAATCGACGACTTGGCTGACGACGATCCCGTACCCGAAACACTCGCCTCGAAGGGTATTGTCGGTGATGGACCCGCCACGGTTGGTGACGGCTGTGTCGTCGGTCCATGAACCGAAACCGACACAGATGGCGGTTTTTAGGAAGCGGGATAGGGCGGAGATGTTGTTGTGGTGGACTTGAACGTCGGCATAATCTCCTGCCCAGGGTTCGTAGTCGACAAGGTTAATCCCTACCAGTCAGCAAGAGTAAAGCGAGTGGAAATTCACCTCCGACACCGACTCTGGTACGAGAGTAGACACTATTCTCCCGGACTTCCGTCCCAGCTGATCCGAAGAGCACAATCCCAGCATCGGTGGTATCGAAGACGACCTTTGACAATCAACTTGAGCAGTCCCTCAAGGAGGATTACTCAAGGACGACAAGTGTTCAAGCAGGACAGTGACAAGGCACTCACGTTCCTCTCAACAAGCGAATCCTTACAAGCCACACTTATCCCATCCGCATTCGGTGCACCCCAAGGCGGCGTCTTATAAACCCAATCGCCCTCCGGTCGATCATACTCATCATCCCACTCTTCCCCACAGGGGCCCTAACATCGTCATCAATATTCCACCCTGACCAAGACCATCGGGACATACAATGACATTGTCGTGGATATGGCCCTTCCTACATTGTAACCTATCACCTTCCCTGAGATGTAATGCACTCCACCCTCTACGATTTACATCAGCCACTCTCCACCTTGTCTATTCGGAAGTGCAGACGGGTCCTACTCACCTAGGTTCATACAACCTACAATCCCTCACGACCTGACCCTCACCATTCCCCAGTGAAAGCATCGCTCCCCCTTCCGGAACTCTTGAAAGTTGGGGTCTGTTCCCATCGACTTCAAGTGAACGTATAGTAGCCCATGAACATTCCGGACAATCGGCCCTGATTTCCCTTCGATCAGTGACGTGACAGAATCAGGGATCGAGTCGTGAAGAGAAGAGGAAAGAAAGAGAATACCCTCACCGACTCACTGGATGGCGACTGATTGGTTCGTCCCTTCGACTATGATCAAAGCTCTCTCGGTCCCGGTCGGATCGCCTTCCGTCGTGAGGGTCTGTGAGGGAGCGCTGTATTGGATAGGGGAGTGGAGACGGTGGACCGAGTTTCGGCATAGGTTGACTGTCGTGTGTCTACCGCCTGGTTAAATGAAAATGTCCATCAGCGACACAGCCTGTTTGGAGGAACCAGTGGACGTACATACCCTTTAACAACGCTTCGTTGATAGGCCGTTCGTCGCCTGAAGGGATACACCGGGTCGAGCCTGCTAAAGCTGAGGAGATGGGCAGGAACAGGAGGACCAAAGACGATAGAAGCATCATACTATCGTTCTCAAGGAGGATATGGGAGAGGTCCGTAGTTGAAATCCACAATGCTGAGGGAGGGTTATCGGGTTCCGAGCGATAGTCCGGTTCACTTTACCTACAAGACTGACAAGAATAGAAAGCAGACCTCCTGCCTTTGGGCGCGTCCTTTTGTAAACCCTGCTTCGGTAGCTTCCGTGGCGGTTCTTGACTACTGGCGGATCATCACCACTACTACTAGTTTCATGGTGTCGACCCTCATAGCAGAGGGATCGCCAGCAGGATTCCCGGCGCAGAGAGTGGTTGCTCATCAATCCCCGTCCCGAATCAGAGCTCAACAGATCAAGGCAGCATCGAACAACATGAAGCATAATCCTCGACTTCCCGTGACCCCTACCTAACCTAGCCACGTATTCTCCCACCTTCCCCTCTTTTATCAATCGACCCCCACGGTTAACCTCTTCCGTCAACTCTGCTGTCCAAGTCAATGGAGCACTAATGAGAGGTCCATCTTCTCCAGCTTAAAAAACTTTCGTCCAGCGATTGGATTCATCCCATCGCGAATGCACAAGCAGTCTCCTTATAAAAAAGTGAATCCCATCCCCTAAAGATAGCGGCTATCCCACATCCAGATCCACATCAACCTCGTATAATATCCCATTAAGCGTCATCGGCGCCATCGACCAATGCTCATCCCCAACCATGAAATCCCCTCGGACGACTTTCCCTCTCCCGACCGTGAATCTCCTTTTCTCATCTTCCATCCTGATGTAAACTCCCTCGATCCGATCATCGGTAGCGAACTCGCTCTTCTTCAACAACAAGTTCAACACTTGTTCTCGACTGATCGAAACGACGACCTCGGCGATCAATGGGACTTGATAGATTCCCGAACCTCGCAAGGCCGATGTCAGAGCCCGTCTCGAAAGGAAGGTCCCTTCGAGTCGATCGTACAGGTCGAAAGCGAGGAAAGGTGCAGGGAGGGAAGTGTAATGTATGGAATGTTTCGCTATCATCCATTCACCGTAGAGTATGTATCTCTCCGGCATATGATCGTCCCTCTCAAGCAGTCGTCGAAGGGCTGTCGAATGCCCTTCGATCCAGCGATCGAGTGAGCGGAATTGGCTGTGCTCCGACGAGGAGATCCAGTGACTCCTGTTTTGAACTCGGATCACACCATCCCAATCTAGTGAGATGCCGAGATTCGCTCCGTCCACTTTTTCCTCGATCGTCATATTACCGGACAAAACCGTGAACCCTTCCAGGACCAGATCATCATCTGTCGATGCACCGAGATCCAGCTGATGAGGTGTTCGTGGGAATTTTAGCAATGGCGGATCACCAGCGATACGTCGAACCGCATCTCGTGCAGCAGGGAAACTCGTGATGGTGATTATTCCCACGAAACCTTCCTCCGGCGATGGAGGTTGCATCTCCTTGACGAATTGAGCGAGAGCATTCCCCCCTCTCCCCGCTCGTATGGTAGGATGCTTCAGTCTGGAATCGATACGTTGTTCACACAGCTCTCGCGGATAGTCGAAATGTATCGCAAAGACTGGACTGTCGACGAGCTTGAGCCATTCCTTTCGATCCGAGATGAGAGGGTTACACCGATCGAGGATGATCAGCGTATCGGGCGAATGATGTTGAGCAAGTTGTCTCTCGCAAGCCGCGCGAGATCCACTCTCGTCTTGGCTGATGATGCTCGTTTTCCCCTTGGGTCGACGTTTCGAGATGGCAGTTGCAAGCCATGATTTCCCGCTCCCTGGTAAACCAATAAGGAAGAGAATCGCATCGGTTGGATACCGGGTCATACCAATCTGGTAAAGTAAGGTACACGGCTCGGCAAGACGGATCGTATCATGAGAGACTTTCCACCGATGTGAAACCCAAGCTGCGACGAACTTCTCCTGGGCCTCCGATTCGAGCGAGCGGGGTCGAGCTTGTCGAAGGAGTGTAATAGCGGTCTTAGCAACGAGTCGGGGTGTAGTATTCTCCCCTTCGTCTTTCCCGAACATCGCGATCAAGCATGCTAAGACCGTCCCCGCTCGTCCAACTCCCGCTCCACAATGTATAAGCCATCTCCCACCTTCCTCCACCCTCTCGTAGATGTAGTTCATCTCGGCGAGAGTTGGACTGCCGAGATTTCGGATAGGTATGAGAACATGCTCGAGCTTGAAGGTGAACCACTCTTCGGGAAGGGGTGATTCGTCGGTCAAGCTGAGAACGTGAGTGAAACCCATCTCAACGAGGAGATCGATATCTCCTTCATGCCGTGGTGTGGACATACCGGCCAGTCGACCGGGATAGATCCACGAGAAGAATCGCGGGAGTTCGTGTCGACCGAGGTAGAGCATCCTCTCCCGCGATGTCACCGTTGCTGTCCACAGTGTTGTACTCTCGTGGATCTCAACAGGCCACGGTCGGAGGAGGAGTGATCGGAGATCCAGCGGGATGGTGTCGAGTTCAGCGGCGGTAGTTAGGGGACCCCATGTGACGGTATCGTGGAGTTTCCGAAGACGGATGGAGACGAGTTCGAGCAATGAAGGATTGAGAGAGATTGCTCGGGCGAGAGCGAGAGCCGAGACTTTTGGGTTGAGGGTGGTATCGGCCAGACGAATGTAACCTTTGAAAGAGGCCGGGAAGGAAGTGACGAGTCGTTCTGCTAGCTCGCGCGCCTGTTCAATCAGCAAGTTTATATGACAAGACACCTACGAGGTCTAGCTCATCCCGACACGCCACGATGACATGGTCAACGCCATCTGCCCCTAGTCCCATAAGCTTGTCGACAAAGTCCTCCCTGCTCATCCCCTTGAACAAGCTTCCAATCCCTTTCGAAACCCCGTGATCATTCTCCTCGGTCAAGGTGATATGATATTCCTTCCTTGGTAAGCCCATCGATTGCCGCCATCTGTCCGCATGGTTCCATACGACGACGAGCCATTGGACGAGCTTGCCATCTCGGCGGGACGAAGCGGAGCCGAGGACATAGATACGATCTAGTGAGATGGGGATTTTGGCCGGGAGTGGCCGCTTGAGGGCTTTGTATTCCGTGGCTGTGAGAAGAGTGATATGTGGAGGTTGACCTGAGCTGGTGTGCGGAGTGAAGTGAGAGTGAGCGGTGAGGAGGGATTGGCCGTTCAGAGCCAAACCGCCGCGACAGGGCTTGATCTCGAGTCTTTCCGGACACAGCTGCATGTCGATGATCGGCAGAAGCTGTATTCAACGACGTGGTGGACTCCATTGGAGTGATACACGCTGAACCTATATTAAGCTGTTGGGGTATTCGACGAGATGAGTCGAAGCTGTGCAAATTCGAAAATCAATAAACTTACAGCAATCTCCAAAGTAAGTTTAACGGATCCGAGAGCAAGCCCAATTTAATACGTGGCTTTAAAAACGAAATCTCTCATGGTCCACGGAGATAGGGTAATATCCGAACGGGCGAAATCACGTGCCCGTCATTTTCATGGTTAAAGTACTCATTACCACGTGATGTTCGGACATCACCAGAAGTTCGGACACTTTACTTCTCTTACTTAATTGAAGCGCATATGGTCATTACTTGCATAATATGCATGCTAGCAACTGATCCTCTTGCACAGTATTAGAAGGACCTGCCTCTAAGCTCTCTACAGTATTTGGAGCTTTGACCTTCCCTTTTGCACCCGCAGCACGCTTTTTCCTAGCACGCTCTTCCTTCTCTGCGTCCTTTCTCGCCTGTAGCTCCTGAGCATGATCTTCCTGATACTTTTGGTCAAACAATTGGCCCTGAGGGAACCTCGTCCGCTTATTACTCCTCCTTTGACCCGACCCTTACGGCTTCCCAGCTTCTCATTGAGCCATTGATGGCAAATGATGAGTTGGGCGAGTGGGAGGAGGCCACTGCTGACATAGTCAACGTAAGAAGATGGTCTGTAAGCGCCATCTGCTAATCAGTTTTTCATCATGAAGTGGTGTACCGAGGCACCGCTAAGCGTCGAATGGTAAATGCTGCTGTTGGTTACGGACTCTTCAGTTTTGGCTGATGCAATGTCAGCCGGTGATCCCGTAAGTATTCAGCGTCCCAATCGACCTGTGCAGCTGAGCTGGAAGTGGTCCTGTCGAAGCAAGCGCGACATTGAGCCACCCATCCTTCCATGCGCCTCCTCCACGCACTCCTTCACCGCCACCGACAGCCAGCCCGCCGCCCAAGAACCACACTTGCCGAGCATCTATTGCCCCGCTGCTTCCGCTGGGGGATTTGGCGAAGCTCATCTGCCCCTCTCTCGAACCGAGCAAGTATCCGATGAGCCGATCGAAGATTGAATGTGGTAACGGGGATGACTCCCTTAGAGAGAGCGGAGAAGAGGAAACCGATGGGACCTCAAGATGAGAAGGGTGAAGATAAGCCAACGAGGTGGGGGGAGATACAAGAGCGGAGCGATGTACTGAGGAAGGTAAAGGAACCGGGAGAGGTCCTTGCTCGTAAGCTTCTTTTCTCCAGCCAAGAGTAGCATGTACTGATCACGGAGATGACTAGGGGAATGAGCGACTGGGACAGAGACAGTATGGGAGAGTGAGTTAGCCAACTTATCTAGTTGATCCCCATTGATCCGTACGTTCGGAGGAAGTGTTTAAGCAGCCGGGCAGCGGAGGATGGGGAAAGAAGCCAAGCTTGATAAGTCAGTCTGATTTGTATTTGTCTGGGAGCTTTTGACGGACGGTGTGCTGAAGCAATCATCAGGTGTTTGGGCTCATGGATGGGCGGCTCCTCCTTCCGTTACTACCGCCACTTCGAAACCCGCCTCTCCCATACCCGCCCTTTTTGAAACCCGCCCGCCCGACTGCAAAGATCACAGCGAAGAAGTCAGCAGCAGAGGGGACGAACCAGCCGGCGGATAAGCCAGCAAAGCCATCGGCGGGGAAGCCAACCAAGCAGCCGGTCAAATCGAACGAGCCGGCGCAAGGGGTCAAAAGCAAACAGACTCAAGCCTTGAATAGCAATAAGTGGTCTTTTGGTAATGATGAGTTGTCAAGCGACCAATTCAGCCTAAACCTCTTCATCGGTATCATCGGTTGTCTCACCCCCACCAGTTCGCGACTCCAAGCCATCGGTGCGCTTATGACGTTGAGCAACCTGTCTTTTCATTTCCTCCAGCCACATCCCCCTAAATCTTAGCAGCGTGCTTGGGACGAATGCAGCGGAGCTGAATCCTTCTCACAGTAAACGGTACATAACACAAAGTCGTAATACACATTCCCCTCATCCCTCTTCTCATCTTCTCTCTCCTCTTGTCTTATAGCTCATCTCCCCACTACCAATCCAAAATTCCATCCTCCTGCACCATCTTCCCACGATCCTCATCTCTTTCTCCCTCGACCACACTCGCCACCAATTCACCACCAGTCCTCGCCTCCCCCGCTCCCATTTTCTTCATGACATCAGCATCCCCCCCGAGCCCAGTTACGAGGAAACCCGGATTAATCGCCCAAACCTTCACCCCATCATTCCTCAAGATCCTCTCCCACTCCCTCATGATCATATTCACCCCAACTTTACTCGATTTATAACTCGGTAATTCCCTCTGTTCCGGTTTGGGCCAACCGCTCGGTGGAGCTTTGTTCATGATGAATTCGGTATTATTCGTGAACGAAAACGAGGCCAAGCCGCTCGTGAGAAAGATTAGACGAGGGGAGGATGATTTGAGAAGGAGAGGGATGAAGTGGGTCGTGAAGATGTGGGTACCAGCGACGTTTGTGTTGAATGTCTGCGTGAAGATTTGACGGGTGGTTAGACCTCTCTTTGGTCCGGTCGCATCGAGTTCGACACCTACGTCTCCCCAATCAGTCTTGATCCGTTCCCACTTTTCGACAAGTACAACGAAGGGTCATGCTCGGTGCTGAAGGGTGTGAGGATAGACAAAAGACGTACCAGCATTATTGATCAAAACATCAACCCTCCCAACTTTCCCCTCAACCTCCTTGACCAACCTCTCAATCGACTCATCGCCATCAATATCAATCAAAACCGCCTCAATCTCCGATCGTGTACTCGAAATCTCCTCCTTGAGCTTCTTCACCGCTTCCGAACCTTTCTCACCCGACCTCGCACCGAGTAGGATATGGTACTTCTTCTCCTCCCTTGATTGCAGGAGCGCTTTGACGGTTTCGTACCCTATACCGGTATTTGCTCCTGTGATGAGGACGACGGTGGTTGACATGGTGGAGGGATGTAGGGTATACGATTTTTTTCGGTTCGAGCTTCTGTACGTGATAGCTTGGATTTGAGTGAATGATACGATTTGAGTATACGTATATGAAGCCCCGAGGTGGAGGCTTCGGGGTGGAACTTTTTCGACCGAAGCCCGTTTTACAAGGTACTTAAGTTACGTTTCGGCCGACGGGGGCTAACCTCCACCATGTGCGGATCGTGCGTCTCAACGGGGCAATACAGTATGGTTAACGGGATTCATATCTCACGCCTAATCGCAGAGGGAGATAGGCTTGAACTGAGAAGTCAGTGACAGCCACCAAAGCCAGGAGTTGTGGGCAGAGACACCCTCATATACCCGGGAAACACTCAAAGCAAGAGAAAGAAACATCTCAGGAGGACAGATTTTCTAAATGGCGACGACCGTATTTCGTAAAGATCGTACAATGATACATGTTCTGTTTTTCAAATCGATTCGAAAATAACCTCTACCTATGACCTCGACAGTATCCTCTACCTTTTTTATATATGTATGGCCTTGATTGGTTGATTTGTGTTCGCAGCAAACTGACGCCACGTTTTTCGCTCGTTTGCGATCCGAACTCCGCCTCGCCTAGAACATCTGCCTGTTCCTCATCTCCACAGGGAGGAAGATCATGACGAAGCTCGACAACCAGATCCCACCTGCGCCGAGCCAAAGGACACCAGGGCTGTTGATGGCGTAGTAGTGCTGGCCTAAGATGAGAGTCAGCGACAAGTGACGCATGGCGAGGTTGTTTCATTTCGACTCACCTGCGATCGGCGCGACGATTCCGGCGAGACGACCGAGGCACGAGAGCATCCCACTAGCGCTGCCGCGGTAGGTCGTGTCGAAAAGTTCCGGAGCAGACGCATAGAGAACAGCGTTGAAGTACTAGAGGCGGATACGATTCAGCTTTGAGACTAGCGCCGAGGCCGGCAACTTACCGTCTGCATGAGGTACTCGAACGCGTTGAGACCAACGTAACCAGCTGTCGTCTTGACTTGGGTATACATGGCCATGGCGATACCTTGACAGGCTGCCGAGAACACAAGAGACCACTTTCGACCGACGAGGGGGAGCTGAACGGAGAACAAGGCGATGACTGCACCAAGGATACCCGGGAGGTAGATATAGACGTATTCACGATAGGTGGAGGTGACGGTAGTTTGACCGGTGGAGACTGCGTTGCGGAGGAGGATGATGGGGAGGAACTCGCCGGCAAGATTGAACGACCAGTAGTCGCCCTACACAGACCAATCAGCATGGATCGAGTTGGAAAAAAGGTAGACACACCATGTATGCCAGAGCGAGAAGGATGAAGATGAAGAGCTGGAGTTTGTGGAGGAAGAGCCCCTTGAGATGTTTGAAGCTGGCGAAGAAGTTCCTGATGACATGCTTCGCTGTTGCAGTCGGCGCATCGCTGGCGGAGTACTGCGATGCAGAGGAATCGATCTCGGCAAAGTGCTCGACCGTGAGAAGCGGTGGGGGAGCCTTGTTGAACTTTGCGATCCTATGCAGGACGTCGATCGCTTCCTGCTCCCTCCCCTTGGCGAGGAGGAACTTGGGTGATTCGTGGAAGTGGAAGACGAAGTATCGAAGGAAGAAGATGAGGAGGGTGATAGCGCCGAGGACGATGAACTCGTATCGCCATCCCATGTTGCTCGCGACCGTACAGCATGCTGCGCCAGATGCGACTCCTGGAGCATGACATGACGGAAGCTTGACATCGCAACGGTACCTAGCCGCCGTGCCGTAAGCAAGGCCGGATGCAAAGACGACGCCGACCGGCTGCCAGAGGGAGAGGAGGGCGACAAGATTTCGTCTTCTCATAGGGAGGAACTCGAGACAGATGGTGGCGTCGATCGGGATGTTACCACCGAGACCGATGGATGAGAGGAAGTAGATGCCACAGATGGCGGCGTAGTTGTACTTGGGGGCAGCCTGAGTGGTGTTAGATAGGTTCAAAGGGGAGAGGAGGGCTTGAAGACGGACAAGGAGCATCCCGAAGATTGAGGTGATGAGGCAGGTAAGGTTGAACGCCCATTTCCTGCCAATGATATCGACGAGCAAGCCGAAGCCCAGAGCGCCAACGCTGGGCCGATCAGCACGATGAACTGAGGAGGGGGGAAGACTCACGCAAGGCCGGCGTTGGCGCAGGAGTAGATGACTCCGCTGATGAAGGGTCAGCTCAACCCTCGGAAAACAATTCGCTAGCATACGTATCGGTCGTAACGTTCATCTCTTGGCTAATGCAAAAGTCAGCGACTACATTCCCAATGAGAGAACCAACTCACTAGATTGCGGAAGCTCCCAGACCAACACCTTGAGCCCAAGCGAGATCGAGGAAATAGCCAAATCCACAAAGGAACCAGATACACCACTGATACCTCCCCATCCCAAACTTATCAAGCTCACTGGGACTCATCATCAGCGATCTCATCCTGCTCAGAGGCAACCACCGATCCACTCACATGTTGATGAGAGCGGCCTTGCGTTCAAAGTTGGTGAGCGGGACAGCCGCATTACCCTTGATGATCGCCGAGAAGGTCAAGTTCTTCTCATGCATCACGTCTAGACCGTTGACCACGGGGATATACTGGTTCGCGGCGGCTTCTTCATCGGTATCGAAATGTGACCTAGGAGCTTCCCTCTTGTCGACACTTTCAACATTCGGGATGTCCTTCTCATTGTCGGAACGAACGTTTCGTTGACCATTGGAGTCCGAGCCGTTCATCTTGTCGTACTAAAATCCGATTGAGGATCGAAGTAGTAGAGACAAAAGTTGAAAGGCGATGGGAGAGGAAGAGGAAGATCGAACATGAGAACCCTCTTTATTTTTTACTTTACGGACATCAAGCGAAAAAACCTCATTGAATCGGCTTGGCCTTGCCCTCGTTGTCCGGTACCTGCAACGGGTCCGATCGGGTCAGTTTTCATCGATAACAGCGTGATCGATCGTTGAGATCGGAAGGGGGAAAGCCTCGGTATTTTATTTCGTAGGAACAGGCTCAAATTCGTAGGAACAGGCTCAACCCGCTTGAGGAGATTTTCGAGACGAGATGACACGTGGGCTTGAGGGTTCAAGATCAGCATTTGGTGGTCTCGTGATACATCCGGGGCGATCTGGGCGGATTGCCGGCTGGAGATCGCTCGATGCGGCAAAGATGTGTCGGGCTATAATGGGATTCGGTGCACGAGGCCAATAACACGCCTATCCCTCCTTCACTTCCCCCAGCCAAATATCTCCCTACTCGTCCCGTTCGATTTTCCAGGGCGAAGTCCATCGAGGCTGTAAGCCGGCATTTCCCTCTTTGAAAACCCTCAATGATCTTGTGGATCGCGAGTTTTGATGCTCGGAGTCTATCAATTCAGGTTGACCCGATATGACGTAGGCGGGTTCCTTCGCAAGATCTTGCCTAGTTCGCTTCTTTCCAGCCTTTCAAAGCACTCCACGGTGTGGAATTCGCTCACGGCTTCGTAAAGCTGACGTCGGTGACAAGTTCAGGCGGAAGACTTTAGCCGATTGGTGATACCGATGAAATAGGCCTTTAAAATTGGTTTCATGTTGCCAGGGCAGATACGCTGTGGTAATGGGATCAGTAAGCTCAGCGTGACATGACCGGGACGTTCAACGTCTCCAAAAGATTACAGATATTTTTCGCGAGGATTGTGATCACCACCCTCACAAGCAGGATGGAGAGATGATGAGAGGTAGAGAGACCGAGGTATACTGAGTGCTTGAGCGATCCACGCAGGGTGACAGCTACCTCCTCCGTTTGAGGTGGGGATTTAGACAATCATCGAGGTGATGTCCATAGTCAATAATGAGCTGGGACATCGTAAGAGAGCGTAGATGAAACTAAGACGGGGGGAAAGAGGAGAAGCGGATGAGTGCCATGAGTAGGGTGGCCTAGAGATCAGTGAGCAGTGGGAGGATGGCGAGAGGGTAGAAGGTGGAAATTTGGAAGAAGAGTTGGAGGTGGGTCGAGCGATGCGCGCAGAAGTACAGCCATGTCGGTCGCTTGCGGGGAAGCTCAGCCATTTAGAAAGTTCATTTGTCGGAATCAACTTGTTGAGCTGGAACACTATCGGGAAGCGGTGGAGATGAGACTGAGTGAAGAGGAAAGGAGCTGGTGTGCAGGTAGTGGAGTATGATTACCTAGAATGGGTGGTAGGCGCAAGACTGAAGACGGTTGAAGGGTGCAGGTGAAGGATTCGAACGTGGGGTTAGACAAATTTTGAGCGATCTGTGCAGAACAACATCCATCTACACCATACGCTGTCTGAGTCAGCCATCATAAACGCCATATCATTTGAGAACCTAGGTATTGGACGGGAGGACAGAGCGAGGGTAAGAGGGGAGAGAAGAGGTGTACCGGGGTAGTGGAGAGTGGTAACCTGGAGGCCAATGATAGTGCAGAATGGCGGGACGTTAAGGTGGAAGAGTGGTGATCGAAGTATTGTTACGTGTCGAGGATTTCGTGCACGTTCGCAACCATCTAGGTCGTTCCCTTCACAGTCAAACCATCTAGGTCTTTCCCTTCACAGTCAGCCACCACCTATGAGCGTCACATTACATCGAGGTCCAAGGAGCTGGAAACGCATCAGAAGCGCATGAAAAACGGGGAGCGAAGGGAATGGAGGATATGAGTTGCACAGTGTTGAGGACAGAAACCTAGAAGTCAATACGAGGCGCGACGCACTCATCGTTGTCACTATTCTGGCGCAGTGATCTCACCAATCAATCATCATGAATTCTCACATTCGTCATGCAGTCTCTCTTTTCCTTCATCCAGTCATCCAGTCATCCAGTTACAAGCCCTCGATTTCTCCTCGCTTCGGTCCTCCTAAGTGAACTTGCCAACCTCCGTGTTGACCTCCTTGTTGATCGTCCCATCCGCCGCAGAGGGGACACCTTCCTTGCTCAAAGCGCCATCGACGGCTAAACCACATCAGCATCTACAAGGGGTGACAAGGAGGAGTTATGGACTCACCACTATCGATCTTCTGGTCGTAACCACTGGTCTGGCCGCCCGCAGCAGCACCGCTCTGATCGGCTGCACCTCCAGCTGCGGAAGCGTCTTGAGTCGCGCCGCCCCGCCCTGGCTCTGACCCATCTTCTCAGCATCGGAAAGGAGGGAGCTCATGGTTGTTCGTGCGGTTATTTGGGTCTGGTGGTAGTATTCAAAGGGATGGAAGTGTGGTGGTTATGGATGCAGATAGAAGAGCGATGGAATTTTGGCAAGGCTCCTTTATTCGGTTGTAGATCCAGGGCGATGGATGTGCGGTGACGTCGGGAACAAGGTTCTTGGGACGAATACCGCGGGTGTTCCACAGCATTTCGTCATGGGAGCTTTCGTTTCAGGATTGGGGGAAAAGGTCCGGAGCGTGGTCGTCGTGAGAGGGTCCAACAGAGTAGAAGGATTCACGAGATGAGACATGAGGAAAGGCACTTCACTTTGTTGCGAGGGATTCGTCTCTTTAGGCAGCAAATCCGCCCTTGAGGCAGTACTTTTGAGGCAGTACTACGTGTGGCAAAACTCCAAAGCTGCAACGAAAACCACAGAACCACTTGGGAAAAAGCGTACTACGAGTAATATTCAACGTTCCTGATCTCCTCTACGTCTTCCTAAGGAAGGAGTATCATTCCCTATTTCGAACCATTCTTCCCCTCGGCCTGCTTCTCCTTCCACTCCTTGACCGCCTCGGCTCCACTATTCAAGCCTTGTCTGAGCCCTGTCGTCATGACAGTCGCATCGTTTGAGGATTGAACCATGGTGAATCCCATACCGAGATGGATCGAGACAAGCTTGTCAGACATGCTCGGCATCATACAGGCGATGTTACGTGCTCTAGCAGCGGTAGTCACTTGCTTGACGCACCTTATCCCGGGTTTGAGTTACGAAACGACAAGAGGTTAAAGGTAACTCACGATAACCAGGTCTCATTCTTGGCGTACTCCGCTAATGATACCTAGATTCAATTGAGATTAGCTTTTCTGAAATGATCAGGTCATGATGCGGGACTTACACCGAGATCGAATGCGAGGTCGCCTATATCAGAGCGATATGTCAAGGCCAACCGACCGATCTCGCCAAGTAAGGTACTCACCCGGACCGACCATCAAACCGTCCACTGTCAGGCGTGTAATCAGTACAAGATTTCGATCGACCAATATGGACCCGCAGGGTGAACATACCACCCTCCACAGCCGCGATATTCGCCGCATTCTCGGCGCCGACCTTGCTCTCGATCTGTATAATCACCGCAGCTCGATTCCAAACCTCGAGCATCCCGCCACCACCGGGTGCACCGTCATTGTAGCCGATCAGCAGGGCGTTGGGGGGCCCAGACCGAACTCCACCGTACTTTGTGGAAAGAGTGGGTGAGGTTTTATCCCAACCTTGAGGATGGGAGGTGTGCGCACCATTGGGAAACGGGCGTTCTTCACGGCTGTCCGCGCTTGCTCAACGGTCTCGGTCTAGGAGACATATCAATCGGCCAGTGGAAAGAAACCTTAAAATGAGGACGGACGTGAGGTAGGACGATACCCGATGCTCCGGCGTCCTGCGTGCGATTGGTTCAGCTATGTCGGGCGGCAGAAATACATCGGGTACGCACCAGCAGCCAAGCGATCTGATAATGTTCATGACTTGGTACCCTATTCCGCGTGTAAGAGAGTTAAGGAGTATAAAAGAGAATCGTCGACTGACCTGACGATGACTGCCGTGTTTCCTTCACTGGCGTATTGAATCGTTTTGATGAGCTCGCATACTCCCTCGATGCCTAATCGAGGACATGAAATGACCACAGCACACAAGACAGCATGACTCACTGTATGGCGTATGCTCCCAATCCATGAAGATGTAATCATAGCCCGCCTGACCCAAAACCCTCGCGATTCCAGTGGAGGGGAAAGCGCCATACCACATGCCCAACATCGGTTTCTGAGCATGACAGTAGGTGAGTAAATGAGCCGAGAAAACGTGAGCACACCGGCTTACCTCTCGGGAGACCTTCATCCTTGCCCTCAAATCGAAAGGCTGACCCCTAAATAGCTCCTGTCAGGTTGTGAATCCTGGATGTATACGATGGGAATTACAGGGTGTTCCCTCTGTAGTTTATCATTGGTGGATCTTGTGGGACAGCGGGTAGTACATTGAAAGCTTTCGCAAAGTTCGGGTCGCCAAACTAGGAGCAATGAACACAACGTCAGTTCCCTTTCCGACAGAGTAGGTGGAGCGGACCTGAGGTGGGTTCCCGGCCCCGGGATACGTCCCAGCCATGACTTCTCCTTGCTCCTTTGACATGCTTCTCGGATCAACGGATAGTATAGATGAATAGACTATAGGTTGAAATCGGGAGGGTACCTCCGCGGAGAAATTCGTCATGCTTTAAATATAACGCTCGGAATGCACCGGTCATACGGGCTTCATACGGGCTTCAAATGGGCAACCCATGTGGTGTTTTCACCGGGTCTCGAACGATTAAATACCTCCAGAAGGCCGAAATCTCGGCCTATGGACGAGGCCGAAAGTGTCTCTGCAGCATTCTGGTGTGTGGGAATGTGACCTGTCAAATACGGGTGCTAGGGCTTAGGAGAGTCTGCCGGGCGACAAAAGCGAAGACTTCTATCCGCATTTTGCTAATTAAGTGTATGATAGATAGAGAGGGGGAGAGACAGTCTACTATTACAGTACGTACACCACCGGGGACTACAGTATCTCGTACCCACGTGATGTTCGGACATCACCAGAAGTTCGGACAGTTACTTCTTTTACTAAATTGAGCTTGATTTGAATTTTTCTCATACTTCTACATATACAATGCAGGCCGCATTCTCAGAGAAACATCTCAGCACCCAGAAGTCCTATAGAAGGTTGCAGACGCGTCCGAAATCCCCTCGTCCACTCTCCATGATCGTTCAACTGACAAGCACGCGTCCCCTGGGAACGCGTCCACAGATCCCTCTCAATTCCACCAGAAGACGCTCTGATCGATAAAATCAACTCCTATGCCGACCGAGGGACCCTCCTCACCCCTGCGCATCAGCGGTCTCGCTAAAGCCCTGTGACACCACGAAATATGGTTGAATCGGACGACACGATTTCTCTCTCGTCATAAAGTCGTGTATCCTCGAAATTCTACAGGATACAGGAGGTTGCACGCCTCAAAGCCGACACTTTCGAGAATAGGCAGCCCATGTTTCTCGATCGAAATACTGACCATTGACAGGTCAAAGAGGCGCTTGATACCGGTCTCTACACCCCAGGCAACATCTACAACATGGATGAGGTCGGATTAAACCTCTCTACAGCTCGGCGGACACGTAGAGTCGCCTCCACCACC
>JAABUH010002528.1_pt1 | contig 17415 bp, 21 predicted proteins | sample 5559121 | NCBI WGS metagenome assembly JAABUH01 (sample SAMN10711871, study PRJNA513364) | rock metagenome | isolation source: Antarctica rocks | place: Antarctica: Victoria Land, Battleship Promontory nord | collected 2015-12-28
TCTCCCAGACCCCTCTGGCTTTAATCACACGCGAAGATCACGAGTTCCTGACTCAGTATGGCGATATCATCCGTACCCCAGTCAAAAACCGATTGCAGGAGCTGTCCTCTGCTTTTGAAGCGGTTCACGCCCGAAATACGATCTTGGAGAAGGAGAGCAGGGACTTCAGGGATGTTCAGACCGGTGGGAAGAGGAAGAAAGCCGGCGTGACCGTGAGCAACCTTGAAACACATGTGTTTAGTACAGAGGACGTGCTATCAAAGGTCAGAGCTGCGGAGGACGCTAGGCGGCCTAGGGGGCAACGGGGACCTGGTGAGGACTTGGTTAGGGACGCTCTCATGGCTCTAGAACCTAATCACTTCATGACCAGCCCTTGAATCTATGCCATATTGGGCCGAGTACATGGATTTTCAAGATTGAAAGAGAAGATGCGTCAATAAAGGGGGCGAATGACGTTACTCGAGTACTTGATCCTTTCCTATACATTGCACCACATCTTCGGTGTTTCGGCGATAAAAAGTCAGAAAAGGTGTCAGGCCCCGCATGCCCCCTGCTTGGACCATCAGCTCTCCACGTAGTCTTCCCTGACCAGAAAAGGGCCAGAACCCCTGTGCCCCCGCCATTGTCGCGAGGGGGGCTCAGGGGTTCTGTCGGGGTTTCGCCGCAGCTGCGGCGATGGCCTGAGGGTGTTGCCTTTCGACGGGTCTTACCTCGCGAGTACTGTACATGTCGAGTTGAGGTAGGGTGTCGTTGGGGACCGGCCATTCTGCTCTATGCATACACTGCTACACGTCACAACCGTGCGAGTTTATCCCCTGAGTCCAGTGGTGGTGGTTTCAAGAGTCCATGCACAACTGTATGAACTACGAGGATATTTCAAAACAAAAGCAAGCTAAAAAAATTGTCTTGGGCCCACCCGCTCGCCACGGATTTTCGGATCCGCTTCATGGAAGATTTACATTATTATTATTTGTGCATTTTACCTACGTCAATCCTCACTGCCCCGAGTATGGTACAATCGTCCTCCGACGAGGAAGAGGACGACGGGATATCCGACTGGGCTTCTTCTCTTGGACAGGCTCGACAAACAAGATCACTTTTCGACGACACGATACTCCCCAATCCTGAAGAAGCGCTAGCATACGATGCTGAGGTCCATTTGTTCCGACTCAAGGAGGTCGGAGACCGATTAGGGCTTGATCTATTTGGTCGGATGAGGTTTGTGAATTGGATTCGGAGGACTGTGAGCGTTGACTGATGGAAGTATAACAGAATAGCTAAAGGATGATTGTCTCAGAGGCCGAAGCCGGATGAGGTAGAGGAGCTTTGTGGGGAGAAAGCGGCAATCAGTGGGGATGAGTGGTTAATCCCTATCATCCCGGATGATCCATTACTTCGTGAGCTGGTATTTGACCCCTAATGGTTGCTGAGATGGAGATTGTAGAGCTAGATTTCGATGATACATGGTCCGAGGACGAACTAGCAATCGGACCCCAACCTGGTTCATCTCGCCATGCACCCGTCCCAACCTCGGAAGAAACACGGGTCAAGCAGCTCGAGCTCGAGCTGGAGAACGCGCGAGCAGAGGCTGCGTCTCTTCGGAATCTCCTCCGGAGTACCCTCGAGGATGGAGAGCGAGTTGATACCTGGGTCGAGGTCTCTGGACCTGGGATGTCGCATGACAAGGGGAAGGGCAAAGAGAAGGCAAGGGCGGTGAGGGATGACGATACCCATTACTTCGACTCGTATGCCGAGAACGGTCAGTCCTCCTGTGCCGTGCACCAGCAGGTCCTACCGAGCTCGACTGTGACCACGGGGTACTGACAACTCGAAATCCAGATATTCACGAGATCATGCTCAAGGATACGACCCGTACTCTCTCCTACGCTCGGTTCATACTGTCCAATCCTCGGATATTCAAAGGAGCCACTGTCCTGGATGTAGGTTGTGGTACCGGTATCTTATCCAGTACGCCATTCATCACCACTGTGTCATCATACTAATCTCCACTCAGTGTTCGCAGCGAAAGCCGGAGCGAAGCATGTGTACGCGATTGAGGCGTCGGGCTTAGCGGGAAAGGCTAGGGAGATCATCAAGAGAAATGGCTTTAGTGACATTGTTACGTGAGTGGAGTCATGACAGAGGACAATGGATTGACAAAGGCAGTGTCATACAGTGCAAGGTGGAGGAAGTGGAACTTCCGGTGAAGCAGGTCGATGTGATAGTCAGCGAGTGGATGGTACGTCTACCCATGATATCGAGCCCAGACCCTAACCACACTGTCGCAGGGCTATATGCTGTTGTACGAGTCGATGCTCGATTCTGTGCTTGTGTACGTGTTGTCACGACAGGTGGATCGACGAGCTGACGATTTTTCGCAAGCGCTCGAGATCGCTTCCTCGGCCCAAACGGCATTATGGTACCCTCACAGACCCGTCTGGTCATCAGCGGCATCACCGCCGATCGCTTGTGTCAGCAGAGTGTTGACTTCTGGCACTCTGTTTACGGTGAGAGTGTCTCGTTTGAGCTTGTGCATAAGCGCTGAACAACGAGGTCAGGCTTCGATATGAGCGATATGAGACCAACATACTTCGAAGAAGGCATCGTCGAAACCGTCGACGCAGCTGAACTCCTTACGGATGAGTGCATAGTCCGAGTGAGCCTCTTACAGTGCGGCGATCTCCGCTGACGTCTGAACCAGGATATTAATACTCATTCTGCCTCTCCAAAGTCCCTTGACTTCCACGCCTCTTTCACCTTGAAGGCCACCGGTCGAGCTACGCAGACTATACGTGCTTTCATCACGCACTTCGACACCTTCTTCTCGCCTGGTCCTAGACTCACATCGCACATCCCGATCAATCAGTCTGTAGATACTGCAACACATGCAAAGGACGACTATACCCGAAAGGTTTCATTTCCGTCCGGCGAGTCCGAGGGGAACGGAATTAGCTTTACCACGGGTCCGAAAGGACAGGAGACACATTGGAAGCAAGTGGTGTTCTTACTTCGACAGCCTATTGTGATTGAGCCTGGTTAATCGCCTGTTCTTCCCCGGAGTAGCCGCTGATCCAATACAGGCTCCCGCATGGAAGGTCAATTCTACTGTCGGAAGTCGGTCAGTAATTCGCGCGAGCTCGATGTCGAGATCCATTATAGGAAGAACGAGGGGGTGGAGGAGTCCGGAGCGAGTTACACCTATCAAACATATAAGGTCCGGTAGGTCTCTCGCAATGCATACAGATGGTGAAAAGAAATTTCCGAAGTCAGCCGCTACTCAGTGAGGCGGTCTAGGGGCTCTTCTGAAATGGGACCTTCCACCACGGTAACAGAGATTAGGATGTCAGATGGACGGCTGAACTATTACTTTCATACGCAGTCTTTCAACTTTGTGTATAGAAAGGGAAATAGATTATGAGCAGTGGTTTATCTAAAATCAGTTTGTAGTAGCAGATGTGATTACTGCGACTGTGGCGAGAGCCTCTTGCCTATGGGCTCACGGCTAAAGGGGGTTCCGGCGCCGCCGGTAAAAGAGAGGGTGGCTTTTGGCTTTGATTTACCGTTTACGACATGAACCTCGGAAATTAGCGGTTCCTGGAAAAACATGGAAAAAACCTCGCGCGTGCGATGCTTCTCGTCGGTCAGGGGCGGTGAAGACAGGCAGACCTCGGGTTTCCCTTATATCAAGGCAAGTCATCAACAGCTTGCCTTTCGAAATCTACCATCCAGCGATATACGTCACAATATCTGAAGAGGCTGATATACGACGTGGCGTGTGCTAATCCCTCTGGAACGACAAAAGACGTGCGAAAGGTGATCCCGAAAGCCCACCGTTAGAGCGGGTAATCTATCCTTCGACATCTCCAACACCATATCTACAGCCACCTCCTATACGCTAGTCTGTCGGTAATCTCGCTGTTTCTTCGACGTCACCGGCGCATCCAGCTGGCTGCGGAAAAACAAACAACCTTAACGAGCGCCCCTCCATTGGGCGGAGTCACACTCTATTCCAAGCACATCAAACGTCGCGATCATCTTCTCTTAATCCATTCCATCTCTCATCGACTACACCATGTATCCACGACTACCACCCACCATCACCCCCCTCGTCATCCTCTTCCTTCTCGCAACACCGCTTCTCTCCCTCGCAACACCGGTCGCAGAAGCCGAGGCCGCAGCAGCCGCCAACCCCGCTACCCCTATACAGCTTCAACCTCGATCACCGCAACCTTCCCGACGAATGGGTCAACGGCGAGCAGCGAAAACCGAACCACTGAAGAAGAAAGACTACTCCTCTTTCCTCTGTCCCGGTGGATCCGTCGCCTGCCCCATCCCATCACATTCCCTCGAAGATGTCACACCCACATCCATATCCGCTCTCCAGAACAGTCTCAAGTCCCTCGCCGATTGGTTCAAAACGGGCTTCGAGTGTATCGAGCTGGATGCGGAGCTCAACTCTTGTGGTGGCTGCTTGGCTCTCGGTGCAGGGTTTGTCCATACTGCCTGCTTTGTTTACCGACATTAACTGATCCTCGATTACAGGCAAGACTGTTCAACGATTGCGAACGCACGAGCGACAGGATGCGAGAGCGGATCGTGTACCGTCTACTCATGTTTCGACGGTCATGTCGTCTCACCCGATCGACAAACATGCGTCAAGAAGGGGACAGCGACTCCCGCGACTCCCATCACAGCCGTCAATGTCGACCAAGAAGTATTGGGCGACCCGACACAATTGTTAACATGATGCGAGTGGGAAGGAAGGCTGGGGAAGTGTAGAATTAGGACCTACGGACATTGGACATTTTGGTTGGCTTTGGTGGACATTGTACATACCACCTCGGGCCACTTTCCCATATAATCGGTTGGTATCCATGGACATTCTCTTGGGGCGACATATGTATCACTCTGCACAGGCAGCCCGGGTTGTGCTTTGCCCACCTAAACGGATTCGCACAGTAACTATCATGGCTATCGAAGGGGTGATATGAGCGGGAGATACCAAACTATCCTGCACGGGGGAGCCATAAGAAGCCTTGCACGTGTGACGGGGGCTATGCATGCTTAGACATCTCCTTCAACTCCTAGGGTCTAGTCTATTGAGCTCGTTCACTCGAACCTTCCTCCACCGCTGCGAACTCACACGTCGCCGTCGCAACCTGTACGAGTACGAACGGGGAGCACCGCCCTCCTAAACCACCAGTCGGTTACTGTTCCTTTTTTCCCACCGACCTTTCTCGTCCTTTCTCCTGATCGAAAGGCAGCCTTTGAAAGCGCTGGACTGTAACTCTCCTTAGCCCTCCACCATGGCCTTCCCGATGTCCCCCGCGAACAGCGCATACACCTCTCGAGATGCTCCTCGAACAGTTGGTCCTCCTTTCACTACTTATCTATGGAGACTGATGACATGGTATGGCCAGATGCGGATTGAACCTATGATCTCGGCGAGTGATGTCATCTGGGCACTTTATTCTCGTTCAGGTCGACCTGATCCAGAGTGAGTAAAACGACACCGGCTCCTCCTTTCACCTTTGTCCTGTGAGATAATGTACCACTGAGTCTGAAGTGGGTGTAGGTATGTCAAGGCAGTGTTAAAGAGTTATGTCGATGTGAAAGTTGCAAGGGGAAAGACCAAGGGACAGATTGATCAAAAGCTTGAGCTCCTGGAGCGGGAGGTGGGGGCTTCTTCCATGATAGTTGACGAAGGAAGCTGATGTCTGGAGCAGCTGTTGCGATATGCCGACGAGTTCCGTGCTGTCCGCGCAGAAACAGGTCTCAAACCTTCTCGAGTCCTCCCACCTCCAAGCTCCAATCCGAGCAGCTCACTACGAAGAACGCAAACTTCTCAGCCAACGACGCCAACGACGCGGCCGAGCGACGGCTTAAGTCGGACTCGTACTACTGCTGGACCTACCACAACCCGACCTGTCGTTGAAGATGGTGATGAACCGCCACCTCCGCCATACGCTAGTCAGGATCCGGAGCCGGAGTCAACAAGGATGTTGCAGGAGCGTTTGACGGCGGAGGCGGAAGCGGAAGGAAGGGTCGCCCCGTCAATCCCAACACCTCAACCTTCGTCCTCTACATCTCACAATCCCGCTCGATCTCCAGCGACTTCCACTGTCTATGACCCTCCACCCGGCGCACCACCACGGCGTTCACCATCCGGTCCATCAAGACCCACCATCTCCACGTCGACGTTCAGCTCGGTACGAAGACCTTCACCTCCACCAGAAGGACCGCCAAGTGATGAGGAGGTCGCGAAAGTATGGGAGGAGAGTCAGTTAGACGAGGCGAAGAGAGCGAGCATAGCAGCGGAGCGGGAACGGGCTGAGCTGGAACAAGTCATGCAGCTCAGTCTTGCTGAGGCGGAGGCGAGCAGTCGAGCTCAGGGAGAGAGCGAGTCCGGCCCGGGTGGATGGGGTATGCATACGGTCTCTGACGATGAGGATGATGGGCCACGTTCGAGAAGGTTCAGCTCGTATGATCTTCCGGCTCGAGCTGCAGGGGGTTCCCATCGACGAGTAGCGAGCGATGCTGGAGCGACCGGGAATATTCCGGGATCATGGCAGAATCAACCAGGAGCATCGGCGTTCATGATGGACGACCAGGATCAGCTAGCCAGCTTGCCAGCCTTAACACCGAGCAGGACGGGTCCCGTACTCAAGAGCAAGAACCCGTTTCTTTCGCCATTAGACCGAGAGCATGCGCAGCCGGAAAGCCAGTCTTCCCCAGCTGCAACGCAAGCGGGCTTGGATATGGGCTCGCCACAATCCGCAAGATCTCAGTCAGGTGTCAGCCCTCATTTCGGCGGGATGGAGCGGCTCAGTCCAGCCTCTGCTTCCCGTCAACCTTCAGCTTCTTCCTTTCGTGATGGTCCCGGATCCGCCTTCACCAAATATACGCCAGGAGGCACAAACAAAGCTCTTCCTCCTTCCCCTTCCCCCGAGCAGAGAAATGCCCTTCCACCCGGTCGACCACCGGTGAACATGCGAGTCTCTTCACAAGGCGCACTGATGCTCCCCAATTTACCTCCCCGACCTTCGACTTCCCATCCCTTTTCCCCGACTGGCGAGAGTAGTAGACCGCTTCCGAGGCCTCCGTCCGAAAACTCAAGAGTGGGAAGTGGGAAGTTGCCGAACCACGCGAATGGAGAGGATCCGCTGGAGATGTTGAAGCACTATGATACGGTCTTTCTCGGTGTGTCACACAGAGTCAAGCTGCAGAAGGGTCATTAACGAAGTTCAGTGGACGATAGCGCATCCATGACGGGAGAACGATGGAATCAGGCAAAGAACGCTTTGATAAGAGTGGCGGAGATCGCAGCGACGTATGATGAGAATGGTATCGATATCTATTTCATTAATAGCAAGCGGGTCGGGAAGGAGATCAAGGTGAGTCATTCCGTTCGCGGAACGAGCCGTACTGATGCGGACATAGGCGGCGCATGATGTGGAGGATCTCTTTTCGGGATTGATACCGAGAGGTAACACGCCGTAGGTCCGCCCATTCACACCTTCAGACTCTCCGATGACTGGGTTGCAGCACCGGCGTCCGCCTCGAAGCGATACTGCGCGAATACCTCACACGACTAGAACGATCCGTCATGTCCTCTCCCGCCGCCGACATCCCGGGAATGAAAGAGGAGGTCAAACCCCTGAACCTGATCGTCATCACGGATGGAGGTGTGTTCGAACTCATATTGCGTGCAAAATAAGCTGATCCTCATTAGCGTTTGCTGTTCCCGTTCTCTCTCGGATGCATGACTCTTCGATGCACGATGTTACGGATGCAGGCGGCCCAACCGATGACCCTGAGAGTGTGCTGATCGCTGCGGCGAAGCGGGTAGGTCACAACCGTCGTCCACGTCGATCTCGCTAATGAGGAATGTCAGTTGGACCGAGGAGACTTCCCATTGTCGCAAGTAGGTATACAATTCCTTCAGATTGGCAATGATCCCGAAGTGAGTTTACTGCTGTATCATGGCTGTCCCATCTAATGTCAACCGTCTTGTAGGCTCGCGAAGCACTGCAAGACCTAGACGACGGCCTATTCACCGCTCACAATATGCGGGATATGGTAGATACCGTCCCATTCAGTGGCGAAGCGATGTCAGCAGGTCTCATCATCAAGACCCTGCTTGGTGGAATCAATCGACGGTTGGACCAGGGAGACACAGCATGAGAGATGGAGCGGGACGGTGTTCGCATATGAATGCATCTGAGCGCTTCCGTGCACATGTCTGTATATGCATCTCAAATCGCCAGCTTCTCCGCCCTCCAGACTATGCCTTTATCAACACGATAGTCCCAGACTAGAAGGATACAGGATCACTCACATGAAGCGTACATATTGACTCTATCGATTGCCTTGACATCTTCTCGAATATCGATTGCCTCGACTGCTTGGGTGTCTCAGCCAGTAAACACTAACCGCTTACATGGGATACACTCACCCTTGAAACCTGCAAGTTCGAACCTTTGGCGATACCAGGGTCTCTTCGCTGCGCTTCTCCAAACCGCATGCCCCCCGACCTTGAGTACCCTCCTTATCTCCAGGATCTCAAAGTCCAGCTCGGAGCGGAGATGTTCGACAGCCGCTTCAGGCGATTTGTCAAGTGTGTCCAAAGCTGTCGTGCCGCTCGGCGGCAGAGGCGTTGCAGGAGGTACGGGGTCGAACCCTGGAGAGGTCATCAGCTACCAGATCTAACGGGAAAAGGAGCCAGACGTACAGTCCATCGAGTCCATGACGATGATCTTAGTGAGGCTTTCATTGGGGAGTCCACGCAGAACACTGTGTTGAATGAGCAACGTTGTAGAAAACGAGGATCCAATGAAAGCTACACTGACTTGAGTATCGTATCCGTGTGCAATTTGAACGAATTGTTGATTTTCTCATCCTTTAACGCCTGAAAGCCTTCAGGCTTGAGATATACAGGACATGACGAGCGGGTGTATCTTCCGTTAAGAGCGAGAAAGAAGAAGTAGTTGTCGTCCTACAGATCATTCAGCGGTGCATGATATGCGGTACTGAGGATTGATGACGTACTCTCAGCGTTGTCAGGCGAGGGATAGGATCCAGCGTGGCCACGATGAAGTCCTCCACCGTCCCGTCCTGGAGGAAGCAGTTCATCTGGTTTCTCGGGACACCTAGAGCATGCCAGTTGAACCACCTGTTCAAGATCAGCAACCGATAGAAACGGATGCTCAGACTACTGACGCATTACCTAAAAACCCCTTGATCATCATCCGATTCAGCATGATCGGTCTCAGTTTCGACGTCCAGATCCGCTCTTGTTCCGCTACCGACGTAGCCTGGCACAGCTTCTTCACGTCCCCGGATACTCCGGCGACGAAGAAGGCGATCTGAGCAAGACGAAGAGCCCATCCGCTGTAACCTCGGAAATAGAAGTTCCGCTTGAACTGGTCGGCATGGGTTTTCCAGTAGGCGAATGCGTGGCTGAGCAGCCTTCAGCTCAGGTATTCACGTCAAATATTGATGCTCACGATGACAGGAAAGGTGAGATCTTTGTCGTCAGGAGTCGCTCGAAGTCAGGATGCCGTCCCTCGCCAAAGACCTGCCAGAAGTCCGCATAGTCGAGAGCATGGATCGCTGCAAGCTTCAATTCAAGGATATGCCCCTGACAGGGGTTCATGTCTGAAGAGTTTTAGCCAGTCTCCAGGGACCTGTAACTTGAGAAACGCACCAACGGCGTGTATCCGCTTGCACTGAGCAGCCAAGGCGTAATGAAGCACATTGTCCCCAGCGCTGGTGATCGCAAGGACATGGTCGTCCTTGTTGATACCAAGCTTTCGCACATCGACATCCGGATCCTCCCATGTCTAGCGTTCCCGGTGGTCAGCATAACTCGCAAAGCCTCAGCAGATCCCGCTGACCCAGCCGTAAATATGCGTTCGAAACTGTTCATGAATCCTCTCCTCGAGGTATGGTACTCGCCAAGCCTATGCGGGCATCAGCACGAGGATCAGAGAGGTCAATGCTGGAATCACCTTTCGAAGCTGATAATGGAAGGGACTCAATGGGGCACCAACATCATGAATCGTCGACTCCAAAGCCACCTGTGACTTCTCCACAGCACTTGGTCCTAGGCTGAAGTTCGGTATCTCCATCATCTTCTCGATCGAGGGGGACCAAGGTGAGGCGCTGAAAGGCGATGTCGGTGTGAGAAGGCCAGCTCGTCCTTGTCCCAGTCGGTTCCCAGCTTCTACCTCGAATGCTCTCGCTGAGGCTGTGGCGTCGCGTTGACGGGAACAGCCTAGAAAGACATAGCTGGCAAGATCAGCTCACAATCAATCACAGGGTAGGAACGGACTAAGGGATCTGGATGAACCATGAGTTAAGGAAGTTGTTTCGTCCGTTGTACGTCTTAATCGTACCCATCTTGTACTCCAGATAATCTCCACACCAGTTAGATTCCCGGCTAAGCGGTGGGAAGTCCCGCTCACCTCGCCGCGAGCCATGCAGAAGAACATTGTCCAGTTCGAACCAGCATTCCCAGAACCATTTGGCGAACCAAGATACTCGCTTGCTAGCTGTTCCGATGGCCTGTCAGACGATCAGCGTAGCTCAAAGGCGCCTCTCGCTGACCTACCCTCTCCTTGCTTCCCGTCTCTCTCGAAGTGTAGAAGTCGACAACTCCGATCAAGCCGCGTTGGCGGTCCAACACCTGATCGCACCGATCGAGTAACTGGTAGAACGGCGGAATCTATTCTTTATCTCAGCGTTGGGTTTGGTTCAGACAGGTATCGCCTACCATTGACAGAGAATAACTCAAGGTGATCGCAGTCAGGCTATCCCTCGGATCCAGAGCACCTGACTCCCACTCGGGCAAGACGAATCGACTCGCGTCTTGGCAAAGTACATGGACGTTCTTCCATCCTCTCGCAGCAAAGCGTTGCCTCGCAATCTCGAGGAGGGGTTCGCACAAGTCAATGAGGTAGATTGCGTCGAAATATGTCACCTGGAGGTACTCGTTCCTGTCCCCTTCTTTCAGCTCACCGTATATCGCGAAGAGTAGGGAGAATACACATTCTCTCGATATTCCAACCCGTCCCACCACCGATATCAACCCAAATCTTCGGTTTCCCAGGACCTTGGCCGGTCACTGGGAAAGGTTGAGCCTTCAGATGACTCGCTAGGAGCTGTAACATCGTCTCCCTCCCCTTGAGCAGATGAGTCCTCGTCGAGTCGTAAAGGTCCGCTTGGCCCGAATAGAAAGCATCGAGTCGGTCTCGCTGTTCGCCTGACTCCGAGCTCGAGGTGAAGGGTTTCAGGAAGCAGTTCCAAATGAAACGGAGGGGTGTTCGGAGGGAAGGGTAGAAGGCTAAAGCGATGAGGAGGATGAACAGTGTTGTAAGGCAGCGGTTCACGAGAGGGCGTGAGAAGGGGATCGAGAATCTTACAGGCTCTCTGAGCTCACTGAGTGAAGGGACTTCAGGTCATCACTTGGGAAAGGCAACTCGGAGTCAGGCATTCAGCTTACTTGTAGGAAAGGATGATGATGATGGCAGCCGAGGCGAGGAGGATGTATTGTGTCGTCCGGCAGATTGAGCGGCTTGCTCGCTTCGCTTCCATCTTCTCAAATGCCATAGCCATTCTGGAGATGTCGGTACCCGATCTGTAAGCCGCGGGTCCTATCAGTCAACGAGTAGAAGTTGGCGAGTGACAATGGTCTCGTTTTCCAAAGTCACACGCGCCTTTCCGATGACTTCCTGACATGCTTTCCCAGCCCCTCGGGGCGAGGCCCATCATAACGAGACAGAAAGTGTCAAGAACGTGTGAAAACGGCAGAACGTGTTCAAGGGAGCAAACGTCAATTGTGTTTAGTCCACCTTCACCCGTGGCGTCCATTGCATGATGAGTACAAGAATTATACGGTATAGGGCGTAAAACATGGTGTGGGGAATGCGGGATATCAACAAATGGCGCCCGGAACTATGCAATGCGATTACTTTGTCCCCGTCGACTCCCCTTTCACCCTCCTCTCCCCGTCGACTCTCTTTCACCCTCCTGTCCCCCTCGACTCCTCTTTCACCTTCCTCTCCCCGTCCTCCTGGACCACCTTGTCCCTCAGCCGGCGCAATATGCTCTGATGTTCGAGAACGTGTTTGATGACTCCGCCTTCCGACAGTTGGCCAGGAAGAGGATTACGATCCTTGATTTCGCCTAGGGCTGATTCCGGTAACCCTTTTGCCTTCTGATCTTTCTTGGCTTCGACGCTATGAAGGTTCTTGTCAGATCGATCATACCGAAGATGAAGTATGAGCTAAGCCTACAAGCAGATCTTGCAAATGGTCCGTCCTTCAGGCGTCTTCTTAACACATCTGGTGAGGTGGCATCGAACCCATTCGGCCGAGACATCGTCGGAACTGGTTGTAGTCGAGGCGCTGCGCTCAGTCCGCTGGAGCGTTTCCTGTTGAGACGGCGTGATGTGGACGGGTGCATATTGGTCTGCAGTTATTGTCAGCGAGTTGATACATGTCCCTATTACATTGGGTGACTTGCAAATAGATGATGAACTCTCAATGACCCTAGCACGCTTTCTCATGGGACGGACCGGCGACTCATCCTCGCCATCCGAGCCCATGAAAAGCGGTGTGCGTCTTTTGCGAGATCTCTCGCTGCCTCGACTATCGCCGACTGTTTGGAACGAGGATGCAACGGAAGCCGCTATGGGTGGAGCCGTGGGAGCGAGGACTGGAGCGGGAGGAACGAAGGTTTGCTTGACTATGCTGGATATGAGCGGATTCCCTCTTTCTGAAGTCGAGAAGAGCTACATACCTTTCGGCTTGGACTTTTCGGCGATTTGAGAAGACGTTTCGGTCTTGCCGGATGTTACCGAGGATTTCGAAGGTTTCTCAGGCTGTGATTGTCGTGAGACTTCCGTCGCAGCCAAGAGTCCATGGATCACTCACCTCGTTCGAAGTGATCTTGGGAGGAACATAGATTGATGGCGACTTAGTTTCTTGCTCCTTGCCCTTGTCAAGGGCCCCAGACCTCTACTACCTGTAAGAGAGCTCGCCAAGGTCTTATATCCCGTCTTACTCACCTGCTGCAGGTCCCCGGTTTTCTTTTCAAGCGCTCTAATCCCGTCCTCCAGCTTACTCTGCACCAATTGCCTTTCTAGTCTGTCTTCAGAACCTCTTTCAAGCTGTTCACCCATCAGGCGCAACTGCTCCTCTCGCTGCCGCAAGTTTTCCGCTAAGTCGATCCTCTGCTGTTCCTGTTCAGCTCCGGGTGACATGGTTCGCGCCGTCTCCGCTTCCTCCACTTGCTCCTGCAAGCTACCAATCTTCGCCTTCTGCGCCTCGAGCTGCTTCTCCAACTTTGACACCTTGGAGCGCTCCTCGTCAATCGAACCCTGCAATGTGGTCCTTACGCTATCGCCTTCGGCTGCCATTTGCATCTTGGCCGACTGCTCGTCTCTCAAGTCGCTGCGAAGCTTTACCGCTGCCTTGTCGGCCTCGGCGAGTTGCTGACTGAGATGGTCAAATTGTCGTTGAAAACGTTGCTCGCACTCGGTGAGAGCGGAAGCGGCACTCTGCTCACTCTCCTCGATGGCCGTTGTGATAGCCTCGTCTCGAGCTTTGGCTGCGCTCTGCTTACTCGCGACGAGCTCCTTAACCCTCAACAGCTCGTTCGAAAGCTGAAACCGTTCTTGCTCGTGCTTCTCAGCGGAGCTCGCTGATGATTCCGAAGCCTCGATGATCGCCTTCAACGCGTCCTTCTCCTGATGTAAGGTTAGGATTCGCTCGGCGAGTTCGCAGTCCCTGGCTTCGAGCTGTTCCTTGTGCTTGGCTTCGCTCCGCTCCAAGGTTTGTAAGCGGCTCAGGAACCGGTTCTCGGCGTTTTTAGTGGCCTCGCTAATGGCCTTCTGCTGATCCGCCCTCAGCATCTCCACCTCGTTCTTCTTCTCCTGATCGATGGCGTTCATCCGTCCGGTCCGTTGAGCGAGCATCGTCTGCAAACGTTCGACTTCCGCGCTACCCTCAGTAGCCCTCGCCCTCCTCACCTCTTCGGCGTGAGTGGCTCGAAGCTTGATAATCGACGCTTTGTATTCCGCTTGAACCTGGGTGATGCGTCGGTCAAACGCTTCCTGCGCCGCCTGCTCTGCTTTCTGAGCCTGAGACTCAGAGGCAGTCTTCATCTGTTGAGCGTGATTCAACGCCGCCTGCCTCGTCCTCTCCAGCTCTGCCTTTGATTTCGTGAGCTCATTTCGGGTCTTTTCCATCTCCTCGCGTATACGAGTATCCATCTGACGTAACGTGGCGTTCTCTTGAAAAGTTTTGAGCATCTGAGCCTGTGACTGCGCTAGAGCCTCCTGCGTCGCGGTGTCTCTTTCCCGCAATAGCTGGCTACACTGTACCCGAGCCTCGTGTAGTTGTTGGGTCAGGGAATCGTGATGAAGGCGGATATTGGTAACGAAGTTATTGCGGGCGGCGACGGTAGTATCCCTACAAGATATGAGCGGTACAGACGTAGATCTAATCACTCACCAAGCCCGCTGCATATCGCCGCTGACGCGATCCAAAGCTGCACACCATGCCTGCTCTGCTCTCGAAAAGTCGAAAGCGCCGGGTACTGCGGTGACGTTTTGGAGATCCACGGTGGAGGGCGGCGGTACTGGGGCACTTTGCGTCCCAGGGGGGCCCTGTGTTCGGGGTGGCGACCGCAGCGTTGACATTACAAGCGGCCGATGGGCCTGCAAATGTACTGGCTGCGCCTTGGTCTGCACAAGGATCTTCTTCTCGTTCAGCCAGCTGATAACACTGCTGATTTCTAAGCTCATTCTCGAGATGTCGCTGAATGGTGGCCCCTGAGCGCGGCGCTGCTGCTGCAATTGCAGGTCTGCTCGCATTTGATGAAGAGTCTCGCAGATGGCGAGTGAAACGTGTGCAACCGCAGGAGGAGCAGATGGTGAGTTCCATACTTGCGGGTCGTGTCTCGTCACGAAGGCTTCCAGGTCCTTGGTTGGGCGGCCATTGTGGAAGAGCAGAGAGGGGATACTCGACGGCTGAGGCGGAGCGATCGTATGGAGAGGTGGGCCTGGGGGTCCGGTAGCCGCGCGATGTGCTGGTGGTCGTTGCTGAAGCTGCTGCGTGTGTCCGGAGACATGTTGCTGGGAGAGAGGATATAAGACCTGGAGTTGAGGATAATTACCGAGGTTGACGCCGGCTTGTGAAGTGAGGACGACCTGACTGGATCCTAGAGCAGCCGAGGCAGTTGAAGTATCCCGGCAATTAGGCAGAACACCGTTCATGCGAGGAGGTGAGGCGCGACGAATAGTTGGTATTGTATGGGCGGCAAGGCCGGCAGTCGCGGGATGAACCAGGCCACCCACAGTCATCTGACCGGACACATAGTGAGCGACCTGCGATGCTCCGGTCGACAAATCAGAGACTGATCGAGCGCTTCGATGAGGTACATTTGGCTGCACAGAGTTTCCTTGACCATCCCCATTCTGCGCTTGCTTCAAGTCGGCAGCCCCGACTGCGTTGAGCTTGCCTGAAAGAACCGCATCAAGGATCTGCCGGGTGAAGGTTGGACCCGCCGGAGTACGCGAAGCCACGTCACCGGTATTGGCAGAAGGAGCGGATTGCGGAACGGGTTCGAAGATCGGCGGAGCAGAAGCGGATTGTGATGGCGGTTGCGGTGGAATTGCAGAGCTGATCTTCGCAGGCGAAGCAGTAGTGCGTTCTGGGACCTCACGGATAGTCCGGGCCGGGGAGGAGGATGCTGCAGGATCTGACTGAGGTGCGTTTGGCGCGTTGACCAAGGAAGTCGGCGAGATGGGGGGAGTAGGATTCGCAGCGGAGCTAGTGGTCTGCTGGACAGTCGCATGCGTAGCGACCGCTGTATTGTTTTGTGCTTGGAGCGCTTGGGATAGGAGGCGCATAGTGTGGGTGTTGTTCTCTATGGATAGATTGGGTTGTGAAGCCTCGGGAGGCGTAGCAGGATGCGAGTCTGGTGAGAGGGCAATCGGCCTGAATGCAGCATCTTCAGCTCACGACAGTTGACTTAGACGATAAAGGAGATATAAGCGTTCCTACGACTTACGAGGTCGCTCTGGCTGACGGCAGCTTGGTCGATTGTGGACGTCCTACCGACAGAGCGGTAGCGGCCGGAAGCAACATAGGTTGGGCCACGGTGTTCGCAACTGCCCAGATCGGCATTGCAGAAGCCACCTACTGGGTTCTTGGTGCATGCCGCAAGACAGCGCATGCAGAAGAAAGGAGGAATTGAACGGGTTCGAAAGATCAACAAGCGACAAGGGGAAGGAAACCTTTACCGACGGTTTGACTTTCCCACGGTACTAGTTAAACGTTGCTACTGTATCTATTCAAGATCCTAAGGGAGCTTGGCTATCTCAATTTGTTGTGATTTCTTTTGCAAGATGGAAAAACCAGAATTAGGGGGAAGCAGATGGGAGATATATAGGCATCAGAAGAGGCGGGTTATCTGACCTATGTTCAAATATCATGACAAGCCAAGTCGGTTATAACTGGTACGGGACTCTTGAAGTTCAAGAGGTTCCGTTGACCACTGACTGGCACAGTTATGAACTACACCAAAAGGCATATTACGGCCGATGCCCGCCTTCCATCGAGTTCTACCCGTTTCCTTTGAGCGATTATGGACTCGGCCTAGGGTCATTGTTTGTACCTGTCACGTTCGTGAATCGAAGCTCGGATAGCATCGCCGAATACCGCCGACAACGAGCAACCTGCTTCACCCCGACATTGTACTCTGGGTTCGACATGTTCTTTGTTCGACGAAACAAGGGCACGTCTCGGTCCATTGTACTCAACACGCTCCCCCCCGCCTGCGACAAAACACCATTGACCTCGAAACAAGACGCCGACATATCGCCAACTGTAAGCATCCAGTGCTTCACTTCGGCCTTGTTCTCTGAAACGAGGTTCGACCACGTTCTTTGTTCGCCGAAACAAGGCCACGTCTCGCTCCATTGTACTCCAAACCCTTCCCCCTTGCCTACGACGAAACACCATCGAGATCGAAACAAGACAAGCCGAAGATAGGCCAGCAGAAGAAGGTATAAGAGAGATGAGTTGAGAGACGGAGAGAACCAGCGATTCGAGATTGCAAGTCATTGAAAGTCATTGTTATTGAAAGTCATTGAAAGTCATTGAAAGTCAACGATAGTTCATTTCATTGAAAGTCAACGATAGTCATTCATAATTAGCTTTGCCGTACTTGCAGCCCTTGCACTGTTTAGCCTACGCTACTCGACCGGCACTTAACTCGGCTACACTGTCACAGGGGACTAGGCGAAGGGTCTGGCAGGGCTGGGTACTGTACAATACACAAGTCTAATGCATGATGTATGAAAGCGGATAGAGAAGAAAGGTATAGAGACGTCGCGAAGTAACCAGT
>JAABUH010002531.1_pt1 | contig 17391 bp, 14 predicted proteins | sample 5559121 | NCBI WGS metagenome assembly JAABUH01 (sample SAMN10711871, study PRJNA513364) | rock metagenome | isolation source: Antarctica rocks | place: Antarctica: Victoria Land, Battleship Promontory nord | collected 2015-12-28
TCGCCGCGAAGGTGCGCCGGCAGGTCCGGCAGCGGTAGCGCCGCTCGGCGTGCGAATGGACGCGGACATTGCCCGCGCCGACCGTCCCCTTGTCGGGGCAGGCCAGATTGGGGCATGCTACACACGATGGGTCCATGCGACAAGCTCCTGACGCCCGTGGGAGCGAGCCACGGGCACCTTCAGCCTGCCACATGCGGCCCGTCATCGCTAGCGCCCCCCGTTGCACGGTTTACCGTAGCTGTACCGGATCAGCCACACGCAGGACGATATCGTCCACTCCAGAGCACTCGACGTTCTACGTGAGCGTGACAGAATTTTCGGCGGTTTGGGCTTACACCCCCATAAAGGGCCGCTGTCTTTAGCGTGTGTTCCCCCACGGACTGTGCGTGCTATAACGTTGATCCATTCACGGGCCTTGAACGAGGGGGCGCGCTGTTCGAGGGCATGCAGGGTAGCGAGTAGCAGCGGAACCATGGACCGGGTTAAGCTTTCGGCCAGCCTACATTCTCTCGCGTTTTTTAATGCCCTTGGTCACGGTGCGTGTGGGACCAACAGGCGCGACATTGCGGCAACGCTGTGGGAATACCAGAATAGAAAGGGCATTCTCTCGCGTTCCCCCCCAGGAACGCGCTCCTTCCTTAGGTGCAGTGGTCTCGACAAACTAGCGCACCGGTGTGTCCTTCCCTCGTAGGGCGACCGCATGCGCTAAAAAGTGCAGCGGCCACGTTTATATTAGTTGGATAGTGCGCAGGTTGGGCTAGCGATCCACTTTGGGCGCCAACGACATCAGTCGCTAGCGACCCCACTCCTACGGCTGTACCTGATGGCCGGCATTGGCCGGTCGCGCAGCAAGACAAAAGGAGGGACTATTATGGGGATGTAAGCCCAAACCGCCGAAAATTCTGTCACACTCCCGTGTGGCTATGGACGATGTCGTCTTGCGTGTGCCGGGATGCGCCGCCGACCTCGGGACCCTGTACGGTGCGACGGCACAGCGTCCTGTTGGGCGGTCCAGGAGTGTCGGGAAACACCTATTTGGCGACAGGCGAGCGGCACGCTCTTCTCTCGTCGTCGCCATCCATAGAGAATCGTGCGGAAAACCCTGCCGCTCTAGTGTACCATACGTCAACAGCAGGGCACGGGTTTTCCGCACATGCTCGTCAGTTAGGACGGCATGCAAAATCTCTCTGAAAGGGCATGACACCTTCCACAACGATGAGAAGCTGATCGACTGGATGCTATCGTGGCGGGCCTTGATCTCGGGTGACAGAAGTTTCGGCGGTTTGGGCTTACAACCCCATCTCAGCAGGCCCCAACGGAACCGACCGCACTTTGTCAGGATGCAACCCAAATCCTCTCAGATCTCGGACCAAACGCAGATCATAGATGTCCCATGAGGAGGAAACAGTGGCCAGCGAAGGTGACTTGTGTAACTGTCAGGATTGCCCGCCGGATCCAAATCTCACATGCTCCTATACCGGCGATGACGTTTCTGTTCTGGCGAACTACGTGGCGAACGCCTACCGCGGAAACTTGATCTTGTGCCCTGGGGGGGACAACGGGCAGATAGGGGGACTGCTTCATCAGTTGGACCCTCCGCAGCACTACACCCATTCGGGGATTTTCGTTGCAAATCACGATCTCATCCGGCACTGCACGGCCTCGCCTGGGCGCCTCACGGCTCCTGAGTATTACAGCGGGACCATTCTCGCCGTGGACGTGCCTGCGGATGGCCTTAATGTTGACCACCTTCAGTTCGGGTGGCCAGGCGCCGTTACGCAGTCGGTCGAGCAGGCGTTTTACGCCGACAGGTACGCCGCTCAAGATCTGACTCCACCAGGGAGTGTTGATCCGTATCACGGATCTGACTTGACCGACCTCGACAGCTCGGCTAATCCGAAGAAGACCTATCGGATTGGAGCACTGTCTTTCGACAGTGCCGACAGTCGTCCGGCCCTAATCGTCAGACCTTGCCGCTTTCTCGAAACCCCGGAGGTCACTGCCGCCCTGAACCGCATCGCGGACGAAGTGCTCAAGATCCATGCGCACTACCGCTTCTACGCTTACACCAATGGGGCAGTCGCCAAGGATCCCACGCGGACTGGCCCACCGGGCAAGGTCGTCGACTCTATGCCAGACCGCGACCCGCTCACAGGTAAGTGGGTCGACTGGGCAAACCCGAACGCAGTCAAATGGATAGATGTTCCGGAGACGATCCCAGCCGTGTGCTCCTCACTTATTTGGCAGGCCGTCCAGAATGCCGTCACAGCCGGCGGCCCGAGGATCACCCTTGACTGGGCAGATACACCCGCTAACGCGCTCGGAGAAGCGGGAGGCATGTGCCGGCGGACCATAGAACCGGACTGGAACGCCGACACCTTGGACCACTTCACCCTCGACGGCCTCTACTTCTACGACGAGGAGTCACGGAAGCGAGCGGCGATCTGGTTGAACGGATCGCTGACCAACAAGATCTACTCGAGTCTGAAAGACACCCTGCACGATCAGGGTGGTCTCAGCGCCGCCATCGCAACCGCCATCGACGTGGTCGGCAGGGGGGCATTCATCGCAGCGGCGGCCGGGGGGGCCGGCGCTGTAATCTCGGTGCTCGCGCCAATTGTCACACCACCCGTCGCGATTGTGTTAGACGCTGCCTTCGCCGGTCAGCTCATCGAACTGCTGTACGAGATGCCGCAGGACATCGCGAACCAGGTGTGCAACTCGTTTGCGTTTGACTGCCATCGCGGATTTCCCGGTGACACCTTCTGCTTGGACGGGAACGGCAACCCAATCACCGACATTGACTCAACGAACTGGGCCGATGCGGTCGGGGTAGGGCGAGCAGTAAGCCCGGACAACATCCACATGTTCTGGGATGCCCCAGGTTCTTCGAACCCAGAAGTTATCCAAGGGATCTACGGCTTCAATGAGCCGGTGGACTTGGTCTCCTTTGTCCTCTCGGTCCCGGTATGCAGGGTGGTGAAGAGCACTGGGACCGCCCAGATCCGTGGGCAAGTCCTCCACAAGGGCCAACCCCTCGTTGCGGCGGATGTAGACCTCGCCTGCCAGCACACCGTCACGGGTCCGCACGGGTATGAGTTCTTGGTACGCTCAGGCGGGCAATACAAACTCGTGGCTCGCTGGAAAGACCCTGGGACTGGTAAGACATTGTACGGCGAGGCGATCACCGGAGGACCAAAGGATCCCGCGATCGCGCCTGGGTCGGTCCACCCCGTTGATATTCTCGTAACCGAACCACCGGAATGCCTGCGCAAGGTCAGGGTCACCGGGCATATACGCATTGACGACGTCTACTTGACCGGCGTCGACAATGACGACCAGGACATTGACCTATCCTTTTTCGTGCAATGGGGGGTCGCCCACTTCAATTACGAAAAGGGAACATGGACCATCAATCCCGATGACCCGATCGCGGCCATGCGCCACCAAGATCACACTAAAGCGAAAGCTGGAACTGGCGACGCGAACGCGGAATTGCTTATAGAGGTGAACGCGAATGATGACTTGTCCGTCTTTGTAAAGTTCACGGGAAAGATCGGCGGTGAGAGCTCAGTCCGCACGATCACAGTGCCCGCCGGAGCTAGTTTGCCACTCGACGAGTTCGATCTCGACACAGGCGGCCCTTTCAATGATCGCGCCTATTTCCGGTCATTGAACATCACGAATCTCACAACGAATGCCATCTGACTTAGGACCATCAGCGGTTGGCGACTGGCGATCACGCCATCTTGGCGCCGGGCCGGCCGTGCAGCGCCCTCGTGGGATCTGGGAGAGACTGGCGGTCGTTCGGCGTGGTCGGCTCGGATGAAACGAGTACCGCCGTGCAGATCACGCTCCTGCTGTCGACACACCGCCGTCTCCAGATCTTCGGGTGCGCAGGAGCCGCCGGGGGCGCTCGGGTAGTCAGGGCCAGCGTTGGTGGATGCGTCTGACGCTCTTCTGTCAAGGGCTGGACGGACAGTAGTATGGATAACAACGGCGCTCCGGCTGGGGCTTGACGGCCAGGGCGGGGGTCCCCACTACGCTGCGAAGGCGACGGGGGCGGGCCTCGGGGGACACTTCGCCACGATCGACTGGCTCTCCCGCACTCTCGATGCACGGGGGCTACAACACGTCTAGGGCCGCCGTACGCACGAGGTACTGTCTCTGCAGAGACGGTCAGATCGGGCTTCCAGCGCCACCTGACGCCGCTTAACCCGTCCTGTGAGCTGTGAGTACCCGTGATCCCACTCGGCTACCCGGCCTGCATCATCGGGAGTGCGGGAGACCCCCCCTCCTCTGACGCGGTGTGTAGCGATACCTCCGACTTTTTAGCGCTCTCGCTCTCGACCGTTCATGTTGCGGAGCGCGCCACATTCGTCGATTAGGACATCCCAGATGAAGATTGGGGGCGCGGCGCCCACGGCGTGATGTCAGCGGCGCTCAGGATAGGGTACGCGGAGCTGACGCAGCCCACATTGGGGGTCCGAGCCCCCATCACAACGCGCCAGATGCGGGCGTCTCGTATGGCGTGGGAGCACATGAAGCACGGCTCCGCCGTGGTATAGAGCGTGCAGGCGCGCAGGTCGACCGAGCCCAGCGCGCGTGACGCCCGCCGTATGGCCACGATCTCCGCATGCGCGGTGATGTCGAGCCCGGTCGGAGTCTGCTCGCCGCCTCCCGCAATGGGGCGCCCATCCCGTACGATCAATGCGCCGACGGGTGTGTCTCCCCGCGCACCCGCCGCGCGGGCCATGGCGATACAGCGGCGCATAAATCGCTCGTGGGACGCCGGGTGCGTGTCATCGTCGTCGGCGCTATCGTTCCCTGCCATGCCCGCACATCCTCCTCGTCTGCCGGCCGCCGCCTCTCCGCCAATCCAGGCGCTTGGCCCGCATGTCCGATGGCTTGCGGCGCTACGCCTCGCCGGTCCGACGCCGATAGCCTTTCATCTTGCGATCCCGATCTTTGCAGCCCACGCTGCACCAGCGCCGCGTGGCGCTCTTGGTCGTGTCGCGGAACAGCAGCACGCAGCGATCGTTCGCGCACCTGCGCAGGCGGCCCCGGTCGCCGCCCGTGATCAGGTCCAGCGCCGAGAGGGCGATCGGCAGCACCACGAGGGCCACCGGGTCGGTGGCCCGATACACGAGTCGCGGCTCGCCACCGGGCGGGATCTCCAGCGCCTGCCGCCCCGTGGCCAGCGCCGCGTTCAGGCGCTCGATGTCCGCCGTGGCCGGGACGCTCCCCGCGGCTAGGGCGCCGAAGCTAGCCCGCACGCTCGAGCGCAACGTCACAAGCGCGACGCGCAGGACCTCCTCGTCGGCGCTGCCCGTGCCGCCTACACGCACCACCGCGTGATCGGGGTGGACAGCCTGCGCGGCCCGCCACCAGCGCGCGACGGTGCCCGGCGGCGCCAGCAGGTCGCGGCGCTTGCCCCGCACCGCGACCTCCGTATTCGCCAGATCGAGCGCCAGCGCATCGCCCACGAAGTGGAACGCGCCACCATCGTCGCCGGGCGCGACCGTATCCTGCTCTGCCCTGTCCATGATCCGGCCTCGCCCCTCTATGTCTGCACGGGAGTCCCGTCGCCCCGGCGGCTCCCACTCCTAGTATCCACCTCTATGCCACTATTGACAAGGAGGGTCGCCACTGCTACAGTAATGTTATCCTCCTCAAAAGAGGATAAGAGGAGGATAATAGTGCAGGAGTACCAGCAATGTCGACGACCATCGCACCCGAGACATTCCAGACCGGCCATGTCGGGCTCAACGTCAGCGATCTCGCCCGCTCCCAGCGGTTCTATCAGGGGGTCTTCGGCCTCGAACTCGGCGACTCCTCGCAGGAGGCCGGGCGACAGTTCGCGTTCCTCACCCGCGACAACACGCTGGTCCTGACCCTCTGGCAGCAGAGCGAGGGGCAGTTCGACGCGGCGCGTCCGGGGCTGCACCATCTCTCGTTCCAGGTAGGTAACGCCGACGAGGTCCGAGCCTACGAGGCCCGCGCGCGCCGCGGGCGCGCCCTTTTTCCACGAGGGCATCGTACCGCACGGCGAAGGGGCGGACTCCGGTGGCGTGTTCTTCGCGGACCCCGACGGCATCCGGCTGGAGGTCTTCAGCCCGACTGGCGCGGGCGCCGGCACGGCGCCGACCGCGGGCGCCCCCACCTGCGGCTTCTTCTAGGCAGGGCAATCAGGATGCCCCGCGGCGTGCCGATCACCAATGATTGGCACGCCGCGGGGGCGGAAGGACGAACGACCACCATGGGCACACCCTTTCACCCGGGGGAGCTGGAGGTCCAGGCCCGGGCAGGCGTCAGCGGCATGGCCGCCCGCATCGGCAACGGCATCCACCCCACCATCCCGGCCGCCGCGCGGGACTTCCTGGCCGACCAGCCCTTCGCCGTCGTGGGCAGCGTCGCCGTCGACGGGCGCGTCTGGGCCTCGTTGCTGACCGGTGCGCCCGGCTTCATGCGGGCCTGGGACGAGCGTACCGTGCGCCTCGATGCCGCGCCCGCGCCGGGCGACCCGCTCGCCGACAACCTGCGCGCGAACCCTGAGGTAGGCATGCTGGTGATCGAGCCGGCGAGCCGCCGCCGCATGCGCCTCAACGGGACGGCCTCGGTGCGCCCGGACGGCGGCCTGCAGGTGTCCACGCAGCAGGTCTACGCCAACTGTCCCAAATACATCCAGGCGCGGGCCGTCGCGGGCGCCGCGGGCGCTGGGGAGCCGTCGCCCAGAACAGCCGGCGCGCGGCGCGGTGCGGCGCTGACCGCCGACCAGCGGGCGTGGATCGCCGGAGCCGATACCTTCTTCATCGCCAGCGCCCATCCCAAGGGCGGCGCCGACGCCTCGCATCGCGGCGGCAATCCCGGCTTCGTACGGGTGGCAGGCCCCCGGCGTCTCGTCTTCCCGGACTACGCGGGCAATAGCATGTTCAATACGTTGGGAAACATCACGGCGAATCCGCGGGCCGGCCTGCTGTTCCTCGACTTCGAGCAGGGCCGCACACTCCAGGTCAGCGGACGCGCGCGCGTGATCTGGGACGCGCGACACGCGGCGGATGTCGCCGGCGCCGAGCGCCTCGTGGAGGTTGACGTGGAGGAGACGATCGAACGGGCCGACAGTCGCCCGCTGCACTGGCGCTTCATCGACTACTCGCGCTTCAACCCGGCCTGACCGAGCCGGTTGGGGCGCGAGCCGACCATGAAGGGGATGCGGATCGGCGTGGCCGATACGATTATACAGCCGCGCATGGGAGTCAAGGATGCGAACTGATGCGGCGCCTGTTCCGTGGACCGCGTCTCCTCGACGGACAACGCGGGGCGGTACTCTACCGATCCCGACGCACGTATCGACCGCGGCGCTTTCGAGCTCGGGCGCTTAACCAGGGTAGAACTCGTTTCCGGTGCGACAGGGGAACGTGGACGCCAACAGAGGCGGCATCGGCAGAGGGGTGATCGCCAGGAGGCTCCGCCAAGGCTGACCTGGCTCAGGCCGCCCGCTTGTGCTCTCGCCGCTCACGCGCCGCCACCTGCTGGCTGATAGGGCGGAGGGTGCGGGCGAGAACGCCCCAGCCCACGCCGCGCTCCAGGCCCTCAGCGCCGTGGTCGGCACAGTGTTTGAGTCCCTCATCACGGCGCACGCTGTTGAGGCGGCCCGCGATGCCCGCGCGCCCGCGCTAGGGCCGCCGCCATGTCCGGTCTTTCTCGCGGGCGCGCTGCTGTGGTGACACGTGCCCGCCTGACGGGATCACCAGGTGGCGCACTCCCGCTGCACGGGCCAGGCGCGCATTGTCCGGGCGGTGCAACCCACGATCCCCCGTCACGAGGCGCGGCGGGTGGCCGCACACGGCCGGGTGATGCGTCAACGCTGACCCCAGTTCGTCGTGCTCGGTCACGCCATCCGCCCACACATCAAACCGGCTGACGATGCCCCCTTCCCCCGCGTCACACACGACGGTGCGCCCGACCTCTACCGCAGCCCCACCTTTGACGCGCGGGATCACGCGCGTGTGCGGCTCAAAGAGACTGCGGATCGTGGCGTCAGCGGGCGCCTTCTGGCCTTCCAGCACCCGCGCCCGTGCGTGGTGGATCACCTGAGAGACGCGCGGCAGGACCTGGTCGACCGGCTCCCGCACGCGGGCGACCCGGCGCGGCGCGCTAGCGCCTGCCTCCGTCCGCGCCTGCCGCACCCGCTCCGCCTGCCGCACCGTCTGCTGCGCCGTGGCCACGCGTGTCTCATAGACGACCCGGCGCTGCCCGGCAGCCTCTTCTCCTGTCTGACGCACCGTCCGGTGGATACGCTGCAGCGCCTGGCGCCTCGCGCGCCACCGCGTCCGACAGGCAGCGCGCCCCCCGGCCAGCGTGTCGCCTGCGGTCGGCTTGCCACGGCGGATCAGCCGGCTGCGTCCCCGCACGCGATCGACCAACAGGCGGCTGTCGGTCGGGTGGTGGATCGGGGTCTGCGCCACCGTCCCGTCCAGGCGCACCGTGCGGCCCTGCGTCACCCGCGCCTGCTGCGCCACCTGGACCACCCGATCAGTGAGCGCGTGCAGCGTCGCCGGCTGCCTGGTGGTGGCCCACCGCATCAGCGTCGTATCGTCAGGCGCACGCTGACAGGAGACGCGAGAGACCCAGCGCAGGACGAGGCTATCGGCCACCCGTTCCTCGGTCTCCTCATCGCTCCCGTTGTCCCGTCGCTTCACCACCACTAGCCGCAGGAGCGCCTCGACCGGTGTGGACTGACGCCCGTGCTGGCCCGGGCGCGGATACCGGCGGACCAGATCCGCCCGCGCCTGCGCACAGAGCATAGCGTCGTCGAGCAAGCGGTCAATGTGATCTCCACCAGCACGGGATCGGTGCGCTGTGCCACCGCGGGGACCCGTGCCAGCACGTCGTCGTGTGCATCGCGATCAATAAGCAGGCCCGCTCTCCTGCTGGTTCTCGTTCACCTCTCCTTCTCTCTGCCCATCGGCAGCATCGGCTGTGCCACCCTCCCTGCCGCCCGAGACGTCCCATGTCGCAGCGGAAACGCGTACGACTGTCGGCGCCTCAGCGCGGGGGACTGCCGACGCCATCTTCGATGTCGGGGCGGGGTCCGGGGACGCGCCGGTCGGCCTCCCCGATGGGGTAGTCGTTGGCGCTCATATCGCGCCGGCGCATGAGGCCGTCGTCGTCGAACTCCCAGTGTTCGTTGCCGTGCGTGCGCATCCATTGTCTCGGATTGTCCGCGTCGCGCCACTCGTACTCGAAGCGTGCGGAAATGCGGTGGCCCTGGAAGCACCATAGCTCTTTCATGAGCTTGTAGTCGAGTTCCTTGGCCCACTTGCGTCGCAGGAACTCCTTGATAGCCTCCCGACCCTGAAAGAACTCGGTGCGATTGCGCCAGTGAGAGTCGAGCGTGTAGGCCCGCGCCACGACGTCGGGATCGCGCGTGTTCCAGGCGTCCTGCGCCGCTTTCACCTTGGCGCGCGCGGTCTCCGCGGTGAACGGCGGCCGTATCAGGTTCGTTGTTTGTGTCACGGTGTTCTCCCTTCGGTCTTCCATGATTGTGTCGACCTATGTCGCGGACGTTGCGCGGGCGACGAGGGTCCCCAGGCCGCGCTCGGCGCGGGGCATCCCAAGCGGACCCCGGCGACAGGCAGACGACTGGCTGGGACAGCTCCCAGGTGAGGTCGTCGGGGTCCGTGCAATCGGTAAACCTGGCCCCACGGCCGGGCCTGGTACGACGCCGCGCTTTGGTGCCCTGTTCGGTGATCCGGTGGCGCCGCATGGCGTGTATCCGGCGGTCCGGCTCCGTGGCGCCCGTGGGGCGACGGCGAGGGCCGCGACACCACGGGGACAGCGGATGCGCCACCATCCCCGTGGCGTCGTTGTCGTCACGAGGCGCGGGCGGCGAGGAACAGCCGCATGTATGCGGCGATCACGTCGGTGTCCTCCCCCAACGCAAAGTGGCCCGAGTCGAGAAGATGGACCTCCGCGCGCGGCAGATCGCGCGCGAACGCTCTCGCGCCGGCGGGGCCGAAGATCGGGTCGTTCTTGCCCCACACGACGAGCGTGGGCGGCTGGTAGCGGCGGAAGTAGGCGTGGAACGCCGGGTAGAGCGCCACGTTGGTGCGATAGTCGTAGAACAGGGCCAGTTGGATGGCGGCGTTACCAGGCCGGTCCAGCAGCGACTGGTCGAGCGCCTCGCCGTCGGGGCTAACGCGCTCCGGGTGGCGCATGCCGTAGGTGTACTGCAGGTGCGTCGTGGCCCGCGTGAAGAGGCCGCGCAGCGGAGCCTCGGTCGCGGGGGTACGGTCGCGCCAGTAGGCGCGGATCGGCGTCCAGAAAGGTGTGAGCCCCTCATCGTAGGCGTTGCCGCTCTGTGTGACAATGGCCTGGACCCAATCCGGGTGGCGCAGGGCGATGCGCAGGCCGATTGGAGCGCCGTAGTCCTGGATGTACAGGCTGAAGCGCGTCGCGCTCAGGTCCCGCAGCAGGTGCTCGATCACCAGAGAGAGGTGATCGAAGGTGTAGGCAAAGCGATCAGCCGATGGGGCGTCGCTGTAGCCGAAGCCTGGGTAGTCCGGCGCGATGAGGTGGTAGCGGCCGGCGAGCCGAGTGATCAGGTCCTGATACATATACGACGATGCCGGGAAGCCGTGCAGGAGTACGATCGTCGGTGCGGTTGGCGGACCGGCCTCGCGGTAGAAGAGACGCAGCCCGTCGACGACGCGCGTGTGATACGTCGTCTGGTCAGTGGCCGTGGAAGCGCTCGCTATCGCAGCGGCGCCGACACCAGGGCGTGCCCAGGCTGCGGAAGGCGCCGTCATCACAGCCCCCCCCAAGGCGATAGCGGCGATCGCCGCCCTAAGGAACCGCCGGCGAGGGGCAGTGCGCGCGCTATTGTTCATCATAATTATCCTCGTGCTGTCGCATGGTTGGTCTTGGTGTCCGGGTGCTGTCGCCGCGGCGTCAGCCGCGCATCATCGCGCGGGCTTGCTTCGTTCTCATCGGTCGTTGGCGTTCCCCCTTCCTCATCGCATGCAGCCGACTGCACAACATCGTCCACCGTTTATCCACCTCATATGATTTTTTGAAGAGGACAATTAGACCATACCAGGAGCTTATTATCCCTGTCAATATCTATTTAGGAACGGATAATACGAGGGGGCCGGATGGCGGGGGGGCCGTGCATCTGCTATGCTGCGCGGCGCAAATCGTCGATGATCGGTGTCCAGGAGTCGCTTTTCTCGCTCGCGGGCAATACGTGAATGGCCACCCCCCGGCCGTCCCTATCGCGCGAGGCGCGGCCTTGACAGCGCGCGCCCCATCGCCTACCATAAACATGAAGGTGAAATCACACTCATGTTTAAGGAGGGTACGGCATGTCGCGGTCAGAGGCGCTCGGCGAGCTCAAGACGGTCGAGCTCGCCCAGGGGACCATCCACTACCGGGAGCGCGGGACGGGGCCGGCCGTCGTGTTCGTGCATGGCGCGCTCGTCAACGGCGACCTCTGGCGCGACGTCGTGCCCGCGCTCGCGCCCGCCTATCGCTGCATCGCCCTCGATCTGCCGCTGGGTAGCCACCAGCTACCCGCGCGCCCCGAAGCCGATCTCACCCCGCGCGGCCTGGCCCGGCTCGTGTCCGACGCGCTCGACGCGCTCGACGCGCGCGATGTGACCCTCGTCGGCAACGACACGGGCGGCGCCATCTGCCAGCTCGTGGTCGCCCACCATCCCGCGCGCGTCGCCCGCCTCGTGCTGACCAACTGCGACGCCTTCGAGCATTTCCCGCCGCCCCTTGTGTTGCCCTTCGCCTGGGGCGGGCATGTGCCCGGCTTCGTGCCCGCGCTGGCGGCCCTGCTGCGCCTCGGCCCGGCGCGCCGCCTGCTCTACGGCCTGCTGGCGCGGCGGCGCGCCGACCCCGCGACGCTGGACTCGTACTTCGCGCCCCTGATCGCCGACGCCGGGGTGCGCCGGGACCTCGCCAAGGTCCTGCGCGGTGTCTCGAACAAGGCCACGCTCGAGGCCGCCCGCCTGTTCCCCTCCGTCCATAAGCCGGTCCTGCTCGCGTGGGGCGAGGACGACATCCTCTTCCCGCTGCGCGACGCGGAGCGCCTGGCGCGCGCCTTCCCCGACGCGCGGCTCGTGCGCGTCCCCGGCGCGCGCGCCTTCGTGCCCGAGGATCAGCCGGCCGCGCTCGCCCAGCTCATCGCGGAGTTCGCGCGTGGCGCGGTCGCGGCCTGACCCCGTCCCCGGCCTCGCCGCCGGCCCCGCGCTGCCCCCGCCCGACGTGCTCGCGGGCGAGGACTTCCCGCCCCCGCCGCGCCAGGAGCGCAGCCGCCGCAAGCGGGAGGCCTTGCTGGACGCCGCCCTCGCCCTGTTCGCGGAGCGGGGGTTCGAGGGGGCGGGCATCGAGGACATCGCTGGCCGCGCGGGCATCGCCGTCGGCGGCTTCTACCAGCACTTCCGCTCCAAGCGGCAGGCGTTGCTGGTGCTGATGGACCGCTGGCTGGGCGAGGTGGCCGCGCTCGACCCCACGCGGTGCGCCGACGCCCTGACCGCCGCGCCGGTGGCGATCGGGGCGTTGGTCCGCGACGCCTTGCGGCTCGACTGGGGCTACGCCGGAGCCTACCGCGCCTGGCGGGAAGCCGCGCTCGCCGACCCCGCCCTCGGCGCGCTGCAACGCGAGATGGAGGCCTGGACGCGGGCGCGGATCGGCGTCGTCCTGCGCGCGGCCCTCCGGGCGCCGGGCGCGCGGCGCGCTGTGGACGGCGAGGCCCTGGCCTGGGCAGTGAACCTGCTGTTCTGGCGGCTGGCCGAGACGCCGGCGGACAACACCGAGGCGGCGGTCGCGGCGGTGAGCGCTATGCTCCACCATGCCCTCTTCGAGGATGGCATCCCCCTCCCCGGCACACCCGACCTCACCCGGTGACCCGTGCCGCGAAGGCAACGGCGGCCGCCCGCTCGTGCCGCCGCTAGCAGGGGTGGCGCGCAACGGGCACGATAGAGTGACGGACGCGGCCCAGGGGATGCGCCGCACGGGTATCGCCCCGCACGTCGGGCAAGGTTGGGCGTACCTCCCTGTGCGGGATCCGTCGTGCCACGAGCAAGCGGGCGCGACAATGCGGCGAGGGCTCATCGCCCGTACGATGGCGCCTCACCCCACGCTATGTGCCCCCGCCATCCGTCAGAAACATGACCGGACTGTGTATCCCCTCCTGGTTCTCCCGCACTCCCGATACTGCTGGCGAATTCATGGAAATGGCTACATTGCCCGAACTATCGCGATCTGGCGGCCTTTCCCCCTCGTCGCTTATAGCCTAAGACGGGGCGCGGACCGAATAAGCGGAGGGCTGCCGGAATTCGCCAGCAGGATCGAAGTTGGTGAACGAGAATCAGCCGTCGCTAATGGTAAATAGCCTCAGACTGACCCTCCGCGAGGCGACGCTACCGGCCTCCAAAAGCCGACCTTTGCCGTACGGGTACATCACGCTCAATTGCTGCACCAACGTCGCGGGAGACCCTTGATTGGTGACGTATCCGTCCTGGTCCCGTTGCAAGATGTCGACCGCTAAAGCACGAAGTCCAGGCGTGGATGTGGCACTTTTCGGCTCATTTTCTTGCCAGGGCACACAGGACGGATGTATCACTGACGTTGTGGTGATGAGGCGTGTGTTAGAAGGATACCTAACGAGTGCAGCAGGGATGAGAAGCTTATGGGCGCGAGACGCTCAAGACAGTCCTGTCGCTTTCTCCACCACCGCGTCAATGGCTTATGTCCCTCATTATCGAGACCGAGCTGATTGCTATTGCAGTCGGGGTACCCCCCAAAATTGACGGGATGTGGTTCGTGTATGTCTAAACCTCTCAACGTATAGCCCTCATCGTTGGACGCGTGTCAGTGGCCACACAAAAGTCGCCACTGGTGGCCATCGTGCGCCTGCTCGTTAGAGGGCAGATGGGCCAGTTCCTGCTCCCTGAAGAACAAGTTCTCCCTGTCTCGGCACGGCCTTCGCGTGGGCGGGGCTTGGGGAACCGTCGGCAGGTTCTCCACGAATGGGGACCATTAGCTGGCCATCAGTGGGGCTTTCTACATGGCCATGTACAACGCGTTATGTCCTGCGTTATTCGCCGCATTCTTGAGGTCCCGTGCTGCTGCGTCTTCATCTCCAGTGAGCAAGCGGGACTGACCCGTCGGCCCTGGGACAGGGGAAGCCACTCTCTACCCCTCGTCTCCCGTGTCCGGGGGCACGCCACGCGCGGCGACCGCGCGATCGTAGGCGAGGCGAAAGAGGGCGATGGCGCCCGGGACATCGTCCGCGCCGCGGATGGGATAGCTCACCCAGCCGCTCTCAGGCAAGACGTGGTGGATCTGCGCGCGCCCGTCGCGCACGAGGTCCTCGCGCACGCGCACGGGGAAGGGGAGGTCAGCCAGATGATGCCCATGGAGGTGTCCGAGTTCGCGCTTGCCAAGGTGAAACTCCTCCCCTCCGAAGCGATGCGGCGCCGCGCTCACGCCTGGCCACCCCAGCACCTCGCGCCGGATGCGTTCGCCTGGCGGGAGCACCCCCTCCGCTCCCGCATCCGCCGCACCGTCCACGCTATCGGTCGCCCCTTGTCGTCCTCGATCCATCGCTGTGTCCTCCGTAGCGCACTCATTCTCGACGACGGGCGCGCCGTCCCGTGCCGCCCCGTCCGAGGCGCACCTGAGCGGGGTCCGTCCCGTCGGGTATCGTGTCTGTCCCGCTCCTGTCGCCTCGTCTAGGCGCGGCTCGCCTCCATCGTCGGCATGACGGCAAGGCCGTCCCCGCGGCGCGGATGCGGGGCGGGGGAGCGCCGACACCGGGAGCCCGACGCCGGCACGCCGTCACCGCGTTGTCACCCGACGCGCCCCTCCATGTCGACGGTCGGCTCCTCCCGCGCGAGCGGGCGCAGGATCTCCCGCATGCGCTCCGCGGGGTGATCGATGTAGACGCTGCCGTGATACGGACCGACGTGCGCCACCGGGGCGCCGGGCTCGGCATGGTAGACATCTCACCCTCCCGCTAGTGCATGAGTCATCGCTGCTCGCCGCTTCCTCCCCGCCGCCGGCCGACCGGGGCGTCGCTGTCGCCGGGGCAACGGCCTCATCGCCCGACGGCTGGCGGGGCGCCCGCGCCGCGGTCACGACACCGGCGCGCTCTGCTGGAGGAACTGACGCACGCTCAGCGGCCGGATGTGCGGATAGCGCGCGTTCTGGATGTCGTCCAGCTTGCCCTTGCCCGAGACCATGGCGTAGTGGTACTGCTGCGGCAAGTACGCGTACGGCGAGGAGGCGGTGCGCTTGGTCGCCGCGATCCAGGCCACGAGCTCGTCCACGCTGCCCAGTCTGCGCTCCTCCAGGCGCCGCCCCGTGACCTCCTGATACACCGCGTGAAACGCCGTCAGGGTCAGCGTGTCGCCCGCGACCTGCAGCGTCCGGTTGGCCATGTCCGGGTCGAGTACCGCTGCGGCCGTGTAGCGGGCCACGTCGTCGGCGACGGTCATGTCCACCGGCGTCTGGCCGTCGCCCCAGTAGCTGAACGTGCCGGCCGCCTCGTCGATCATGGCGCCCCACGGTCCGAGCTCGACCTCCGTGAAGGCCCCGTTGAGCACGACCGTGTGCGCCACCGGGCTCTCACGCAGGATCGTCGCGAAGCGCCGGCGCAGGTCGAGGTTGGGGTTGTCCCCCTCGGCGAGCTTGCGGTAGTCCACCGCGTAGTCGGACGGGATGAAGCGACCGACGCCGGCCTGTTCGGCGGCGCGCAACACGTTCGTCTGCCCGGTGATGATAACGTCCTCGCCGCCCTGCACGGCCGACACGATGCCGTCGGCCCCCTCGACGGCGCGCCGGAGGCTCTCCCCGTCGCGCAGGTCGCCCACGGCCACCTCGACCCCGCGCGCCCGGATGTCGTCGAGCCGCCGCCGGGCCTCATCCCCATCCGGGTGCGCATCGCGCACGAGGGCGCGCACCGCGACCCCGCCCTCGGCGAGCAGCGCGTCGACGATCTTCCCGCCGAGCATGCCGGTGACCCCGGCAACCAGGATTGTCCGCTCCGCTGTCATATTTTCTCCTCTCTCTGATTGTCCTGTCTCGTCTACGGGCGCCCCTGCGCGTCGCCACCGTGGCCGCGCGCGGCCGCTGGGGCGAAGGCCGCCCACACGGCGTCGACGAGTTGTGCGGGCAGCGTGTCCGGGGGCGTCGGGCCGCCGCTGACGAGGCGGCGGTAGAAAATGGGGCCGATGAGCAGGTCGACGGCGAGGCCGACATCGGTGTCGGGCCGCAGCTGGCCCTGCGTGATGGCCCGGCGCAGCACCTCCGCGAGGCGCGCCCGCCGGGGGGCGATGAGCGCGTCCCGCCACATGCGCGCGATGGCGGGATAGTCGATGGCTTCGCCGACCAGACGGGCCAGCAAGGACTCGCCCCGGCCCCCGCGTTCGCCCGCGCCCGCCTCCCCCGCCCGCGCGATACGGCGCAGGGTCTCCGTGGCGTCGGCGCGGGGATCGCTAGAATCGGGAATGGGCGCGTTGGCGGCCGGGTGCAGGCCACGAATGGCTTCCAGGCAGAGGGCTTCTTTGGAGGCCCAATGCTTGTAGATGGTGCGCTTGCTAACGCCCGTCGCGGCGGCGATGGCGTCGACGCTCGTGCCGGCGATGCCGCGCTCGGCGACCAAGACCACCGTCGCCGCCAGAACGGCGCGGTGAGCCTCCTCGCTCGGCGGCCGTCCCCGCCGCCCCACGGCCGCGCGCCCCGTCGCCTTGACCTCGTCCGTCGTCACGACACGCTCCCTCCGTCCACACGTGTAAAGTACACTGTTTAGTATACAGCGTATGGCGCGGATGGCAACGTGACCGGACCGGACTCATCGCCACCCTGGCGTGCCGTGAAAACGGCGCGATCGCAGGACGGCGCGTGGGCTGTGGCACGTGTGCGCGGCCCGCGGGCCGCGCACGATAGGACTGTCGTTCTAGGGAGTGGACTCGGCCACATGACCGTTGACATTCTTGGAAAGGCGACCGTTCGCAAAAGGATAAACCCACCTATCAAGAGGTTTGACCTGGGGCAGCGAATAAGGCTTGCCAAGCCTGCTCATCATTTAGTTGGGTCGCAGGCAACGTACTTTTCTGTGAATCGGATGCCCAAAGTGCCCTTTCCACCTGCGTCAAGTGTCATGTGGCCGAGTCCACTAGGGAGCAATGTGTGAAACTGTGTGGAGGACGACGGGGCAGGGCAGTGGTGCACATAACGACTAAGTTAGTACTTTGCGGTAACTATCCAGCGGCGAGGTTAGGGAGGGGTGGATGACCGGCGAAGACACCCTGGAGCGCGGGAAGGACTGTCTGGCCCTGCTTTTTGAGGGTGGAGAGGTAGCCCCGCAGCCGACAGAAG
>JAABUH010002532.1_pt1 | contig 17389 bp, 13 predicted proteins | sample 5559121 | NCBI WGS metagenome assembly JAABUH01 (sample SAMN10711871, study PRJNA513364) | rock metagenome | isolation source: Antarctica rocks | place: Antarctica: Victoria Land, Battleship Promontory nord | collected 2015-12-28
CGCCGCCGCACGCCGCCCTGGCGCCGCCGTCGTCGTGCCCGCGCCCGCGGCCGCCGCGCGGCGCCTCGCTGCCGGGGCGGCCCGGCGCGCGCGCCCAGGCGCCGCCGCCGCAGCTGCCCGCGAGCGCGGCGGCGAGCGGGGGCGCGGGCCTGGGGTGCCCGCCCACGCCGCCCTCCTGCGCGCGCTCGGCGCCGCGCGCGCCCGCGCGCTGCCGCCGCCGCCCGCGCGCCGCCCTTGCCGCCACCCTGCAGCCCGTGCGCGGCAGCGGTGACCACACGCGACCCGGAGGCGCTCCTCCGATGCAAAAAGTCTAGACGACAGGTGTCCGAAAGGGCACAGGCCAGGGCGCAGGCAGCAAGCCAGCACACACGCGCGGCTGCAGGCCGCGCACTGGCAACGACGACTGCGCACCGACCTCGCTGCCCGCGGCCCTTCTGGATCAACGACTCTACAGGCAAGCGTTCTCGCCGTCCAGCCTGGCAGTGCGCAAGTGGGGCACCCCGCGCGGCGGCGCGGTCAGGGCGCGCGCCCGGCCGCCCAGCGCCGCGTGTGGTAGAAGGAGCAGAGGTAGACGGCGCCAATGAGCGCGGAGCAGGCGACCGTGGGCCCGCAGCCGGCGTACAGCGCGCGCAGCGTGCCGGCCGGCCCCAGGCGCTGCGCGCGCAGCGCGGCCAGCACGCCGCCCACGCCCACGCCGCCCGCCTGGCACTGCACCTGCCGCCCCCCCCCAGCGCGCCTCAGATGGGGCCCAGGGGTCGCTCGGCCCACGCTCCCCGCGCAGCTGTGCCCAGTGACCTGCTCTGCCTATCGGTCTTGACATACAATGACATTGGGAGGCCCCGGCCGGAAGGCGCGGGGGCGGCAGCAGAGGCGCGCGTCGGGCGCCGGGGGCGCGCACCGTGAGCGTGTCCAGCGGGTACAGCAGCAGCTGCGCGACCTCGCCCGCCGCGCCGCACACGGCGTCCTGCGCCAGCACGCTCGCGCGCAGCCTGCGCGCGGCCGCGGCGCGTCACGCGCGGCCCGTGGCCAGCCCCGGCAGGGGCCAGGAGGCCGGGGCAGGGCACGGCGCCCGCTGGCAGCCGGCGCCGGCACCGCCGCGTGCTCCGACGCGCAAGGGCAGTCCTCGCCGTGCCTGCCCAGGCTTGGCAGAGGCTGCGCAAGCACCCGGTGCTCTGCACCTCGGTCTGGCGCGGTCAAGCACTGCCTGCAGAGGCACCGGGGGCCAGGCAGGGCCCATGCTGGCCCAGCGCGAGGCAGCGCGGGCTCTGCAAGGCCCTGCTTGTGTGAGTACAGCACAGACGCTCGAGAGGCTCAGGCGACTTCCGGCTTCAAGGCAAGGAGCGTGCCTGCGGCGGGCCTCGCGCAGCCGGCCGGCCGCCCATGGCACCGCGCGCCTGGCCGCTGCCGGCTGCGCCAGGCGCGCGAGGGCCACCGACGTCAGCAGTGCCGCGCTGGCCAGCGCCGCGGCGCGCGCGTGCTGCAGCCGCGCAGGCCGCAGCGGGGATGCGGCCTGCAGCGCACGCAGGTCGAGCAGGCCGAGCATAGCGCAGCACTAGGATGCCCGGCGCCCGTGCAGCCCTGCATGCTCACGCGCCGTGCATGCAGACACGCGTCTGTATGCCTCCCGCCCTGCTCAACTCGCGCCTGGTGCTTGAATGCGGGGAGCTGCCCAAGTGCTTCCCAGATAGCTCAGTGCGATAGATTCCTCCCACCGAGGGCCGACCCGACAGGCTCCCCGTCGACAGCACACCACGGCAAGCTTGCAGGGTTTGCAACCCTCAGCCGTTCGTACAGCTCGCTATGTATAGCCCACTTTCTGCCGTACGGCAGCGGCGACACGGCCGGCGATGAGGCGGCACGTCGAGGTCGTCGTCACGCCGGCCTGGGCGGAGCCTGTCTCTGCCGCAGGCATGGCCTGCCACAGCAGGTTCCGAGTGGACACCTCCGAGCTGGCCCTCCTCTGCGACGGGCCCCTCAGCCACCAGGCGCAGCAGGTGCGACAGCGCCGTGAGGGCAGGCGCAGCGCGCGGTCTGACGGTTTCAAGTTTGAACGCGGCCACGCTCGCGCCAGTGGCAGGCGGCCCTGCCCGTGTCAGCCCCTGCCTGACCGCCTCACAGCGCTCGCGTTTTGAAGCGGGCCAGGTCCGCGCTCTATTGCGCTATGAGTCTGTGGGCCACGCGCGCCCTAGACACACTCCACACACCTCCACAGTATAGGCCCCGCGACCACGCGCGGCCGCGTGCAGCCCCACCCCCGGTCCCACGGCACAGGTGCTCGAGCGGTGCCTGTGCCGCGCGCGCTGCGACACGCTGCACGTGGACTGCCGCTGGCCCGCCGGCGGCCGGCCGCATGCGCAGACCGTCACCGTGCAGTTCCCCCCTGCGGCCGCGTGCGCGGCGCCGCCCGCCGCCGGCGCGGCGTGCCACTGCCACGTCACCGCGCTCCGGAGCACGCCGGCCAGCCTGTGCCAGGCGCGGCCGCGGCGCAGGCTGCGGCTCTGTCACCTCCGTGTCCCAGCTCGGGGCGACCTCAGGGCCTTGCAGCAAGGCTGGCAGCTCGGCAGCACGCACGTGACCTCCCGGCAATTCGTGCCTGTGCTGCAGAGCAGCTATCCTTCGATGACCCAAAGCGTCTATGCGCTGCTCAGAACCCACGACCTCGCCGCGACCTCTGTGTGGGGGTGGTGCCTGGCGCAGGACGAGGACTGGCGGGCGGGCGACCAGGCGGCCCGGCGCTGCAAGCCAGGGCGCCTGCCGCACGCGCACCGTGTCGGGGCCTGCTCATGCCCAGCAGGCGCGCGCGCATCGCCTCAGCACGGACGCGCCTCCTGCGGCCCGCGCCACGGTGCCCAGCACAGGCAGCCCGCCCAGGCCCGCATGCGTACCGGCGGATGTGCATCAAGTCAACAGCATGGTGCGATGTTCTGGATCCAGTGCATCTGAGCAGCCTGCTCCTACTTGCAGATCTCAAGCAACGCTGGAGGATTTTGCCTCTAGCCCTGCACACGCAAACACCGACATGACACCTAGCCTTTGGCTCAGAGCCCATGACGGCCAGGCATGGGGCTCATGCGAAATGTTGGCGGCTGTCTGCAGGCAGGCAGATCGCAGAGCGCTTCCGCAGCTGACCACCACTGCATCGCCCTGCGAGCCCAGCATAAGCCTGCTTGAGCCGGCGGCACCGGTCTGTGCAAGCCTGACGGCCGGACGTGCGCCGGCCGCGCGCGCAGACCCCGTGGCGGCAGCGCAGGCGGCGCAGGCGGACCTGGCGGCCGCGCTGCGGGCGGAGCGCCGGGCGGCCGCGGACGCGACGGCGGAGGCCGGGCGCGCGCGCGCGGATGCGGCCATCGCCGCCGCGCATGCCGCGCGGCACCAGCAGGTGCCGGCCTGCGACAAGGGCCGCGCCTGTCACCTGCTGGCCTGCTGCGCCAAGTGCCATACCCAATGGTGACGAAGCTGGTGACTTCTAGATGTGGGCTCCTTCCTAGCTCCCTGGCGCCAAAGCAAGTCTGAGATGGGCCGCGCAGGAGCACGAAGCGCACACGCACCGCGAGGCCGCGTCGGCACGGCGCCGGCTGGAGGCCGCGCATGCGGCCGCCGCGGCAGAGGCCGGCCGCGCTGCGCGCGCGGAGGCCGCCGCGGCCGCCGGCCGCGCTGAGCTGGCCGCCGAGCGCCGGTGCGCCCAGCCTGCATCGCTTTTCCCCTCGAATAACATGCTATGCAGGCGCTGGCTGGTCCTGGCAGGCGTGGAGGTGCAGAGCGCGCCCCGGGCCGCATGCGAGGGGCCCCACCGGTGCAGGCGCGCCGGCGAGCTGCACACGCGGCTGGGGCGGCTGGAGGGCGAGGCGGCGGGCACGGCCGCGGCGGGCGAGCGCGCCGCGCGGATGCAGCGCAAGCTGGCTGCCGCGCGCGTCGAGCGCGCCGCCGCCGCCGACGAGGCGGCCGCCCTGCGCCAGCAGCTGCTGTGCGCCCTGCATGGATGTCACAGAAGCGCTTGCTCACTGCGCCACCCTCGACATGTTCTTGGCCATGGTGCCCGCCAGTCCTACCCACCACCATCTCCCAGAGACAATGCCGGACGGCGGCAGCTGAGCAATATGTGTTTTGCAGGCCCCAGCAAGGACAATTTGATCCAGCAGCTGCCTCTGTGCTGCATGTAGCAGGCAGTGCATGGCGGAACATGCATTGTCTCGCTTGATGCCCTTCCCGGCCGCCCGCCCAGGGATGTTGAGGCGGTGGCGGACGCGCGCGCGTGCGACGCTGCGGCGCTGCACGGCGAGCTCGCGGCCGCGCGCGCGCGCCTGGCCGCCGCAGAGGGCGCCGCGCGATCCGGCCCTGCTGACGGGCCTTGTCCGGGCGTCCTGGAGGCTGACGGTCAGGAGTACCTGGGCGGCTGCGCCGCAGAGCACCAGCGGGCGCGCACCCCTGCGGTGCCCCCGCAGCGCTCCCTGCTCTCACACTCTCTGGCAGCGCGGCAGCTTGGAGGCCGCCGCTGCGCGGTGTGCGGCTGCTGGCGCCGCTGAGGCGCGGCGCGCGCGCAGCGACTCGGCCTTGTGCTGGCCACGACTCGGACTTTCCAGACATGGCCGCCGCCCTGCATGGCGGTGCCGGCGCCACCCTGTCGCTCTCGTGTGCACACAACATGTCGACGGCGGGTTGACATTGCAACAGATTTTTGTGCCTTTCACGCGCCATGCCCGGCCCCCTGTTCCGTGACCTCCTCAGCGGCATGCCGAGCCAGAGTCGCAGCTCCTGGGTCGAGCCTGGCATCCGCTGTCCGGCAGGCGCTGCTCGAGAATGCTGAGCAGGCGAGCGCGCTGGCCGAAATGGGCGCGCAGCTGGCGGCCGAGCGCGAGCGCTCCGCGTGCCTCACGGCGCGCGCCCCGCAGCGCTTCGCATACCTCACGGCTAGGGCAGGGTGCCTCCCGGCGCGCGCCGCGTGCCTCACAGAGCGCGCCCCCGCGGGCGTCCTTGCCGGCAGCAAGCTTGGCCGCGCACGCTGCACGCCCGCTGCCTCCCGGGCTGACCGCGCGCGGCGACATCCCGCGGGCGCGCAGGCGCGCGCGCACGCGGCGGAGGCCGAGGCCGACCAGCAGCTGGCGGGCGCGCGCGGCGAGCGTGACGCGTGCCTGGAGGCCGTGCGGCGCGCGGATGCGCTGCTGGCGCGCCTGGCCGGCGACAGCCCGCTGTGATGCTCTGAGGGGCCCCGCAGGCCCAAGAGGCACCCTATCTGTCACGCCCCACAGCAGCATGACCATGACTGAGCGCCGCGTCCCTGTTCGGCCGGCACGCTCGGCCTGAAGGGCGGTGCTGGGGCTACGCAGGCAACAGCGCATGCCACGAGCTTTACGGAAGGCTAGAGGTGCTCCCTGGGCTGTTGCAGGCATGGGCGCATGCAGCGGAACGTCAGCATCTGCAGAGGCTGCAACAGCACCTTGGCAACTGTTGAGGGACACTGCAGGCCGCGCCCGCAGCTGGGGGGTATAGGACGCGAAGTACAACGGGCGCACTGTATCCACTGTCAGGCAGCTGCGAGCATGGTGTGAGACGCAACGCACAGACTGACGCCAGAGGCTGTGGCCGCCAGCGTATGCTGCCTCGTTGCATACCGAGAGCATGTGTATGAAGGACCAGTACACTTACTAGACCCATCAGCCATTGAGATGCCATGAGCAGCCAACCTCGAGGGTGATGTACGAGACAAAGTGCCACATCACAGCTCCCTGCCATGCCCAGTGCGCTATCCCCAGCTTGACCGGCGCAAAGGCTTGCATGTGAGGAGGACAGTATTACATGCACTCGCCTCAGCTCCAACACGTCTAGGGCGCAGATCAGGTCCCGTTCGTTTTAAAGTATCTTGTCAGGGCACACCAAGGAAGGAGGTGACCCTGGGCAGCGCCGACGCGCCGGCATCCCTCAGAGGCCCAGGCCGACAGTGCGGCCGTCCTTGCGGCGTATTCCGGCCAGAAATTGCGCCTCCACATCGCCCAGGACGCGCGCCTGCTGCTCCCCTGCCGCCGCAGACACACGCGCATGAATTTCAGCACCACTCCGTGCTCCTGCATCGCCATGCAGCAGAGCAGGCCCCACAGCCTTGCCTTCGCCACCGAGCCAGGCTGGTGACAAGCGGCACTGCCAGCGGCACGCTCAGGCACAGCTGCCCGTCATCGCGCTTGTGCGGCAGCGCACAGCACGAAGGCGATCAGGGGCCGCACGAGAGAGGACCTCGCGCTCCCGCAGTTCTGGATTGAACGCGTCGCCGCCGTCGGCCGCCGCCGCGGCCTCGGGCGCGGGCGCCGCCGTGGCAACCTGGCGCACGCCCTGCGCGCCCGCGACGCGCTCGATCGGTAGAGCGCGTTGATACCCGCCGGCCCCAGCCTGCATGGCAGACCAGGCAGGCCGCAGGCCGTGCGGCCCTACACGCCTCACACTGCTGCCCCAGAGTGAGGGCGCATGCCACCTGGTCTCAACTGCGGTCTGTGCGCATCCGCAGCACGCTGCAGTCTGGAGCGCAGGGCCCAGCCCGCAAGGCAAGCCAGCGGGCTGCCGCTAGGCAGCACATGCTCCCGAAAATCCGACAGTGCTGCAAGACGCCGCGGTGCCCTGTGAGCGAGCCTGCCTGGCACACACCACAGCGGTGCAGGGATGGAGTCGGCCGCTGCGGCCATGCAGCAGGAGGCGGCCAGGGCCGCCGCGGCCCGGGCTCGCACCATAAGCCGCGTGAACTTCTCCTTGTCGGTCTCGGTCGCAAACTCTGCGGCGTCCCAGCGGTTGGCGCCAAACACCGCCGCGGGCGCCTGCGAGTCGAGCGGAGTCAGGAATGCGACCTGCCCTGTGGCTGCAATCCAACGAGCGTGCCCCGCGTACAGTTAACTGCACAGGCAGACCCTTGGTTGCACTTTGGCACCACCAAGACAGTGATGTGGTGCCCTTTTTGCGGCGATGCACCGAGCGGGCCAGTGACCGCAGGCCCATGCAGACTGCCGCGGTCCCACGCTTCACAGAGGCAACCTCCTCCACCCGTGCGTGGTTTAAAGACGCGAGAGCATTGGGAGCTGGTGCGGCAGGGGGCAGTGATTGAACAGGCGTGACTTCTGGGCCGCCCACCGCAACTGCTGGCTCAGCCTTCTTGCCGCCCCACAGCAGCTTCTTCTTCTGCTCAGCGTTTAGGGGCAAGCGGCCGAGCGCGCCCGGCGCGCCCATCATCTGCCGCACTGCGCGCCGCGCGCACGCAGCCTGTCACGGCCGCCTGTGCCACAGAATGCATAAAACAAAACGCATGCGCGCGCCCGCCACTGCCCGGCCCATCGGTCACGTTTTGCCTACCTGGTTTATACCACTCTCGGACAGTTGCCACACCCATCAGCGCGTGCAACCGCATATACCCGGCAGTACGGACCGCGCGGCCTGCTCCTGCGGCAGGGGCGGCACCGATGTCAGCGGGCGTGCCGCCCGGCGCGTCCGCAAAGCCGCTCGCGCGCTTGGGCTTGGTCGCCTCGGGCGGCGAGCTGCGCCGCCGCAGGCGCTCCTCTGGCGAGCGGGAGCGCGCAGCCGGCGAGCGCCGCTTGCGGCGCGCCGGCGAGTGCGGCCGCGCACGCGGCGGCCGCTCGCGCCCGCGCCCCGCATCGGCGCTCTCGCCCCTGCGCGCGGTGACAGGCCACAGGAGCCTTGCGCATCTGCTGGGCACAACTCAACATGTACAGGCTGGCATGCAGCACAGCGGCGCGAGCAAGTGCGCAGGGCGGGCCCGGCCAACGCAAGCGCATGTGATGGACCTGTCTCTACTGCAGCTGCTTACTTTTGGCAACCTACATGCGCGGCGTCGCAATGGTGTCCACTGGCACTCCTGCAGGCGATAGCAGCATAGGTGGCGACAAGGAATGACAGTCTGAGCTCAGTCACAGACGCATGCTTCCTGAGCGCGTGCTTGGATCTGCAGGGTGGGGAGCTCGCCTGTCGGCTTGCCGCAGCGGTCGGCGCGCGTCCCGATGCTCGGCGCCCTCCAGCCGGCCCCGCGACTCGCCGCGCCCCCCGTCCGGGTCCCCGCGCCGCCCCGCATCTTCCCGACCGCCGCCTGGCCGCTCGCGCAGCTCCGGGCGCTCCCGCGCCCGCCCCGCACCGCTCCGCTCTGCGCGCAGTCCCTCTGCGCCGGCGCGCGCTCCCGGCCCGCCAGGGCGCTGGAGTGCCGGGCCGGGGCCCGCCCGGGGGCTCGCCGGCCGCGCATCGGGCTCGCGACGGTCGTGCAGCGCGCCGAGCGGGCGGTCAGGGCGGCCACGCTCCGGCAGCCGGTCGGCGCGCGGGCAGCCGTCCGGGCTGGCCTGGGAGCGCATGACGGGGCCGTGCGCCGCCCGCTGCCGCGCGCCAGCCCCGTCACCGCCCCACCCCCTGTCCCGCTCCGCCCGCCTGCCTGCGACACAGCCGCCGCGGCCGTCGTGTCGCTCCCAGGCACCGCTCCCAGCCGGCCCGTCGCCCTCCGCGGCAGCGGCGTCCGCGCCCCGGCTCCCGCCGCGCCGCTCGTCGGCCGGGTCTGCGGCGCGCCGGGGATCAGGCCCAGGCTCCTCTCCGGCGTCCGAGCCGCGGCCCGCACTGCGGTACCGCCGCGCGGCGCGCGGCGCATCAGCCCCGTCGAGGACGTGTAGGGCTTCTGGATCAGGCGCGCCAGTCCGCAGGCTGTCCGGAGCCCCCGAGCCGTCGGCGGCAGCCTCGCGGCGCGCAGGTGGGTCGGGAGCGTCGCTGCCGCGCGCGGCGGCGCCGTCGGACAGCTGGAATGCGGCGGGGCAGCGGCCGAGCGTGACCGTGCTCTGCCCCGGCGCCAGCCGCGCCCGCGCGCGCGGCTCCAGGCGCGCGCCGTCCAGGTACGTGCCTGCGGGGCTCGGCCGGCGCGTCAGGCTGCTGTGGCGGGAGACGAGCCCCTGGCGGGTCAGGTTGCGGTGGCGCGTACGGAGGACGCTGCCAGGACCGCTCCTCGCCTGCGCCAGCGGGTAATGTGCAGCCCGCTGCAGGAGCGCAGAGGCGCAGCGGCGCTCGCCCAACGCCGGCGCAGAGCGCAGCTGCGCTGCGTTTCCCCAGTTTCCGCAGGGCAGCGCGGCCGTGCGCGTCACCCAGAACCAGAGTGGCCAGGCTGGCTGGCAGCCGCGCCCTGGCCCGGCGCCGGGCACTGCGCGGCCGTCGGATCGCCAGGCACCCCAGCTAGGCAGCACAGCATGCTCAGTCCGCTCGCGTAAATCAGTTAGCAGTCCCGTTTACGCACAAAGTTGGTCGTGTTCGGAAAGTGCCGGCGCGCTGCGCTGTGCTCCGCTCGCACGCAGCCCCCGCCAGCTGCCCGCGCGGCTGCGGCGCTGCATGGTCGCCGCTCCCGCCGTGACGCGCGGCAGGCTGCCCGGCGCGGCGCGCCTGTCGGCGCACCCAGGCCACACGTCAGCGCGGACCACAGCCTGCCCTATCCAAACTGGAAACGCCCTGCCAGTCGCCGCCACCCTCGCCTCCTGCTCAACCCCCTCCTCTGCAGCCCCACTCCGCGCGTGTGTTAGAGCACCAAAGAACGAAGATGCCACTGAGCCACTGTTCCAGTCACGCCAGCAGCTCGAAGGGGCGCAGGGCGCCTGGTGGCGACCGCGCGCACCGTGCACGGAGCCCAGGTCCACCAGCCAGGCTCTCTGCTGCGCGTCGTGCGCCACGCACGCATGGACGCGCGACGTGGAGCGGTGGTCCACGACCACCTCGCACACCTGCCGTGCGCAGACCAGATGCACGCCGTTGCGAGCAAGGCGTAGGGGCCCGGCAGGAGCCTGCCAGCGGCACGCTGAGGGCACAGCGTGTCGACAATGCAGATGCGCGCGTCTCTACCTGACTGTTGCGGCCGAGAAACAGCCCCCGCTTGTCACCAAAGGCGACCTCGGCGCCGCCGTCTGGACCGCGCGCCAGCAGAGCCACATCAGCACCACTGCCGGGTGGGAGCGCGCACGCCCAGGCCGGCAGCAGGTCCTGCTCCGCCATCCTGGCCGCTCCTCCTGCCCCTCTGAATGTTGCAACGCGATCGGCACAATAAATCAAGCGCGCAGCTTTTTGCCCAGCTTGGGCTGCTAGGACTTCCCAGGCAAATAGGACAAGAAGGTCAAGAAGAAGGTCCAGGCATTGCGCTAGGAGGAGCCATAGACGTAAGACAGGTGCTCTGCTTGTAGCTGGCACTCCGCAAAGTTTGGCCCATGCGCGCCGCCCTGCTCAGGACGCTCGTGCGCGCTTTGGCAGCGGATGGCTGCCAGGCGCGCCTGCCTTGGCAGGCGGCGCAAGTCCGGGCATACGCGGCGGGTGCAGAGGAGAGCAAGTCGTCTTGGATACCGAGCTGGCTGCGGAGCAAGCTGCCAGGCATGCACCTCTGCCGAGTGCATAGTTCCTGCTTGCTGCTCACCAAGCCGGCCCCACATCTAAGTTGGCACAGCACGCAGGCTTTGTCGGGGGCACGAAGGAGAGCGACAGCGCTGCGCCTGCGTCTGCGAGTGCTTCGTCCGAAGAGTTGACGCTTGACGGTGCGCTGCATTGCTGCAAGAACAGCAACTGAGCGTTGATAACTCAGCGGTTGCTAACACACTCTCGCCTGTGCAGGCTTCCGGTCCTACCTGCAGAACGCTCGGAAAATGGGTGCGGCCACGGGTTACATTAGCGCTGGCTCTTCGCTCTCCAACCACCGTGCCAGGGCGACGCTGCGAACCTATGAAGACATAATCGGGTGCGCCGCCGGCCACTCCCCGCGAGCTGCTCCGCTGCGGCTCTGCCGCTTTGCCGGGCTCAGAGCCCAGTGGCATCAGTGGTGCTTGCAGACTTGCCCGCACGGCACCAGCTTCTGCTGCAGGCCACCTGAGGCGGCGCCTGCTGTCCCAGGAACATGACCCCTGAGGAAAAGGCTGACCTGCAGCGCTTTGGCGCCGTGGCGCGGCAGCGCGCCGCGGCTGCTGCGAGATGCTCAGTCTCTGAGGTGAGCGCTGATACGCGTCCGCAACGTCCCTGCTGCGGTCAACGTGCGAGAGGTCTTTGCTGGCTCGACGGCGCTGTTGCGCCGGGCCTGCACGCCCTGGCCTGGGATAGAGGTCGCTTGTTCCTCTAAAGTCTTCAACAGCGTGTGTTGGGTGCGACTCGACTCGATGCTGTCATAAGCAGTGCTGTGTTGCTCACGTGATTATCTGTGCGCCCAGGTAAATGCCTGCATCGACAAGTACCTGTACACCCAGCGCGCCAGCCGGCTGGCTGCGCGGCTCCAGCGCGAGGGGAAGGAGGTCCCGAGGACCTTCGAGGGCATGTCAAAGCTCATGGGTGCGCCTCTGCGGCTGCTCTGCATCGGCGCCATGGCAGACACTTTGCAGGCGCACAGAGCAGGCGCACAGAGGGCGTAACAAAGCTCACGTGTAAGCCCTGATAACGCCCGATCAGCTTCAGAGATTGGTGGCAAGGGGTGTGGTGACGCTGGACTTTGGGTCTGTACGCTGATGCGCATGCCAACTCATTACGTACCACTTGTTTTGAGCCAGAAGCTCTCACCCTTTGCCACATTTCATTGTGTGCCAAACGCATGCAACCCTGCAGGCGAATCCTATCCAGAATACCGCAAGAAGCAGCGTGCCGACGGCAAGGGTCAGGAGGAGGCCGCTTCGAGCGGGCCTGTGGGTGCGACCCTGGCCGCTGGGCGCATGCCAAGCAAGTCTTGCAATTGGCGCAACGTTGAGACACAAGTGAGACCTATCAAAGTCGTGATGCGTCCCTCATTAATCACGCAGTGCAGAATTGGCTTGATGCACGGCAGCCGACAAGGTGCTGCGCGATGCAGAGCTGCCGCCGGGCCTGAGGCACCCGCACAAGGGCGTGCCGTGCCCGCTGGCGGGCAGGACCGTGGACGTGGGGTTCTACTGCCGCCTCACCAGTAAGCCCGTCCAGGAGTGCTGCGGCCGCGGGCATGCGCTCCCCTACAGGGCGCCGTGGATGTACCACCCGCCCCAGCGCGCCGCGCAGGAGACCAGCTAGGCGCCATTGGCAGCTACGGCGCAGCAGCTGGTGACAGGGCGGTGCATTCAGGGTCTTGCTGCAAGGCATGAGCGCGCGTGCGCCATGAGACGTCATGCGTGTACCGCTGGGCGCTCTTGCTTGGGTCGGAGTCAGGTCATGTTGGGTGTTAGGTTCAGTGCGGGCGTACGAAGGTCTGCCCGTGGGCTGCGCCCGCCACTATGGCCTAGCGAGCAGGGCGGCCCTGCAGCTCACACTGCAGCGGTGTGCTGCAGGCATGCGCATGCGGGCCAGCCCGCCAGGCTGGCCTGTGCAGGCTGGTCCAGCCTGTTTGCTGAGCCCGTAGCTGTGCTACCAGTGTGCCTGCGCTGGTCGTTCAGTTCGCAGGCGCTGTGCGCGACGCAGTGGAGTCAGTTCAGTGTGCTCTGTACACGGGAACACTCTGTCTGTGGGAGGGCGTGATGGTGCCTGGTTTGCACCAAATCATGCATGTAAAGCCCAATCTTAAATGCACAGTGCTCAGCCGCACTGCCTCTTACCCTGTCTCGGCCCCCTCATTCACACAGTCGCAGACAAAGGGCTGGTACGCGGCCACGAACGCTGCCACGGGCATGCCCAGCTTCAGGTCCGGCTCGCCCCCGCCAAACCACAGGAACCCTGCCTCGCCCCCGCCGCCACATCCGTCGGTGCGCTCCGCCAGCGCCAGGATGCGCCGCGACAGCACGAGCGGCAGCGCGCGCTCGGCCAGGCCCACCGGCGACACGCCATTGTGCTTGAAGCCCGTCAGGCGGTCGGACACCTGGCCGTGTGTGAGGGCACTTGTCAGGAGTGGCAAGCAGGCCCGAGGCAAGCGGCAGCGTGCCGCCCCGCAGGCGCTTCACGTGACAGTGAACAGTGTCTGTCTGGCTTGGAGTGCCAGTCAGGCATGCACATGTCGCAATCATAGCCGAAAGGCTACCGTGCTTGCTCACACTCTGCGCTGCTTCCTGTGATGGCATATCTGAGTGCCCACATTGTTGGGCAACCAGCTCAGAGATTCTGGTCTGTGGAATTCTGGTCTGTGCATGCGGCGCCGCGTGTGGCACGACAAACAGGCCACAAAAGTGCTTATTCCCGCTGTGAAGCATCCGATCTGCAGGCGTGGCGGCGGATGTGGGCAAAATGACCGCTGGCAGGATCACTCTGGCAAAATAACAGCAGTGATGTGAAGCAGCGCCGATCTGCGAGTGCCCACGCCAGGCCGCGGGCCGCGCCTCCTCGGGGCACAGGCGCAGGTTGAAGGCCTTGGCCGGCAGCCGGCCGCCAGCCGCCTTGTGCGCGCGCTGCAGGTGCCGCGCCAGCCGGTCCGTGTTCAGGCGCGTGCTGTACTGGACGACCTAGAGGCGGGCACGCTGGGCCTTGCCTCCCACAGCCTGCCAGCCCACCAGCTCTTGGCACAGCATGAACCCCGCCACGTGCCCCACCAAAGCATGCCCCACTGCTCTGTCTGCGTGCGCTCATCTTGCAACCCGGCCTTGCTCCTGCACGCAGCACCCGGCGCGGCCAAGCGCCTACTGTTGGTCAGCCGTACGGCCTGGGCGCTGACCACGCAGAGGTAACGGCTGGCGAAGGGGTCGTCGCCAAAGTCTGGCAGCTCGGGCGGCAGCGCCGTGTTCGCCAGCACGATGCTTTTGCACAGCTGCGGCGGGGTCGCTGCGTTGTGTCAGTCAGGTCCCGCTTGTTAGCACCAAGGTCGAAGCTGGCACTGGGCAGCCTAGCTTGTGGGTTAGCCGAAAATGCACACAGCGTTCACGGGGGGTGAACGGCACCTGGTCTAAGCTGCTTGCGCCCAGGCAGGCCGCTCGGAAGGGGAGCCCCTCACTGCAGCCGCGCAGCTGCGTCGCTCAGGCCTTGTTGAGCCAACGCCGTTCGAGCCATGAGTGATATCTGGCCGCGCATATGGCCAATGCGCCAGGTGGGGCGCACTCGTAGTAGTGGCCTGGCACGCAGACGAAGCGGAAGTGCCGGACGCCCCTGCTCACCAGCTCCTGTGCCATCCGGACCTGCGTCTCTGACGGCGCGCCCTCCCCGTCTGTGCAGCGGCTGGCACTCGCCACCCCCTGTAAGCAAGCAAGCTGTGCGCTCAGCAAGCGGAAACACAGCTGCCACCCGACAAGCTGAAGAGGGTGCTCAGGTGCAGGTGCTGGGGCAGGTAATGCATACGCACGTTTGGGGGCACAGCTGCGTCTGCACAGCTGGAGCGCTCAGCCAGGCTGTTGTGCTCTGCCGTTTCCAGACACATCAGGCGTTGGTCGATGGCCACATAGCGGCGCTGCAGGGCAGCCCACCGGCTATCTGTGCTTTTATCGTCTGCCATGGCTCGCTTGTGCTGAGCAGTGCAGGCTGTAGGTCGGACCAAGTGCCTGTGGGGTGCCTGCGGCACAAACAAGTGCATGGGCTGTACTATTGAGGGTGTTGCTCTGCGCAGCGCGGCTAGTCCCAGCAAGGCTGATAAGCGTACTAAGGTGTCTCCCTCCAAGCTGTGCTTATGGCAGAACCATTAAAAGAAGCTAAGTAGCCCTGGAGCCCTAGAGCCAGACTCTTGGACGGTCCAAGCGCTGTAGTGGGACATGTTCAATGAGTGTAGATTAAGACACCATCTGTAAGCAGCCAGCGGTAGAATATCTGTGATTGCAACGTTCTTAGAGGAGGTCAGCCAGCATTCATTCTGATCACTGGGGAATCGCTGACCCAGACGACTAGCGTTTTTACTTCTACGAGGCGTTGAGGCAAACTGCTGGGCTCGGCACGCTGCCGAGCCAGGAACTGGGACCCTGAGACGCGGCCCAATAGTGAGGACACCCATGATTGGCATGGCAGTAGCCTTCTGTGCAGGAGTGCCGGAGGCACGCTGTAATCACGCGCAACAGAGCTGACCGCCCGCCACGTGGACCCTCCAGGCCTCAACCAGGACCGGGCTCCTGCAGGCCCGGTCGCCAGGCAGTGCCGCCGCCGGAGTCCATGAGCAGGACGCCGCGCCCCGCCAGCCGCAACCGCACAGCGTCCGCCGCGGCAAAGTCCTTGGCGGCGCGCGCAGCCGTGCGCTCCTCGATGGCCGCCACCACGTCCGCCTCACTCAGCTCCGCCCTGCCGCGTCCGCAAAACCCTTGCGAGTGACCTGGCACCCTTGCGGCACGGGGCCGCGGAGCAATGTCATGCAAGTGCGTCCAGACCCAGACCCAGACCCTTCAGTGAAGGGCCTTCACAAGCGCTGCGCTCTTCACAGGACTTAGTGACCTGTGCGCTTTGAGGCATGCATCACAAGTAGTCCACGCACGGCACGCGCCTGACGAGAGCGAGCGCGCGCAGCTCCGCCAGCAGCACGCCGGGCGCGTCGCGCTGCAGGCCCAGCAGGTCCAGCGCGCCGGCCATGGCGCCGCGCAGCCCGGCGATTGCCTGCAGCCTGTCCGGCGCCTTCCTACCCTGCAGGGATGCAGACACACCATTACACGGCAGGCCAGGGCATAAGCCAGGGTGTGGCATGCTGAGCGCCTCCTGCATTGCCACGCAAACTCTTCATTCTTCATGTGCAACAGGGACGTTTTGCCATGCCAAGGCTCGCCGAGGCCTTGCAGCAGCCAGCAGTCATGCCTGCAGCTCTAATGTCAAAAGCAACGCCTGCGTACCCAAAACAGCGTGATGGCCCTGGTTGTTTGTACCAGAAGGCTAGCCCAAGCAGCCTGATTGGCTACCATATCCTGCATGGCTCCGCCTCCACACCAGCTCTGGGCCTGCTGGAGCGGGTCAGGCATGGATACAGGCTGACAGTTCATCTGCAACTTCTCGCTCACCTTCTTGGTATGCAACAGGTCGTTGAGCGCCTTGAGGGGCCCCGACAGCGCCGACACCACCTGCGGCGTGTTGAGGTCGTCGCACAACGCGCTGCGGACCTGCAAGCGCGCGACAGCAAGTCTGTCGCACCGATTGAAGTACAAGTGTGCGGCATGAATTATGGAAACCCATATACGTATGCATGCCTTGCCCGAGCCGAAGCCCGGTAGGCTGCCGGAGACATCCAAGACCTGTTTGTTTCTTGTATGATAGCTGCGGGATTGAGATGCGCAGCACCTCCGCTGCGAGCGCGCCACCAGCGCTGCGCCCGCTGGCGATGTCCGCGGCACCTGCGGCCTGCGCGGCGGCGGCCGCATCGGGCTCCGCGGTGGCGAGCGCCTCCTCTGCATCTGCCAGCGTCTGGAGCACATAATACAGCCGGTCCGAAGCCTGCCGCAGAGGATATGAACCAATTAGCGCTTGCAGTGTGGGGTGGTAGCCTGTCTCAACACAAGAGCCCTTGCTGCCGCATGGTGTTTTTTTGTCAAAGTTGCCAGGGTCACGTTCGCACACATACACGTACCACAGGGCATACAGCCGGACCCGTCGCTTTGTCAGCGCAGCGCAGAGGTCTGTCATGCATGCTAAGGGCATACCCTGCAAGGCGTCTCTGTTCTGCAGTCAGCATGGTGGGGCGTGCTCTGCTCGGCGCTGCATGCCATGTTCACTCGCAGGAAGGCTAACCTGCAGCGGTGCACGAGGAAACCCCTGCCTCACGCAGGTGGGAGCGGCTGCCAGCATGAGCGCGCCGCGCCCGCCATGGACTGGACTGGGCAGCGTCTGGGTGGAGCCGCGCGCGCGCCTCGTCCAGGCCGCGCAGGCTATAGCTGACGGGCGCGCGGTAGTGCGTGGCGACCAGGAACCAGCGCAGCGCGAGCGCGTGGTAGCGCGCCAGCACGTCGCGGATGGTGAAGAAGTTGCCCAGCGACTTGGACATCTTCTCGCTGTCCACTGCGCGCATCAGACACAGCGCTGGCTCCCCGGAGGGGGCGATGCTGCAGGGGCTGCATGTATGTGACGGACACGCGCTAGCTCGCGGGGGGGAGGCGTCGCAGGGGGTGCGTGGTGCATGGCGGCGAACACCCCTGGGGGAGCTTGACATGGAGCGTCAAACAGGGAAGCGCCACGAGCAGGGTGCTGCAGTGAGCAGGCGTCGGGCAGGGTTTACATCGGGCAGGGTTGTGGCCCGTCCAAAACAGGGTGCAGAAACGTTGTAAATCAGGCGTCTGTGCCCATGATTTGATGGCCCTGAATTTAGCCATGAGGTGAACAAGTGGACTGGTTCACTGGCTCGCAAGGCTGGCGAGCCCTTACGCACGACAGTCAGCGGACGATGCTGCTGCGCAGCAGCAGGCGGCACTGCCGCTTGCCAGCAGCCCGCCCGCCCGCAAGCCGCCCCCGCAGAGAAGAGCGCGGAGCTGGAAGATAGGATGCACGCTGGCTCGCAGCCGCACCGTTAACAAAGCCGTTGTGCATCCACCAGCGCACAAAGTCGCGCCCGTCCTGCAGGCGCTCGGCCTCGCAGGGC
>JAABUH010002533.1_pt1 | contig 17381 bp, 13 predicted proteins | sample 5559121 | NCBI WGS metagenome assembly JAABUH01 (sample SAMN10711871, study PRJNA513364) | rock metagenome | isolation source: Antarctica rocks | place: Antarctica: Victoria Land, Battleship Promontory nord | collected 2015-12-28
TCAACGCCCCAATGTTCTTGACATAGCATGGGTCAGCTTCTGCGTATTTGAGAAACTCAAGCTCAATAACAAGGCCACTCGAATAAAGCGAAATACCCTCAAACTAATTGCAGGTGCCAGCCAGGTACGCCAGAAGCCACGTCTTCTTCTTTCGCACTTCTTTTTAGTTCTGGCCGCTGTACTCAACTACAGTACCATGTGTCAAGTAGTGGTCGTAAAGCCATATACAGAGATCGTCATTCCCAGTAATGTTACACTTCTTCGCGCTGATGTCTTTCGTTCCTCGGTATCTCAAGAGAATGTAAGATCAGACGGAGTTTGCGCCCAGCTGTATCCCGTTTAGTGCATTTGTTATTTCGTCGAAGATGAGCACGAGTCAATCAGTAACACCGACGTTCTACCTGTCGATCTGCTCATCCTCATCTTCAGCGGGCGTCGTCTCTCGGCTGTCAATAATGAGTTCTTCAGCCACGCCTTCGACTGCACTACGGAGTTTTTTCAAGTTATAAGGCAGCTTAAAAGCACTGCTAGCCTTGTTTTTGATGTTCTGAGCAGTTAGAACCGCGAAAAGATCATCTGACTTTGAAGCTTCGCTTTGCTCAATATTCATGCGATCAGATCCGTCATCTTGATCTTTTTTCTTACGAGCGTTCTCGACAAATTCTTCAAGTTCTTCAGTAAAATTTTTGAATAAATTTGAAGAAGTCGTTTCCGAAAACTCGTCTGCTTGATCTCTTTCGTTGTTCGCTTTCTTTCGTTGTTCGCTTTGATGAAAGCAGTGTCTTGATTTAATGTTTTCTCTGAGTTTACCTCATTGAAAAGTGCTTTTGCTGCTTCTTTCTATTAACATGCTTTGTCAGCTTTAAGACGAGCAGCGTCTGAGCTTGCCTCAGTTCTCAGACGTGTTTTCGTGACTAAGCTCCTTCGGGTTAGCTACTTTCTCTAAGCTTCTTCGGGTTAGAAACTCTCTGAATGACTACGCAGCCTACGGGTAACACGTCTGAGTGCAAACCTCTGTAAGATAGATTGATCTGCGTTAAATCTGAAATAATACCGAACTTTGTCAATCGTCTTATCTGATGCGATAAAGTATGAGCGTATTATGAAATTAATTACATTTTGTTCGCTCTGTTTATCTATCTATTCTACGATTTCTATCGACTCGTCTATCTACTCATCATTCTACTCATCATTCTACTCATCATTCTACTCATCATTCTACTCATCACTCTACTCATCATTCTATCTACTCGTCTATCTAAATTTTCAGCTACCAACTCAACTATCGACTCGATCGTCTACTTATCACTCTACTCGCTTCAAAACATGCTTCATGCAACATGTTCAAATAAGCGTCATTCGCTTCATGATTTACTTCATAGTATGCTTCATATATGCTTCATAGCACATGCTAATTAGCTCAATAGAAAGCATTCTTCATAATTCTCTATCAAACTCTCGATCAAATTCTCTATTAAATACTTTATCAAATTCTCTATTAAACACTTTATCAAATTCTCTATCAAATTTTCTACTGAGCTTTCTGTTGAACTTTCTATCAAACTTTCTATCAAACGCTTTATCAAACTTCATATCAAATTTTCTATCAAATTCTTTATTGAACTTTCTATCAAACTTTTTATTGAAACGACTTAGCATACTTTCTCGATCATCAAAAAGAACGTTCGAATCAAATCTTCATCACACAACATGATACAAGTTCAACTAAGTTCAGTCAATGATATGATCATGAGATATCTGACGACGAGAGCAAAAAATCAAAGCTAGCATATTCTTGATCGCGCTGCTCGACTACTCGAATTATCACACGCAATCAACTCGATGATGCGATGATGCAACTTATTGATCTCACAGAATTTTATTGATACTTAAATTAGACGCATCAGATAAAGCATATGTGAAAGTACTATCGCAAGTTCACATACATTATAATTCACATATTGTGCATTGATGATCGCGTCGCAAACAAGAATGTTGTGACTTGCAAAAGTTAATGAGACAAGTTGTGCGAGCTGTCATCAAATTAACGCAGATCAACCTATCTTACAGAAGTTTGCACTCAGACGTTGTCGAGAGATAGAGTACAGGTGCGGTATAGGAAGCTTCGAAACCAACAGGGCGAGCACGAACACATGCAACGATCGACCTAGTAGATAGGTAGATCTAGAAGGTAGGCTAGATACAGATGACTAGGTAGATAGGTAGATAGGTAGGTAGATAGGTATGTCTCTATGTAAATGCCCCCGCCTAGAAAAGAGGTGAAAAGATGAGTAAAGAGATGAAGAAGAAAACTTCGCTCGAGAAACCTCTATAAATGGTAGCCAATATCCCCATGAACCCTGAAGGTGCGGCTGAGTTATGCTCGGGAAATCCCTATCAATAGTAGCCAATGTCCCTATGAACTCTGAAGGTGCGGCTCAATAGCCCTGCTCGGAAAACCCCTATGAATGATAGCCTATATCCCCATGGATCCTGAAGGTGCGGCTGAGCCATGCTCGGGAAACCCCTATCAATAGTAGCTAATATCCCCATGGACCCTGAAGGTGCGGCTCAATAGCCCTGCTCGGGAAACCCCTATGAATGGTAGCCAATGTCCTCATGGACCCTGAAGGTGCGGCTGAGCCATGCTCGGGAAACCCCTATCAATAGTAGCTAATATCTCGGTGAACCCTAGATGCGGCCGGATCAATGCTGTTCCATGAGTCATCGAGGGGTGAGACTTCGCCCCACGACATTCTTCCCTCACCCATTTAATGCTCGTCCCTTGAGCATCAATGTGATCCTTCTATGGTACTAGCGAGGCGAAAGCGAAAAGCGAATGACGAAGGCCGAAGTCATAGGTGTAATCCGAGCGAAGTTACAAGAAGCGAATATGTTGAATAGCTAGTAGAACGATAGCTAAATGACGAAGTGTTCGAGGACGAAGGCGAGATATATGACTAGTCAGTAGATTGATAACTAGAGGGCGATATTTTCTGGTGCGAAGGCGAAGCTTTGAACATGACTAGCTAGTAGATCAATAGCTAGAGGGCGATATTTCCTGGTGCGAGAGCGAAGCTTTGAACATGACTAGCTAGTAAATCAATAGCTAGAGAACGATAATTTCTAGAACGAAGCTTTGAACATGACAAAAATGAATAGAGCCATCAAGATCTAACTCTAATCATTACACAGTGAACGCTAGTGAGTTTATTGCGTAATGATTAGAGCAAGATTTGATCAGATGAGATAGTAGTCACTAAATCGACGATAAATTGAGGGCGATGAAATATATGAGAGTGACAAGATGTTTTAGATAGTCGCATGATCTTACGAGATAGTAGATGAGCTACTCTGTCACTGATTCTTGCTGAGATAAGAACGACAAGATGTTTAGATGATCGCATAATCTTACGAGATAGTAGATGAGCTACTCTGTCACTGATTTTTGCTGAGATGAGAGCGACGAGATGTAGAGATGATTGCATGATCTTACGAAGTAGTAGAATCTATTCTGTCACTGATTCTTGCTGAGATGATAGTGACGAGATGTAAAGATGATCGCATGATCTTACGAAGTAGTAGAATCTATTCTGTCACTGAATATTTGACTGTACGATCGAATGACGAGCTATATGAGAGCGACAAGATGTTTTAGATAGTCGCATGATCTTACGAGGTAGTAGATGAGCTACTCTGTCACTGAATATTCAACTGTACAGTTTCTTATTTTCTTATTTTTCTTACGAAACTATTTTGTTTCTTACAAAATCATTTTCTTTCTTCTTTCTTTCTTCTTATTTCTTATATATCAAAAATGAAAATAAAATCGAGCAATGCTAAAATTCAAACACATAATTTTCGCATTTGACAGATCTGAGTCTGTGAAATTCTGATTGATTGAATCTATTGAATTCAGAAAGATAGTTTCATCTTTGATCTTTGAAGAAATCTTTTTAAAGAACATGATGATGAGACAAAGATAGAGAATGAAATCGAGTATGTGAGCTTGAGAAAGACGCGTTGTCTTTGACTCTGCAACGTGTGTTTTTTCTCGCTGAGCTCGCTGAGTCTATGAAACATGACGTATAAATTTTTCATGAATAAACACGACTTAATAAATGAGTCACGAGATGAGCTTCAAAGCGAGTCACTAGAGAGGGTTCTTGCAGATGAGTCATGAGATGAGAGAATAGAGAATGAGAAAGTAGATGAATCACAAGAAGAGATTCAAGCAAATGATCTAGACGAGAAAACAGAGACATTTTAAGTGAGCGTTCGACAAGAATTTCGAGCTGGTGAGTAGCAAGATGAGCTACGAGATGAGTCATGAGATGAGTCATAAGAGAAATAGATACGCGATGAGAAACGAGACGAAGAAACAGAGAATCTTTGCTTGAGTTTTCGACGTAAATTTCTAGCATCTCAAGCAGACAATCGAGCAGATGAGACAGAGACTGAAGTGAAAATCGAAGAGATTGAGAAAAGAGAAGCGATTTGAGTGAAGAATCGCTGCAAATCTCAAGCAGATGACGAGCGAAGAAACGAGCTTGCAGATGACGAAGTTGAAGATCTAGATGAAGATCAAACGAGAGAAACAGTAAGCTTTCGAGCTGATAACTGAACGAATTCTCGAGTTTCTTGAACAGACGAAGCAGACGAAGAAAATGATCGAGCTGAGAAAACAATAAACTTTTGAGCTGACAACAAAATGAATTCTCAAGAAACAGTCGAAGCAGATGAAGTTGAATTAAATCATTCAGATCAAACAAGCTTTATAACTCGTTGACAAGTCATTTCTCGCTCACACATTCAATGTATCTCGTTCAAATCATCATCATCATTGAGTAGCTTCAAGTGTCTCGTTTTTTCTTGAGTTATTTCTTTAGCTTAAGTTTTCTTTTGAGTCTGAGTTTTCTCTTGAGCTTGAGCTTTCTCTTGAGCTCAAGCTTTCTTTAGATTCAGCTTTTCAAACATGATTTGTCAATGTTCATGCAATTCAGTCTTTTGCTTCTTTGATAACTTTTCAAGCTGATTGAGCTGAGACTTCAATGTCTGAGCGATTCATTGATTATTTGAATGCAAAGTCTAAAGAATCTGTCTGCGAGCTTTTGAAGACAAGATCATCATCTGATCAAAGATCATCAACATGTTCATGTTCAGCTCACTCAAGCTGTTCATCGATGCATTCATGTTCAAGCTGCTCATCAATGCATTCATTGTTGCAAAGATGAACGTGTCGCTTTCTGTTGTTTTATCACTGCTTTACTCAATATCATGAAAATGATATTCTCACGTTGAGCTTCAATGTTGAGAAATAAAATACAGATGCAATATAGAAAGCTTTGAAATCAACAGAGTGAGCATAAACACATGCAACAATCGATCTAATAGATAAATAGATCTAGAAGATAAACTAGATACAGATAACTAAATAAATAGATAAATAGATAGATAAATAGATATGTCTTTATGTAGATGCTCTCATCTAGAAAAGAGGTGAAAAGATGAGTAAAGAAATGAAGAAGAAAACTTCGCTTGAGAAATCTTTATAAATGATAGTCAATATTCTCATGAACTCTGAAGATGCAACTGAGTAATGCTCAGAAAATCTCTATCAATAGTAGTCAATGTTCTCATGAACTCTGAAGATGCAACTCAATAGCTCTGCTTGAGAAATCTCTATGAATGATAGTTTATATCTTCATGAATTCTGAAGATGTGACTGAGTCATGCTCAAGAAATCTCTATCAATAGTAGCTAATATTCTCATGAACTCTGAAGATGCAACTCAATAGCTCTGCTCGCGAAATCTTTATGAATGATAGTCAATGTTTTCATGAACTCTGAAAATGCAACTGAGTCATGCTCGAAAAACCTCTATCAATAGTAACTAATATCTTGATGAATTCTAGATGCGATCGAATCAATTCTGTTTCATGAGTCATCGAGAAATGAGACTTCGTTTCACGACAACGTGTCGCTTGTATGCTGCGAAGTCAGCAGAGCGCTAATTCAAAGAAACTTAGCGAGAGTGCTAATTCAAAGAAGTTTAGCGACGTTGACACGTCTGAGAACTGAGACAAGTTTGAGCTAAGTTGACATGTTCTCTGATGTTGAAAGATTGTGAGATGAATTTGCTTGCTCTGTCTGTTTACATGTTTTGTTGATTGCAATTCGCTTGAAAACTCAACTCAGCATTTTTTCTTCAACTTCTATAATCAATAAAATCTTTGTTTTGAAATAAATCTAAACTAATCATCAAGTTGAGTTTCAAGTTGACATTTTGAATTTGACTCAATTCAAAGTCTAGTTGCTCACATTTTTATTGACTTGACAATGCTTGACAAACTTTCTATAGTTGATTGATCTTCTTAAGTTCTCAAGAGTTTCTTAATAATTAGCTTTACTATAATATATATTTATACTATGTCTGCTTAGTGTCATGATGAATTGACACATAGAGATTAAATCAGAGACTAGAATCAGAAACTGAGTTGAAGATCAGATCTGAGTTAGCTCTGAGACTCTGTGACTTTGTCAAAACATTGTTTAGATCACGTCATATCTTTGACTTAATATGTCATGAGTTATGTCATGTTCAACTTGACAATGCTTGACAAACTCTCTATAGTCGATTGATTCTTTTGAGTTATCGAGAGCTTCTTAATAATTAGCTCTATCATAATATATATTCATTCTGTGTCTGCTTAGAATATTACATTGTCATATCACATCAACAGTTTGTAAAGTGAACAAAATTTTAGAGTTTAGTTAAAGTGACATTTATCGCTTAAAGCGAAATAAAATTCGAATTTAAGCTGATTTTGTTAGACTGCAATCTGCTTTTGTCAACAAAATCTGTGTTTATTCATATATTTTTGAACTGTATCTCACTTTTGTTGATAAAATCTGCGTTTGTTCATATGCATTGAGCTGAATTTCGCTTTCATGCATATGTTGCATATGTCAACAATCACTCATTTACTCGCTCATTTACTCATCATTCTACATGCTCATTCATCTACTCATCACTCTACATGCTCGCTCATTTACTCGCTCATCTACTCGCTCATCTACATGCTCAGCATTCTACTCGCTTATTTACTCGCTCACTTACTCGCTCATCTTCTTGTTCTATCGAATTTTCTATCGAATTTCCTATCAAACGCTCTATCAAATACTCTATCAAACGCTTTATCAAATACTTTATCAAACTTTCTATCAAACACTCTATTAAAAGCTCTATTAAACACTCTATCAAATACTCTATCAAACTCTCTATCAAAAGTTCTATCAAATACTCTACTAAATGCGTTGATTGAGTGCATAAAACACATCAAACAATGCTTCAAACAATGCTTTCTACATGACTTTCTATCTATAGTACTCATCATCTCAAATGCTCAGCTATCTATCTTATTTACTTGATAATCTTCACTTTGAGCTTTATAGAGTTGATGCTAGAAAGTTTGAAGTTTTCATCTTCTTTCTTTCTTCATAGTTTCTATCTTTCAGAACAACAACAATCAAAATATTTACATGTTCAACTATCAACTCAGCTATCATTTCAGCTATCAACTCAACTACAGCTCAGCTATCAACTCAGCTATTTACTCATTCATCTACTAGTCAGTCTACTCACTTCAAAACATGCTTTATGCAACGTGTTTAAACACGAATTATTCACTTCATGATTTACTTCATGATCTACTTCATGATTTTACTTCATTATTCATTGCTAATTAGCTCAATAAAAAGCATTCTTCATGAATCAATATTGAACTTTCTATCGAGCTTTTTATCAAACACTTTACATGCTTCAAAATATGCGTCGATCGAGTGCATAATATAAGTCAAACAATGCTTCAAACAATGCTTTTCACTGAGTTATCTACTGAGCTATCTACTGAGTTATCATCGTCTTTCTACTGATCTTTCGATCAAACTTTCTATTGAGCTATCTATTGAGCTATCATCATCTTTCTACTGATCTTTCAATTGAGCGTTCTACTGAGTTATCAATTGAGCTTTCTACTGATCTTTCAATCGAGCTTTCTATTGAGTTATCTACTGAGTTATCATCAATCTTTCTACTGATCTTTCTACTGATCTTTCAATTGAACTTTCTATTGAGTTATTTACTGAGCTATCATCGTCTTTCTACTGATCTTTTGATCAAGCGTTCTACTGAGCTATTGATTGAGCTTTCTACTAATCTTTCAATCAAGCTTTCTATTGAACTATCTACAGAGCTATCATCAATCTTTCTACTGATCTTTCTACTGATCTTTCAATTGAACTTTCTATTAAGCTATCTACTGAGCTATTATCGTCTTTCTACTGATCTTTCGATCAAGCATTTTACTGAGCTATTGATCGAGCTTTCTACTAATCTTTCGATCGAGCTTTTCATTGAGCTATCTACTGATTTTTCAATTGAGCTTTCTATTGATCTTTCTACACATCATTCAAGAATCAACTTTGTTTTCTATCGAGCATCAAATATGACTCTATCGTACATTCTACGTGACTTCATATCAAACATTCTACATGACTTTCTATCTCATTAACTTCTTCATTGACTTTTTCAACGCATATATTAAACTGTGTAAATAGCTATTATTTAGATAGTCAAATTAATTATTCAACGTTGCAACTATTAATGCTACAAGTGTCAGAATCATGTTTGTTGAATTAAACATCAGAATCGTGTTTGTTGAATCAAACATCAAAGACGCATACTGCGCTCTTAAAAGTTCTAGAGATGTTGACACTTTTATGAATATGCACCAGCTAAAAGTGACGCAAATCTGAGACATGAGATTAAATAAATATTTGAAATATTGATCATTAAAAGCACTAAAATCTGTCTCTGTCACTCTTTACAAATTGCAGATGCACTCTTATAGATCTCATTTATTCATCTAGTAAACTCAATCATCATAGTTCTAATTATTTCAAATTCTTCTTAGAAATGATGATTTGATATTCAAGCATGACAACAGCAACGTGATTGCAATAAGATCAAAATGATGACATCTCAATCTTGCAAGACATCATATCAGAAAACGAACGTTGCATAATGAAATCAGAAAGCAAAGAAGCAGAAAATGAACTCTCTCTTAATATTAATGAACAGCTGACATGAGCAATGCTTTAACGTGATGAACTGCGAAAGAAACAGAAGCTAGCAACTATTCAATCAGAGATTGAGACTCTGCAATTCATCAAAACAATAAAGAAAAGTCATTGAGTCTTCACTTAAGCTTTCATGAAGAATTTGAATGATCTATGCATTATCTTCATAGTGTCGATGATGATGAAACGAAGTCATCATGAGATCATCTCACAGAAGCGAAGATTCTCAATGTCTTTGAAGAAGTATCATGACAAAATCATAAGAGAACATAGAGAGTGAATTCATGATGTCAAAATCTTATTTTAAAATACTTCTTGACATTTTGAAAGTGATGAGAAAAAGATTTTGTACTGCATGATTTATCTGAAGAATGAATCAAAGAAACTTTGATTCAATCACGAAGAGACTATGTCTGCAACTCAGCAGATGTGATTTAATTTTATTAACTTTCTTCTGAATTTAATTGAGAATTTGATGAATCAAGACATAGACGTGACTCAGCAGTATACAAACACATCGCAACGTTCAAATCAAATGATATGAATGTTTGCAGCTCATCTGAGCATTCTGAAACATCAACTTTCGTTGTATAATGATGAGCATAAGCAAACTCATTTATTCATCAAGTTGAAATCTGAGCTGCGCATGATCATTACTAATGTGCAGTTGATTTCTATCATATGAGATGTGTTAATAAATTTTGTTGCTTGATTGAAAACAAATCTGTGAAAAGAACACGTCTTGTTGTTGAAATGATCTTAAGACGAGAACTTGCATGATCAAGATAAAGTCAACAAGAAGACTCATTTAAAGCGAAAGAAATTTCATCAATCAACTAAATTCAATTCTTCATCAAAAACAAGCTCACACGCTTTGTCATATTATAGCAAGAATTTGTTCAACATAATGTGCTACACATGCAATCAAAAGAATCATTACTCTACTGATTGTAAAGATGAAAAGATCAAGAATAGATTAAAAGAATCTGATGTAAATCGAGTATTCATTGATTCAATGTCACATATAAGTCGTCTCAAGATTTTGAAAAAAGACAAGTTCTCAATGAATGCTTCAAATCATTGAGAAAAAAACAAGAAGTTCTTTTCATAAAGATTTTTATATATAAAGAGCATGTAATTCAAAGAGATCAAAAGACAGAAATGAAGATTTACATGAATATTGATGTTGAGATGAACGTGATTAGTCAATGTTTTATCATCAAGCAAGATATGTCATTGCTGAACGTTGATCTCTCAAGATCTACTTGAATGAATGATCAGAATGTTTATTGTTATGACGTTTATAAGATGTGTTATCGACTGAGAGACAGTTGAAACATAGAGAAAAAAGATATAAGTATCTTCTATGTTATTAACAAGAAAGAATCTTTCTTGATTCTGAGTATGTTAAATATGCAATTCAAGTGTATTTGAATAAACATGATTGCAAGAACATGATGTTTCAACGTGAATGAACATGCATTTGAATTGTTCTTCGCATAAGTATTTGCAAAAGCTTTACAAGATGAGTCTACTGTATATGCTCTTGTCATGATCAACGTCATCAAAGAGTCGATCATTGAACATCAAGTGAAAGCAATGAATAATGTGATGAGTTGTATCATAAACACATTTGAAATGCAAACTTTACTGAATTGAAAGAATATAAAGATGTATTCTCAACAGAAAGTGTCAACAAATTGCTTTTGCATGAAGATCACAATCATGCAATTGAAATCACTGCAGAATCATCATATGAATCATTGTATAATTTGTCAAACACAGAGTTAGCGACTCTGAGACAGTATTTAAATAATATTTTAGCGAAAGAATGAATTAAGCACTTCATCAGCTTGACTGACGCGTCTATTCTATTCATTTTCAAAAAGAATGATAGTTTTCATTTATGCATGAACTATCGAGATCTGAATAAGATCACTGTCAAAAATCATCATTCACTGTCTTTAATTAGTGAAACTCTAGACAGACTCAGTAAAGTCAAGCAGCTCGCTAAGTTAAATCTGAAGAATGCTTATCATCATCTCAGAATTCAATGTGAAGATGAGTGAAAGATGATGTTTCATACTCGTTATGATCACTTCAAATATATGATCATGTCATTTGATTTAATCAATGCATCTGTCATCTTTCAGACTTATATTAATAAAATCTTGACAGAACTTTTAAATGACTTTTATGTTATTTATCTGAATGACATTCTAATCTTCTTCATAGAGAAGATTGATCACGTAAATCACATGAAGCAGATTCTGAAGAGACTAAGAAAGTTCAAGCTATATGCTAGCTTAAAGAAGTGTGCATTCTTTATCACTAAAGTGAACTTTCTAAAATTTGTCATATTCACAGAGAGCATTTCGATGAATCTAAGTAGAATAGACATCATCAAAACATGATTTAGATTGAAAATGTATTAAAAAATACAAGTTTTTCTAAGATTCATCAATTTCTATCGATGTTTTATACATCACTACTTTCAGATAGCAGAGTATTTAACAGAATTGCTGAGAGATAGTGTAAAAGATGTAAAAATGAGTTCATTCATATGATCAAACGAAGTGAAACAAGCTTTTAATCAGCTTCGCGACGTCTTTATGAGAGCATCTATACTAAGACATTTTGACTCAGAGCGACATATACACATCGAGATCAACGCATTCAATTATGCAGTCGTGAGTATTTTGTCTCAGTCAGATGACGAAGATCAGTGACATTTAATTGCATTCTGATTCAGAATGATAATAGACGTTGAAAGAAACTATGAGATACATAATCAGAAGCTTCTAGTCATAGTAGCGATGTTTAAACACTGACAACACTATGTGAAAGACAGTTATCATACTGTTGAAGTTCTGACTGATCATAATAATCTGAAAAATTTTATGAATGTACAAAAGCTAAACGAAAGACAAGTCAGATGAATCATGAGATTGTTGATCTGCAACTTTGAAATAGCACATAAATCAGAAAAGACAAACTTAATCAATGCATCATTGAGATGATCTGACTATAAGAATGAAAACATCTTTGCGAATTATTTGCTGCTCACTCTGCATCAAAAGCTGACTAGAATAGAAAGCTTAAATAGCTTTATATTCGTAGTGATCAGAGAACTATACTGTATACGAGTGATTAACAATGTTGAGAAGACGTTCATTCACAGTATAAGTATGAACAGATATTCAGCAGAACATGTTGAAAGCAGACTGCAAGATGAAACTCATTGATGAATATGAATGATTAATGATGTTGAGAAGACGTTCGTTCACAGTGTCAGTAAATGAAGATATTCAATGAAACATGTTGAAAGCAAATCGCAAGATGAAATCTACTGTACATGAGTGATTAACGAAGTCAAGAAGATGTTTGTTCACAGTGTCAATGAAAACATAAGCATGTGTTCAGTAATGCATGTCAGAAGTATGCTGTTGAGAGTCATGACTTTAACAGTGCGAGAAACACATCTAGATGAAGTACATTTCTCAAGAGATAGAATTTCTCAATTTGAATCAATAACTTCAAGAAGCACAGATGTTGAAACGTCAACTAATAAAGATTGCAACGTAGCTGAGAAACAGCTTAATTCTGTTGCTGAAACTGTTGATTGCAAACAACTCGTTTCACATGCAATTGTCAGAGTATTGACAATTCATGAAACAACATACAACTCTAGTAGTAAATTCATAGTTGAGCTCATCAAGATCTTACAGCAAGAAAATGAATTTGCTGTAAAGTTAAAAGCAGACGAGACAATGAGTATACAAAAGAATGATGTCGAAGCTTGAATATTGAATAATCAAGAAATGATAGAATACAATGAATCATTGTATGTTTCAAAAGATCTTTCTGTCAGAGAAGAGCTATTGAAACGTCATCATGATGACTTGTTAGCGAAGCATTTTGATGCTGACAAGATCAACGAGCTATTAGATCGCAAATATTACTGAAAAAGTATGATCAAGAATGTCAAAGAGTATATAAATACTTGTGACATTTGTCAAAGAGTAAAGATGAAACATCATTTATCATATAATGAGTTAAAATTATTACTTCGACTCACAGATTTCTGAAAAGAAATCACTATGAATTTCATAACAGATCTGTCACTTAGTAAATGAAAAGAAGTTGTATATGACTCGATTCTTGTGATAGTCGATCACTACACAAAGATGATGCATTATCTGTCTATGAAGAAAACTCTGACTGTTGTAGAGTTAGCAGAGTTGTTCTTTGAGAAGATTGCTTTAAGATATGAGATTTCAAATGATATAATCATTAATAAAGATAATCTATTTATCAGTGCGTTCTGATCAGAAGTCTGTTTTTATGCAAAGATGAAACGACAACTAAGCATCATCTTTCATTCACAAACAGAGAATCAGACAGAACAACAGAATCAAACGCTGAAACATTATCTAAGAGTGTATTGTTTCAAAAAGCAAGATGATTGAGCTACGTTTCTACTTATAGTTGAGTTCGTGTATCATCAGACGAAGCACGCTTCGTTGAGCTGTAGTTTCTTTAAAGTCATGTATAATTACAAATCAATCTTTAACATACATATCAAGAATGATGTTATGAAAGAAGAAGTGTCAGCAGCAAAAGAACATGTTGAAATGCTGCAAGATGTGCAAAACACGTTGATGCAATGATGATAAAATGCAATCAATGCTCAGACAAAGTACTATAATCAAAAACATAAGTTTAAATTCTTTAATGTCGATGATTTAGTCATGCTATCAGCAAAAAATCTGAAGCAGAAAAAGTTAAGCAAGAAGTTATCAAATAAAATGATAAAGTTCTTTCATATATAAGAATTTATAAACAAGCAGATGTATCATCTGAATCTTTCAATCATTTATAGAATTCATTCTGTCTTTCATGTATTTCTCTTAGAATTGTATAATTGTAGACTAAATGATGATTCTATACTCGATTATCTCATATTCAAGCTTATTAATAATGAGTAAGAATGAAAGATAGAAAAGATTCTACAAAAGTGAAAAAGAAAGAAAATCTTATATTATAAGATACAATAAAAAGAGTATTTCATGAAATATAATCAATGAATATCAAGCGAAGATATGAAAGAAGTCTTGAAGCTTAAAGAAGCTTTCAAAACAAGACTGAAATGTAAGTGAAAAGTATAGTCACTCACTTTCAAGCATAAATTCATGATTAGAAAGAAAGAAAATCACTGTATTATGATGATTTTCACTTTTTAATGAGATGATCATGTAGAAATATTAACACTCAAACAAAAGAAAAAAACACAGACAGAAGAAAAAAGCGCAAAGATGCAAAATACGCTCGACACAAAAGCATAATTTCAGCATAATCACATCAACTTCATCAGTTATCTTTCACAGAAGATGTAATCACAATCTTCTTCTTCTTCTCACTCATTTTAAGATTTACATTGAGACGTAAAGTGAATGAATCAAGAGCGAGCAGATTCATTTATAAATATATTATGTCAGTTATAAAACTGTGATCAAACGATATTGAAATGCAATAGAACATACAGAATAGTGAAACATGTCAAATGCATCATGAATAATGTCATTAATTGTCATTGCTTCTTTCAGCTGCAACTTCTGTACATCAAATGACTCAAACTTGCATATGTTGTCTAAATAATCTTTCACACACGTTGCAATCATGAACTTCTTTCTCAGTTTCATTTGATTGATTGTAAAGATTGCAATAAAGATCACATCATCATCTTCTGATGCAGTCTTGAATATTGTTTCAAGTTGAAAAGACTCATTTAATGTTCAAATGCATATGTTTGAAATCTATGAATTCAAACATAAGTGTTTAGCGAGCGCATTGAGTAAGTTTACTCATTGCAATTCATGAAACATCTTTCTTTGTACATCAGATGCAGCGTCGATACATCACTTTTTCATGAAACTCAATGTCACAACTTTGTGTTATCTTTTCATCATGAAATTTATGTGCACATTTAATGCACATTATTCTGTTCATTATCTCAGAAGCATCAGCACTTCTTTCGCTAATTCTCACGACTGAAAGCTGAAAAGAATCAGTAATGACATCTAAACATTGAATACGCGACTTATCATTCTTTTATTGCTAGAAGTTCAAAACGAGTCAAGCAAAAGCTTTGATGCTGAGAAAGCATCAGAACTTATTTTGTCACTCGTTTCTTCATCAAAGACATTCAGATCATTGTTAAAATCAACAGATGTAATGAGTTTTAAAACAGAAAATGACATCACATGATCATAAGAACATTAAGAATTTGACTTTTTTATGACAATCTATGATTGTTAAATTGCAGTCTCAATCAAAGAAATTCAGAATAAACATCACATATCTTACTTACATTATTAACTTTGTCATCAGCTTTGTTATCAGCTTTATCATCAGCTTTGTCATCAGCTTTGTTGATCTTTCACGTCTTTGAAGCTGTTGAAAATCGAGCGCACGTCATTTCAATACTTGAAACAAAGTTTTTCAAGTAAATACTAATGTAATTATCTGTACAAGTAATTCTTTATCAAGTTATGAAAAAGCACTTTGATATAAAATGAAGATGAGATGAAAAGAAGATGAAGATTGAGAAAAACTGAAAGAGCAATAAACAAAGCAATGATCATTATTCACTCTTGTTTATACTCTATCATCTCAACAACACAATTTAATTAAAAGATAAACAATGTTTATGCATCATTCACACATGATTGATGTTGTCATTTACATCAACTACACATCTCTGATCTAATTTCTATGTGTCAATTCATCATGACAATTGTCTTTTCTTTTAAGTAAGTTTATTCTCAATCTCAATAATTAATGTCTTGATTTATCTTGATAAATAATGATGCATACTCGTAGTTTTGCTCTAGAAGCTCTCGATAAAAATCTTTAAATCTTCATAAGAAAACAAGAAAAAAAGAAACTTTTGATCGAACAACGATTCATCTTCAATTATAATGCGTGTAGATGACATTATATGTGATTAGAGTCAAAGACTGAATTGAAGATCAGATTTGAATTAGCTTTGAGACTCTGTAACTTTGTCAAGACATTGTTTAGATCACGTCATATCTTCGACTTAATATTTCATAAGTTATGTCATGTTCAACTTGACAATGCTTGACAAACTCTCTATAGTTGATCAATTTTCTTGAATTATCAAGAACTTCTTAATAATTAGCTCTATCAAAATATATATTCATTCTGTGTCTGTTTAGAATATCACATTGTCATATCACTCTTATAGATCTCATCTATTCATCTAGTAAACTTAATCATCACACTTAGAATATCACATTGTCATATCACTCTTATAAATCTTGTCTAATAATGTTTATTCATTTAGTAAATTAAGTTCTAACATGATTTGTGTTAATTTGATGATTCATGTTATTTTGATAATTAATGTTATTTACGTCAAAGTGATCTTATAAGACGAAAGATCGATTAAAATGATAAATCATCTAATTTATCGTTTAATTATGTGATTAAACACTTAATGAAATTTGTCGATGATATTTTTTGAGTCAGATCATAAGCACTTAAATCAAGAATGTTGATCTCAAAGCACTTATTTTATTAGAAAATGAGTGCTAATCTTATATTTTTAATCTATTTCTGATCTTTCTGACAGTTTTAGCATTGACTTCTTCAACGTCGACAATGATCTTAGACGATAGTCTCTACTAAAGATGCACTGCTATTTGATTCTTCTGAGTGAAGGCAATAGAGAGAGGTATATCGCGCTGAAATCGCGCTGAAATCGCGCTGATATTGATTCTGCAACACGTTAAATATACATAAAGAGATTATCTTTGTATAATCTTGTATTAATATTAAATGAAAGAAATTAAAGGTCTGTGAGATGATGGTTAGACTTCTTCAGCGAGTTGATTGGTTGCAGGGCAAAATTTGCAGAGGGTGAACCCTTGATTTTTGAAAATTTCAAAGTCTGACACAGTCACTATGAAATAGAACTATGGGTAGATGGTCGATTTGATTACATGGTCGATAAGCACTAAGCCGATACGAATATACTTACTAAGTGAAGAGTGTTAATGTAGTAAAAAGGGTTTTTACTTTTTGTCACGAACTGAGGGCTGAATGGAATCAGAATGAAATTCTAATAACTAGATTTTAGATACAAGACGTTGCACGAAGAAGAAAGGAAAGAAAGAGATCATTCAGAGGTTCTTATACCTCATGAACGCTGGGTA
>JAABUH010002534.1_pt1 | contig 17380 bp, 13 predicted proteins | sample 5559121 | NCBI WGS metagenome assembly JAABUH01 (sample SAMN10711871, study PRJNA513364) | rock metagenome | isolation source: Antarctica rocks | place: Antarctica: Victoria Land, Battleship Promontory nord | collected 2015-12-28
ACCGAACCATCCAGCCTGACCGTAAGGTTCGGGTCTGGGACAGTATGCCAAGCGACCTCGCGCATACCCGCTGGGATGTGGGTGATGCGGACGCGGGACGCCGGATAACTGGCCGTAACGTCGAACGGCACGGCATCGGGGTGCACCGACCTCTTCGTCGTCGGCAACTCGACTTCGTCGAAATGCGACTCGCCATCCGGGGTGGCATAGATGCGCAAGCACTTCATTGCGGCTGACTCCTTCTGGTTCGCCATGCCTTACCATGAAGGAAGCGGGGGTGGCACCACGGGTCTGGTGCGGGTCGACTCCGGCCCATTCACCGATCGTGGTCCGAAGGTCCGCAAACTGGCGGTGACGCACGGCTGCTGTTGGCGCATCCTGCGCCGGAAACTGTCTATCTGCTTAGGGGCGAGCGCCGCAAGAATGCGGACATTGACGTTCGGTAGGCGCTTCGGAAGTAACGACCCTACCCGGACACGCAGCCGGTCGTTGCCCAACGACCGCTCGTGAGGCAAAAGCTGCCTTGCGGTTTCATGCAAAAACCTAGTAATTTCAACATACAAAGGCGAGCCGAACTACTCAATCTCTGGCACTCCCGCGACGTAGCACGGATATTCGCGCTTTTGCCTCTGCGCCCAGGCTACGTCGACTTCGACAAACATTAGCAGCGCCTCGGATGAAGTGGTCGCAATCAGCGTGCCGTCTGGCGAAAACGCGAAGCCCAGGCCTCCGAAGGTCGGGCCCGGACCCGCCCGCCCAACTCGGTTGGAGCTCACTACGTAGCTGCCAGACACCATGGCAGCCATCCCCCCTGCGGTCGTCCAATTATTGTATGCTCTTCCAGCAGCACGCGGCACGGCGATAAGGTCAGCGCCCTGCCGGCCATAGCTGCGGGCCTGCTCGTTGAACATCAGGTCGGTGCAGAGGAGCACCCCCACACTAATACCGTTCACCTCGTGCACCTCTGATTGTCGGGCGCCGCCCTCGAACCAGGAGGCCTCGAACCAGCCCGCCTCCTGAGGGAAAAACCGCTTGCGATGCAGTGGGCGACTGCGTCCACCCTCAAGTGCGAAGGCTTCGTTCGCCAGCCTTCCCCCTGACCATACCGGCCTAGATGAGATCACGGCGGGAATGCCGAGGGATGCCAAAGCGTCGAGCGCTGCCTCGTGCAACTCCACGGACCGTCTCGCTTCATCATAATCGAAACTGCTTGCGGCCGCGAGCCATGGACCGAACGGCATCTCATTCGTCACGAGAATGTCGGGCGCCGCCGCCTCGAGCTGACGTCGCAATGCGTCCCATAGTCGCCCTGAAGGCTCCAGGCCATCGGGCCACTCAACAAATCCGCAAGTTGTCATATGGCCCACTCCATTTGCGTCGAAGCCGGTGCTTCCGCACAATGCACTTGGCGCGCCGCGCGCGATGGCGTCACGCAAAAACGACCACAGTCGCGATGATCAAGCTCGTGATCGTCCCCGATTTCACGGACACCTCTGATACTCTACCTTATGGGCGAGGATGGTGTTTGATGGCGAAGACGAGACGAGGGGCTTGTCAAACGTCTTGGAAGGGTCGGCACCGGCCGAACGCCGGGGGTGTGGTGAACGTCCGGTTCAGGGCGGCCTGCCAATGTCTCTTCATGGCGCATCCTGGCCGTTCGCAGAACGGCGATTTTTCGGCGGGAAAACGCGATAGCTGCCGTTCCCGAGGCACCGGTCGAACGGCAGTAGCCGCGCATAGATGGCCGTTCAAACCCGAGTGGGTTAGACCTGAAAGCTGCCGCCATTGTGAGAGCCTCTATGTCGCTGACCAACCTTCTCATCCCGACCTATAGGAACATGCTGCGGACGCTCGCCGGCCTACTTGACAAGGCGGAACAGCAAATGCCGGATCGAGCAGAGGGCCTGCTGTCGGCACGGTTGGCACCAGAAATGTACCCGCTGTCATCCCAAGTGCGCTTTGCCGCCCACCAAGCTCAAGAGGCTTCATTCAGGTTGCGCGGCGAGGCTATTCCACAATCACTTGATGAGGTAGCGGCGGAGGGCCGCAATGCTGGCGATGTGCCGGGATCGCTTGCGGACGCGCGCGCCCGAATTGGCGAGGCACTGTCGTTTCTGAACAGCCTCGCCGACGATTCCCTTGATGCAGGTGCGACCCTGCCGATCGCGATCGAGCTTCCGGGGGGTATTTCGTTCGATATGACCGGCGAAGAGTATGCCCGAGATTGGGCGCTGGCCCAATTCTATTTTCACGTTATAACCGCCTACGCGATCCTGCGTAATCAAGGCGTCACGATCGGTAAGGCCGACTATGTGCCTCACATGTTTGCCTATCTCCGGCCCGGATCGATGCCGTGAGCATGAGCGACGAACGGCAGCTTGCGGCCCTGTCCGCCGGAAAGCTGCCGGACTGCTCACCACCACCTGCCGCCGTTCGGGTGACAGGCTCTCGGCACCCGAAGCTCACATGAACGAAGGGCAGCTCTCCGGTGCCGACGGCGAGAGCCTGAACGGCTGAGATGGGCGCAGTGCCGAACGTCTGGAATCGGGCAAGTCGCCAAGTCGACAGTTGGCGCGATCCAGCCGTTGAATTCCCAGCCTAGCGCACCGTACGCGGTTCTTCTGGTGTCCTTAGGAGTTTTTCCTCCGGCAGTACAAGGTTGAACCAAACGCGCTGGGTCAGGAGGAATTCGGCGTCGCCCGGCGGCCCGGGCTCGTCGGCTGCGCTCGAACCTGCTTCTCCGTTTCGACCCTTTGGGCTCGATCCCTGACGCACAAAACGCGCTAGAGAACGCCCACTCCGGGCGGAAACGTCGGAGCGATGGTCGTCTGCGGTTGGTTGACCGCGGCATGGTGTTTCGCTCGCCGGGACCACGGCGGAGCGAACAGCAGGCGAGCAGCGGGCGCGCTTGGCCGAGGAATGCCGTTGATGTGGAAGCTCTGTCTGGCCTCGCCAGGGCTAGGTGCCGAGGCGCAAACAGCGGGAGGACGGGTCGCTGCGAATGCGCCGACAGCGGCCTTCGCGTTGGCGCGTTCGTTGCACGGCAGAGGTGGAGCCCCTGCGTCGGTGGGGTGTGTCCCAGATCGTCTCGGGGTCTGTCCGGGGACTGCGTCCCACGCGTCCTCTCCTGGCTTGATCTGGCCGAAGGACGGCTGCGCCTCGATCGCCTTGCCGCAATGGCGTCCGGCAACTTTCTTCCCCTGCGGGACCACCCCACGCGACAGGTCGCGCCGGGACCCCGGGTCACCACCCCAGGCGACAAGTCGCCCGGGGACCCCGGATCCCGCATTCCTCGCGAGACAAGAAAGCCGCCTTGCCGCCGTCCTTCGCTGCGCTGCGGGCGTGAACGCTGCGTCGTCGATCGCCTCCGACCTTGAGATCGCCATCGAGGCCGCGGTGGGCGCGGTCCCGAGAGACAGACAGGAGACTTCATCATGGCGACCATCGGCACCTTCACCAAGTCGGGCGACACCTTCACGGGCTCGGTCAAAACCCTCAGCATCAATGCCAAGACCACCATCAAAGCGGCCGAGAAGAGCAGCGACAAGGCCCCCGACTACCGGGTTTTCGCCGGCTCGATCGAGTTCGGCGCGGCCTGGAAGAAGACCTCCAACGAGGGCCGTGCCTACTGCTCGGTCAAGCTCGACGACCCGAGCTTCCCGGCTCCGATCTATGCCACCCTGGTCGAGGGCGAGGAGGCCGGCAGCTACACCCTCATCTGGTCCCGGCGCAACGGCGACTGAGCCGACCGGCCAAGCCCCGCTCCACCCGGAGCGGGGCTTTCGCGCGATATCAAGGCCCACGGTCATGGATAATGTTTCATGGGGTTGAACGCTATCGACCGTCCTCGCAAGGTGCCCGCCGGATCAGGTCTCCCACGCGGCCTTTTGGCGCGTGCCGGTGCTCGTGAAGCGAGCCGCGGAGGCGTCTCGGCCTGCGGCTTCGCTCCGCCTGCCGGGAGAACCTATCCCGAGCGGTTCGGCCTGGAGAGGCCGTGAGAGGGAGAGGGCGGAAGGAAAGCCGTGACGGGCAAGTGCCGGAGAGAGTGGCTCTCGGGCGGCCCGTCGCGGAGCTTTCCCATGCAACAGATTCTGTCCCCCACCGACCGCCCCTCCCCGGCCTCCTCCGGCTACCGCGTCGATCCCGGCCGTGGTGAGCGCGTCGGGCGCGTGTCGTCGGAATGGTTCTCGCGTCCCGCCGACCAGCGTTTCCTGTCGCTGTCCGATCTGCACGGCTCGGTGAAGGGCCGGGCCGAGCGCTCGCGCGCCCGCACGGTCGAGAGCCGCGAGGTGCGGGTCGAGGCGGCTCGGGACAACCCCGAGCGCCTCGGCCTCGTGTTGCCGGGCGAGCCCGAGCCCGTCATGCCGACGCACTGGAGTTTCGGCCAGCTCGCGAGCCTTGTCGGTGCGCCCGCCGGCTACCTGCGCGGGCTCCCGGCGCCGATCGCGGGCATCAACCTGCAGTACGGTCTAACCCACCACCGAGCCGAGATGGTCAAGACCTACACCGCGGAAGACGGTCGCACGGAGCTGCGGGCCGTCACGGGCCCGGACTACGGCCGCATCCACGACCACGAACTTGTGGATTCGGTGATGCGCATCGCCGGCAACGGCACGGGGGACACGCGCTGGAAGGTGCCGGGCGTACTCGACTGGTCGACCATGACGTACAACCCCCGGGTCGACATCAGCAAGGACACCACGACGCTCTACGCCTCGGACCGCGACGTGTTCCTGTTCCTGTGCGACGACCTGAACCCGATCGAAGCAGGGCGCCTGCCCGACGGCTCCCCGGACCTCTACTTTCGAGGCTTCTATTGCTGGAATTCCGAGGTCGGCTCGCGCACGCTCGGCATCGCCTCGTTCTACCTGCGTGCCGTTTGCGCCAATCGCAACCTGTGGGGGGTCGAGCAGTTCGAGGAGGTGACGATCCGCCACTCGAAATATGCGGCCGGCCGCTTCGCCGCCGAGGCCGCGCCGGCGCTGCAGAGCTTCGCCGACTCGTCAGCCTCTGGCTTCGTCTCCGGCATCCGGGCGGCACGCGAGAAGATCGTGGCGCGCACCGACGACGACAGGAGCGAGTTCCTGCGTCGGCGAGGTTTCTCGAAGGGCGACACGTCCAGGATTATCGACACCGTGCTGGTCGAGGAGGGCCACCCACCTGCTTCAGTGTTCGACTTCGTGCAGGGCATCACGGCAATGGCGCGGTCCGAGCCGCGCCAGGACGCCCGGCTCGAAGTGGAGCTGAAGGCCAAGCGCCTGCTGGACGGGGTCGCGGCGTGATCTCGCGATCCTGACCCCTGCCTCGGCATCGAGCCCTTCCTGCCCCGTCCCGCTCTGTCTCGAACATCGAGAGGCAGAGAGGGGCGGGGTTTTTTGTGGCGGAGACGCGGGAAGAGAGAGGCTCGACCCGGCCCGTCACGGAGAGACGATCATGGGTAAGATCACATTTGTACCCGCGCAGTCGCTGCCGCTCGACAAGCTGGTGGCATCGAGCGCCAATGTGCGCCGCATCAAGGCGGGAGTGAGCATCGCCGAGTTGGCCGAGGACATCGGCCGCCGCGGCTTGCTGCAGTCGCTGAACGTGCGGGCCGTGCTCGACGAGAGCGGGGCCGAGACCGGCAAGTATGCCGTGGTGGCGGGCGGGCGGCGCCTTGCGGCGCTGCAGCTGCTGGTGAAGTCGAAGCGCTTGGCCAAGAACGCCGCCGTGCCCTGCATCGTCAAGGGTGAGGGCATCGCGGCCGAGGAGGACAGCCTCGCCGAGAACACCATGCGCGAGGCCCTGCACCCGCTGGACCAGTTCCGGGCCTTCCAGGCCCTGCGCGACGAGCACCTCATGGGAGACGAGGAGATCGCGGCCCGGTTCTTCGTCACCCCGGCCGTGGTGCGCCAGCGCTTGAAGCTCGTGGCAGTGTCGCCGAAGCTCCTCGACCTCTACGCCGATGACGCCATGACGCTGGAACAGCTGATGGCCTTCACGGTCACGGCCGACCATGCCCGCCAGGAGGCGGTGTGGGAGGCACTGAGCCGGAGCTACAGCCGCGAGCCCTATGCGATCCGGCGGATGCTGACCGAGGGCGCCGTCAAGCCGACCGACAAGCGGGCCATGTTCGTCGGGCTCGAGACCTACGAGGCCGCGGGCGGCGTGGTCGAGCGCGACCTGTTCAGCGAGGACGGCGGTGGCTTTCTCAGGGACGCCGCGCTGCTCGATCGTCTGGCCGACGAGAAGCTGGCGCGCGAGGCCGACACAGTGCGCCAGGAAGGCTGGCTCTGGGTCGAGGCGGCGCGCGACCTTCCCTACGGTCACGTCTTCGGTCTGCGGCGGCTCTCTGCCGAGGTGGCGCCCTTGGGCGAGGAGGAGCAAGCCGAGCGGGACCGGCTGCAGGCCGAGTCCGATGCGCTCGAAGCCGAGTACGCGACCAGCGAGGACCTGCCCGACGATGCCGACCGGCGGCTCGGCGAAATCGAGCAGCGCCTGGCGCAGCTCGACGCTCTGCCGCAGGTGTTCGACCCTGCCGAGGTCGCCCGGGCCGGCGCCTTCCTCAGCGTCGACTATGTCGGGGTCTTGAAGGTCGAACGCGGCTACGTCAGGCCCGAGGACGAACCGCGCGAGGCGGAGTCCGAAGGCGCCGTCGAAACCTTCGAACCGGGATCGACCGCGGACGCCGTCGATTGTGCCGAGATGACGAACGGCGGCACGTCGATGGGCGATGCTCCGGCCGCTGCAACTGCAACTGCTCCCGTGCCGGACGACGAGGATGAAGATGACGGCGGCCGCATCTCCGACCGGCTGATGACGGAACTTACCGCGCATCGGACCCTAGCACTGCGGGCGGCGCTCGGGGCCGACCCGGACACGGCCTATCTCGCGGTGTTGCACGCCCTGGCGCTGCGGACCTTCTACGGCACCGGCGCCGACAGCTGCCTCGAGATCGAGGGCAGGAGCGTCGCGCTCGGGGGCTACGCGCCGACCTTGAGCGACACCCAGTCCAGCCGGACACTCGTCGAGCAGCACGGGCTCTGGCAGGGCCAGCTGCCGCGGAACTCGCGGGAGCTGTGGCCGGCGCTCGTCGCCCTCGACGCCGACAGTCGGGCGGCGCTGTTCGCCCTCTGCGTCGGGCGCAGCGTCAACGCGCTCGTGCAGTCCTGGGACCGCAGGCCGGCCGCCATCGCCCACGCCGACCGACTGGCGGAATACCTGCGTCTCGACATGGCGGCGGCGGGGGGCTGGGCGCCCACGGCCGACAATTATCTCGGCCGGGTCACCAAGGCCCGTATTCTCGCGGCCGTTCGCGAGGCCAAGGGCGAGACAGCGGCGGACAGCATCGCGCACCTGCGCAAGACCGAGATGGCGGAGGCCGCCGAGCAATTGCTCGCCGGCACCGGCTGGCTGCCAGGGCCGCTGCGTACGCAGGGGCTCGATCGAGCCCTGCCCGAGGGTGCGGCCGACATCGAAGGTGATGCCGACGCGGCGTCCGGGTCCGAGCCGGAAGCCTTGCCGGCCTTCCTCACCGAGGTCGGTGAAGCGGACGGGTTCGCGCCGGTCGCTGAGACCGATCCCGATCCGGCCCTCGCCGCCCCGGCAATCGCCGCCGAGTGATCGATCCCGAGGTCGATCCCTCCGCCACCGACTGACCTCGACCCGCCATCCCGATCCATCGACGGCCCGCCCCTCGTCGGGCCGTCGCCGTTTGAGGAGGACCCACGATGAACTGGAACAAACCTTGCGCCTACGATGAGGATCAGAAGCGCCGCTTCCACGCCACGGCCCGCACTCGGCTCTCGTCAGTTGGCGACGGGGCTGCGCCTACGAGCCTGCAGCTTCGATCTCCGCTCGAACAAGGCCGGGATCGCGATTTCCGGCGAGGTCACGCTGCACCACGAGCGGAGCGAACCAGGGCCCCTGACCAGCGAAGCTGCTCAGGGTGGTTCGCGGAGAGGCGTTTACATCCAGCTGAGCCAGCCTGCCTTCGGAGGCGATACCAGCGGCGGTGTGCTGATCCGCACCTGCCGCGGCCGGCGCGACCATGTCGGCGGGCTCAACCATTTCGTCTCGCTCACAATGCTCGACGATATCGACGCGCTCTCCGATCGCGTGCGCCGCATCGCGCCGGACCTGCACGGGGCTGAGCCTGCCTGAGAGTGAGAGACGGGCCTGGAAGGGGTGAGTCGAAGGGGTCGAGAGAGCGCCCGTCGGCTCGTTCCCGCCTCGCTCTTTTCGGACACGCTCCATGCCGATCGCCTCCACCGTCGCGGCTTCCGTCCCGCCGTCCCGGCCCTCTGCAAGCCCGGAGCCCCGGGCTTGCTTGGCCCACACCCGCCGCGATAGCGCGGCGGCCCTGTTCGCCGCGGCCGAACTGATCCTGCCAGCCCTCGCTCGCGGCGAGGCGATCGACGCTGCCGCACTCCGCGCCGCCATGGAGGCGACATTCGGCGGCTCCGACGCGGCCGGGCTCTGGGCCTGGAAGGACGCCTATGAGGCCTGCGAGGCAGCGGCGGTGTTGTTCCTGCGCCGCTTCGGGCCGGCCATGCGCAGGCGCTCGCCGGCGGCCCAGCTCGCCATGCTGGCCAAGGCCGCGGCGCTGCTGCCGTCGCAGACGCGACGCTCGCAAGAGAGCCAGGCGTTGCAGCAGTTCTCGACCCCGATCGGCCTCGGCTGCGTGGCTGCCGTCGCGGCCGCGATCCGGCCGGGCGATCTCGTGCTGGAGCCTTCGGCCGGAACCGGGCTTCTTGCCATCTGGCCGGAACTCGCCGGCGCCGAGCTGGCGCTCAACGAACTCGCTGCGACCCGCGCCGGCCTGCTGGCGCGCCTGTTCCCGGCCTGCGCCGTCACGCGGCACGACGCCGAGGCCATCCACGACCGCCTCGACGCGGCCGTGCGCCCGAGCGTGGTGCTGATGAACCCGCCCTTCTCGGTTCGCCAGCACCACGAGGGCAGGTCGGCCGAGGTCGCGCTGCGCCACGTGGCTTCGGCGCTGGCGCGTCTCGCCCCGGGCGGTCGGCTGGTGGCCATTACGGGCGCAGGCCTGTCACCCAACGACCCGGCCTGGCGCGACGCCTTCGTGCGCTTGCAAGAGCGGGCTCGCGTGCTGTTCTCTGCCGAGATCGCCGGAAGCGTTTTCGCCCGCCACGGCACCAGTATCGAAACGCGGCTGACCGTGATCGACCGCGTCCCCTCCACCGATCCGACCAGCTTTCCCTCGCAGGTCGGGCGGGCCGAGGACCTCGGGACCTTGCTCGACTGGGTGACGCGGTTCATCCCGCGCCGCTCGCAAGTCGAGCTCGCGCCGACGTTGCCCGGGTTCGCCTCGCGCGACGTCACCAGGATCGTGCCGGCACGCCGCGCGCCGCAGCCCCGCGCCATGCCGGCCATCGCGGTCGACCCTCCGCAAGCTTCTCCAACACGCTTCGCGTGCCGGAGCCCCAAGCTTGCTCCGCCCGACGCGGCGGAAATTGCCTATGAGGCGACCGAGGCCGCTTCGTTGGACCGTAGCCGCCTGTCCGAGGCCCTCTACGAGCCCTACACGGTGCAGTCGGTCCGCATCCCGGGCGCGCGACCCCACCCGACGCCGCTCGTGCAGTCGGCCGCCATGGCGTCGGTGGCGCCGCCGCAGCCGGGCTACCGCCCTCGCCTTCCCGAGCGGGTCGTTGCCGAGGGGCTGCTCTCGGACGCGCAGCTGGAGAGCGTGATCTACGCCGGTGAAGCACACGGGTCCCATCTGTCAGGACGCTTCACGGTCGACGCCACCTGGGACCGCCTCACGGCCGCGGACCCGGACGCGGAAGGTGCGGTCCGGTTCCGGCGCGGCTGGTTTCTCGGCGACGGCACCGGGGCCGGCAAGGGTCGCCAGGTCGCGGGCGTCATCCTCGACAGCTGGCACCAGGGCCGGCGTCGCGCCGTATGGCTGTCGAAGTCCGACAAGCTGATCGAGGACGCCCGGCGCGACTGGACGGCGCTCGGCGGCGAGCGCCACCATCTCGTGCCGCTGTCGGCCTTCAAGCAGGGTACGCCCATCCGTCTCGACGAGGGCATCCTGTTCGCCACCTACGCGACGCTGCGGACCGAGGAGCGGCAGGAGAAGCCCTCGCGCGTCCGGCAGATCGTCGACTGGCTCGGCGCCGATTTCGATGGTGTCGTCGCCTTCGACGAGGCCCATGCCATGGCCAACGCCGGCGGGGGCAGCGGTGAGCGCGGCGAGGTGGCGCCCTCGCTCCAGGGACGGGCGGGCCTGCGGCTGCAGCACGCCTTGCCCGACGCTCGCGTGCTCTACGTGTCGGCCACCGGCGCCACGGGCGTGCAGAACCTCGCCTACGCCCAGCGCCTCGGACTGTGGGGCACCGGCGACTTCCCGTTCCCGACCCGCTCCGACTTCGTCGCCGCGGTCGAGGGTGGCGGCGTCGCCGCCATGGAAGTGCTGGCGCGCGACCTCAAGGCGCTCGGCCTCTATGCGGCCCGTTCGCTGTCCTATCACGGCGTCGAGGTCGAACTCGTCGAGCACGCCCTTACGCCCGAGCAGGTCGCCATCTACGACAGCTACGCGGCCGCGTTCCAGGTCATCCACCAGAACCTCGGCAAGGCGCTGGAGGCCACCAACATCACGGGCCAGGGTGGACGGGCGTTGAACCGCCACGCCAAGGCGGCGGCGCGCTCGGCCTTCGAGTCGAACAAGCAACGCTTCTTCGGCCACCTGCTCACCGCCATGAAGGTGCCGACGCTGATCGCGGCGATCGAGCGCGATCTCGCCGACGGCCGTGCCCCCGTGATCCAGCTCGTGTCGACCGGCGAGGCCCTGCTCGAGCGGCGCCTCGCCACCATCCCGGCCGAGGACTGGACCGACGTGCAGGTCGACGTCACGCCGCGCGAATATGTGCTCGATTACCTGCTGCACTCCTGGCCGACGCAGCTTCATGAACTGCGCTCCGACCCCGAGGGCGATCTGTTCTCCGTGCCGGCCACCGACGATCAGGGTCGGCCCGTGCTGTCGCGCGAGGCGGTGGAGCGCCGCGACCGCATGATCGAGCGCCTCGCCTCGCTGTCGCCCGTGCAGGGCGCCTTGGACCAGGTCGTGCAGCGCTTCGGCACCGACCGCGTGGCCGAGGTCACGGGCCGCACCCGCCGCATCGTCAGGACCAAGGGCCCGGACGGCGAGGTGCGCCTCGCCGTCGAGGCCCGACCCGCCTCGGCCAATCTCGGCGAGGCCCAGGCCTTCATGGACGGCGCAAAGCCCATCCTGGTGTTCTCGGACGCCGGCGGCACGGGGCGGAGCTACCATGCCGACCTTGGCTGCCGTAACCGGCGCCGGCGCGTCCACTACCTGCTGGAGCCCGGCTGGCGGGCCGATACCGCCATCCAGGGGCTCGGGCGAACCAACCGGACCAATCAGGCGCAGCCACCGCTGTTCCGGCCCGTCACCACCGACGTCAAGGGCGAGCGACGCTTCATCTCCACCATCGCGCGACGGCTCGACAGCCTCGGCGCCATAACGCGCGGCCAGCGCCAGACCGGCGGCCAGGGCCTGTTTCGGTCGCAGGACAACCTGGAAAGCGACCACGCGCGGGCGGCACTGCGGCAGTTCTATCGACTGCTCCATGCTGGAGAGGTCGAGGACTGCACGCTCGACCGCTTCGAGCAGGCAACCGGGCTCGATCTGCGCGACCGCGACGGGAGCCTGCGCGAGGAGCTGCCGCCGATCTCGCAGTTCCTCAATCGCTGCCTCGCCCTGCCGATCGCGCTGCAGAACCAGCTCTTCGCCCGCTTCGAGGCGCTGCTCGACGCCCGCATCGAAGCCATGATGGCGGCCGGAACCTATGAGAACGGCGTCGAGACGCTGCGGGCCGAGTCGCTCACCATCGAGGAGCGACGCGCTCTCTACACCCATCCGGGCACGGGGGCGGTCACGCAGGTGTTCCGTATCCTGCGCCGCGACCGCAACGAGCCCATGCCCCGATCCGAGGCGCTGCATTTCGGACGCGAGCGCGGCGCCCGTCTCCTCGTCAACACGAGTTCGCATCGGGCGGCAGTCGCCATCCCGGCCCCGACCCTCATGCGCGACGACGGCGGCGTCGATCACCGCGTCCGGCTGCTGCGGCCGCTCGGTCGCGAGAGCCTGGACACCGACGATCTCAAGCGCTCGCACTGGCGCGAGGCGGACGCCGGCCACTTCGCCCGGGCCTGGGACTCGGAGGTCGAAACGGCGCCGGCGTTCCGGGACAGCACATTTCACGTCGTCACCGGGCTGCTGCTGCCGATCTGGGACCGGCTGCCCGACGAGAGCCCGCGCGTCTACCGCTTGCAGACGGACGACGGCGAGCGCGTCATCGGCCGGCTGATCGCGCCTGATGCCCTGGCCACGCTCTGCGGCAGGCTCGGCGTCCGCGCCGACGCCCCGTCCCTCACGCCGGACGAGGTCTGGGCCGCGGTGCTGGACGATGGTGCCGTGCTGTATCTCGCGGGCGGAGCAAGCATGGGGTCCCCTTCCGCAACGCGGACAGGGGATGTTTGCGGACGGGACCTGCAGCTGCGCCGCTCGCTCGTATCCGGCCGGCACCGGCTCGAGCTCGTCGGCGTCGCGTCGGCCAGCGTCGACGCCTTCAAGGCACTCGGGCTCACGACCGAGATCATCGCCTGGACGCTGCGGCTCTTCATCCCCGTCACCGATGCCGGCCCGGTCATCCTGGCGGCCGTGCTGGCGCGCCACGCCATCCTGCGCCGCGTCGGCAAAGCGAGCCCGTCATCAAGGAGAGATCAAAGGGAGAACTAACGCCATGACCGATCATCGCAACCAGGCTGGCGAGCTGGCCGAGGCGCTCTCGCGCAGCGTCGAGGCCGTGTGCCGCCACTACCTGTCGGCCGGGCGACGCTCCGGCCATCACTGGCTTGTCGGCGACGTCGACAATACGCCGGGCCGGAGCCTCTACGTACGCCTGACCGGGCCGACCTCTGGCAAGGGCGCAGCCGGTCGATGGTGCGATTATGTTGCGCCGAGAGTTATGTTGCGGCCCCGCGCTGGGCGTCGGTGTTGCGAGGGGTCGGCAGCTTCTGCGCAACATAATCTCAGGTCGCGGGGGGTTGCGTGATGCCCCGCGACGCTTCCGAACTGGCGCGTTGCCTCGCCCGCGATGCCGAGGCGGTCTGCCGCCATTACCTGTCCGCCGGGCGGCGCCAGGGCCGCTACTGGACGGTGGGCGACGTTCGCAACACGCCCGGCCGGTCGCTGTTCGTCCGGCTCAGCGGACCGGAGTTTGGTCCCGGCGCCGCCGGGCATTGGACCGATGCCGCCTCGGCCGAATATGGCGATATGCTCGATGTCATCCGCGAGAGCTGCGGTCTCGTCGACTTCCGCGACGTCGCCGATGAGGCACGACGCTTTCTCGCTCTGCCGCGCGCCGAACCGCACCGCAGCCCAAAGCCCGTTCGCACACCCGTTCCCGCCGGGTCACCGGAGGCGGCGCGGCGGCTGATCGCCATGGCGCAGCCGATCCGCCGGACGCTCGTTGAAACCTACCTGCGCCATCGCGGCATCAAGACGGTCCACGATGCGGGTGCGCTGCGGTTCCATCCGCGCTGCTACTATCGTCCGGACGACAGCTCGCCGACCGAGACCTGGCCGGCGATGATCGCAGCCGTCACCGATCTTTCCGGCGCGATCACTGGCGCGCATCGCACCTGGCTTGCGCGGGACGGCCTCGGCAAGGCGCCGGTCGATACGCCGCGACGGGCCATGGGTGGTCTCCTCGGCCAAGCCGTTCGCTTCGGTGCGCCGTGCGAGGTCATGGCGGCCGGCGAAGGCATCGAGACGATGTTGTCGCTGCGCTGTGCGCTGCCCGCCATGCCGATGGCGGCCGCGCTCTCGGCCAACCACCTTGCCGCGCTTCTGCTCCCGACGGCGCTGCGGCGGATCTACGTCGCCCGCGACGCCGATGCCGCGGGCGACATGGCGCTCGCGGCATTGACCGAACGCGCCGAGACCGCGGGCATTGAGGCGCTTGCCCTGTCTCCGCGGAGGGGCGACTTCAACGAGGACCTGCGTGCATTCGGCCTCCGCGCGCTGCGAGCGGCTCTGCGCAGCCAACTCGCGCCGCAGGATGTCGTTCGCTTCATGCGCCAGGGAACGGCCAGCACGGGGTGACGGATGTCGGTTCTGGGCCGTCCTGGCCGATCCAGCGAGGCCCTACAAGGATTTCAAAAAAGCCATCAGATCCTTGTCCTCCTTCCATGAGCGACCTGGCCGTGTCGGACCGACTTCGCAAAGAGCGACGGCGTTGGCTTTCAGCGTGAGGTCTATTTCGGCATAGATGTTGGTGGTGCTGATCGAGACGTGACCGAGCCAGGCGCGGATGGTATTGATGTCTACGCCGGCGAGAACCAGGTGGCAGGCCGTCGTGTGCCGGATCACATGCGGGGTTATCGTTCTGTCGGCCAGTTCCGGCACCCGGGCCGCGCAGCGCTCGATAAGCCGATAGACTCCGAAGCGGGTGAAGGGCGTTCCGAGCCTGCTGATGAACACGGCAGCATCGGCCGGGCGCCCGAGGATCTCGTCTGCCAGGACGCGTTCGGTTTCCGGCCACAATGGGCATTGACGCGTCTTGCCTCCCTTTCCGTGCAGGGCGGCAAGATCGTGACCGCCATTCCCGCGCCCGATCTGCAGATCGCGCACCTTCAATTGAGCGGTCTCGGAGACACGCGCCCCGGTGTTGTAGAGAAAAAGCAGGAGCGCGTATTCGCTGCGGCCCCGCTTGGTCCTGCGGTCGGGCACGGCGAGCATGGCTTCCATTTCCGCCCTCGTCAGCCATCCGACCGGTGGCGGCATGGATTTCTTCGACGCGATGGCCCGGATATGGCCGCACCATTCGACATTGGCCGGATCCCGGCTACCGACGAAGCGGGCGAATGCCCGGATGGCGGCAAGCCGCTGATTGCGGGTCCGGGCAGAACATCCGCGCTGCTCCTCGAGATGCGCGAGGAACTGCAGCACGTGCTGGGATGTGAGATCGCCCACCGCCAGCCGGTCCACGGGCTTGCGCAACTTGCGGCTGACGAACGGCAGCAGCAGGCTGAAGGTGTCGCGGTAGCTGCTGCGGGTGTTCCGGGCCAGATTGCGTTCGGTGACGATATGTTCGCACAGGAAGCGCCGGAGCCATGGGCCGAGGGTTACGAGATCAGGCATGCTGACCTCCCACCCGCGTAACGCTCAAAACGTAGCGATGCCTGCTGCAGAAGTTCCGGGGTCATCGACAGATAGACCTTCGTGCCTTCCAGATCGGCATGGCCGAGATAGGTGGAGAGTACGGGCAGCAGCCGTTGCACATCCGCGCCCTGACGATACCAAGCGGTCAGGCTGTGAACCGCGAAGCTGTGCCGGAGATCGTGCAGGCGCGGGATCTGTCGCCCGCCTGCCGTGCCGTGGACTCCGGCGATGCGCCGCAGTGCATCGAATGCCGCCTGAACTGTGCTGCTGGCGAGCGGCGAACCGTCTCGGTTCGATAGCAGGAACGCAGTCTCGCCCTGCGCAAGACCGGCGCGCCGACGAAGGTGCATGTAGCCGTCAAGCACCGTGGCGAGTTGTGGTCCGACCGGGACCAGGCGGCTCTTGTAGAACTTCGTCGCGCGTATGGTCAGAACGGCTTCCGCCCGATCGACATCCGCCAGCGTGAGCCGCGTCGCTTCGCCGAAGCGCAAACCTGCCCCGTATAACAGGAGAAGCAGGGTCCGGAATGTCACCGCGTCCAGCTGAATGGCACCGCGGCGGCTGATCTCCACCATCGCGGGATCAAAGAGCCGCCGCAGCTCGTCGCGTGAGTAGATATACGGCGGCGCCCGGACGGGCGATCTCGGTTCGTTATCTGGCAGTGGCGAGCGGGTCGCATGGCCGCGGCTGATCGCATGGCGCCAGAAGCCGGCAAGGGCGTAGTATTTATTCTCGCGGTGCCGGGTCAGCGGTCCCCCGCCCGCAAGAAACACCAGAACCTGCGCCGCGGTGACTGCATCGCAGGCGGCATCACCGTCGGCATCGTGGAGGAAATGACGCAGGAGGCTCGCTCCAGTCGTGAACTTCGCGCCATGGGCCTGCCGCCAGATGATGTATTGCTCGATCGACTCGCGCAGCGTCATGCCAGACCCTCCAGATCGAGGGCCGCAACCTCGCGGAGGGCTGCGAGATTGACCTTGGCGTAGATCGCAGTTGAGGACGGGTCACGGTGCCCGAGAAAGTCCCCGATCACCTTCATGGACATGCCCTGATCCAGCAGATGCTGGGCCGCGGCATGGCGTAAGGCATGCGTGCCACGTCGGCCGGTGACGATGCCGATGGCTGCAAGACGATCGCTGACGATCTTGCCCAGGGTCTTTCGGCCGACCGGCCGGACGGGTGCGTGCGAGGTAAAGAAGAGGCTTCGGTTGAGACCGGCCGGACGCACGTCCCGTATGTAGCGCAGAATGGCGTGGCCGACGTCCTGTGACAGCGGCCAGACATGGGTTCGGCCCGGCTTCGGGCAACGAACCCGAATGATCTCGTTCTCCCAGTCCAGATCGTCCAGCCGCAGGCCGGCCACTTCTCCGGCCCGCAGCCCGTAGGTGACAAACAGCATGAGGATCGCGCGGTCGCGCTTGTCGACTGGGCGATCCCCCTGAACCGAGGCCAGCAGACGCAAGACATCCTCGCGCCTGATGCCCTTCGGCACGGGCTCGTCTGCCATGAACCGGGGCGCCATGATCCCGGCGGCCAGACCCGTCCGGCACCAGTTGCGCGTTTCGGCGAAGAGGAAGAACGCCCTCAGGCGCTGCGCGTAATCGTGTGTCGTCCGCCGGTTCCAGGCTCCCCGCTTGTGCTCTGCCGCAACGGCATCATCGATGTCGGCGATTTGGACGGCGACCAGTGGAAGGCCGTTTCCTGCCAGCCAGATGAAGAAGTGGTCGGCGGCGCGGCAATAGCTTTGGATGGTCGCATCAGAGAGGCCCCGCTCTCGGTGCAGCCAATCCTCAAAGATCGTGACCTCTGCGTGATGCGGATGGTGCTCAGGTTCGGGTTCGTCGAGCCACCCCAAGAAGCGCAGCCATTGGATACCGCGACTGACAAAGCGTGTTCTCGCCTTGGATGACGCCGGTCGGGTGCATCTGCGCCCTTTCGGCCGAGACCAGATCGTCGCCGCCGCCTCGATCCGGTGAATGCTGGCCCGGTCGTCTCCCTGCAGATCCAGAAGTCGGATAAGGCTGAGCTGATCGTTGGCGCATTTTCGCAAGGTGCTTCGAGAGGTGCCGAGCTCCTGGAGGTGGCGAAGATATCGTTCCCGCTGCTCGACAAGCGGTTCTGCTCGATATCTTTCGGCGTTTCGGGGAAAGAAGATTTCTTCAAACATACCTGCGCCTCCATGCTGGTGGAGGC
>JAABUH010002536.1_pt1 | contig 17370 bp, 25 predicted proteins | sample 5559121 | NCBI WGS metagenome assembly JAABUH01 (sample SAMN10711871, study PRJNA513364) | rock metagenome | isolation source: Antarctica rocks | place: Antarctica: Victoria Land, Battleship Promontory nord | collected 2015-12-28
GCCGCCGAGCGCGGGCGCCGCGGGGGCGCCGCCCGGCGGCGAGGCCAGCGGCGCAGCCTCTCAGGCGGCGGGCGCTACCGCAGCGCCCCTGCCGGGCTTGCCGCCGGGCCCGGAGGGGGAGGAGGGCATGCAGCAGGGCATGCAGCAGGCGGGTCGGGGCGCGGGCGACGCCGAGGCAGGCGGGTCAGACGTGGCGGCGGCGCCGGCAGAGCCACAGGCGACCCGCGCGGGCAAGCGCCCCAGGTCGCCCACGGCCCACGAGGAGTCCAAGAGGCAGACCCTCCGCGCAGGCGGAGGCGAGGCAGGCTCAGCTGGTGCGGCGGCTGTGCCTGCAGAGCTCGATGCGGCCGGTCAGGTCGAGCGACCGGGGCCGCCCATGGCAGCCCCGGCTGCAGTACAGCGCCAACTGGGCGGAGGCGGGGAGGGCGCCCGGTCTGCTGGCAGCGCGAGCATGGCGCTGAAGGCAGCGAGCGCGAGCGTGGATGCTTAGCACCCCTGCATGCGTGCAGACCCCCTGGCAGGGCAACCAAAGTGCAGATATTGCAATAGCCTGAACAAACCTGCAACGGTGTCTGTAAATTTTCCTCACCATATCCCAACCATATTAATTGCACTCTTCGCTGCTGTCAAGGCCAATGTTTCATTGAATCTGCTGTTGCGGGCACACAGCCCATGCAGTGTGCCAGATGTCCCGGGAGCTGGGCTTGCAGCAACAACAAAATACAGCTGCAAGCCTAGGTCCTGGAACATCCGGCACACTGCATGTGTTATGTGCCCGCAACAGCAGATTCATGCGCATTGCTGTCTTCTCGGGTTCTTGGGTGCTGAAGCCCACATGTGATGTACCGCAGGAGCAGGTCTAAGTGCATGTCCACTATCCAGTGCTCAGGCGCTGAAGCACTGGGACCGAATTAAAGCCACATAGTGACACTGCTTGCTCGAGCACTGCTCGCCAGGCGCCGGGCAAGGTTAACAGTCCCTGGCACAGGAAAATCCAAAGTGTGGACATTGAAGCTGCCTACATGGCTTAGCCGCCTGCATGGCTTGTGTGACCCTGGCTGCTGGCCAATGTGACCCTGGCTGCTGAAAATGCCCTGATGCAGCTGGACCGAGTTTGAAGCCACATGGTAACACTGCTTGCTCGAGCACTGCTCGCCGGGCGCTGGGCATGCTCAGCAACTGGCCAGCAGCCCGGGTTACAATAGCCATGCAGGCGGACAAGCCATGCATGCAGCTTCAATGTGCACACTAGGCTTTGCCTGCTGCCAGGGACTGCAAAACTTGAGGCGACACATGCATGCGCGGCCTGCGCGAACACGTTCACAAGCGCACCCTGATGCATTCTTGCCTGCAGCCCGCATGTCTAAATGCTGGCCAGAATGGGTCAGGTGCTTTCCGTTTGTAGCTCATCCGGCCAAAAATGCAATTGTTCATACAGAGCTGCCAGTAAGGCCTGGGAAGGACTGTGGTGCACCAACAACGCCGTGGGGATCAACCAGCCCCCGCTCCGCTCACGAGCCTATCAACCGGGGGCTGCGCCGCGCCGGCGACGCCGCCTGCCGCCCGGCGCCCAGGCGCGCCCACACGCCCGCGGCGCCGCCGGCCCGTGCGCGCATGCGCCGCTGCAGCGCCGCCGCGAGCGCCGCCAGCACCAGGCCGACCGCGAGCACCGCCACGCTCCAGCGCAGCTGCGCCGGCAGGGCCCTGGCGGGCGAGGCGCCCTGCGCGCGCGCGGCGCGCGCTGGTGTAAGCCCCTGGGTTAGACCCTGGTCAAACCCTGGTCAGACCCCGGTCAGACCCTGGCAGGCAAGGCGCCCTGGCGTTTGTCTGCTTCCCCGCGTGCGCATGCATGCAGAGCCGCTGCAGGGCCGGCGCGAGCGCGGCCGCACCTCTGCATCCGCATCCTCCGCCGCCTCCGCGGCCGCGCCAAACGCGCCGAAGCGCCGCGGCAGGCTCCAGGCCGCAGCGTCGTCCACGGCCGCAGCGGCGGCCGCTGCGGCGCCCACGGCGACCAGGGCAAAGGCGTGCACCGCGCCGCCGCCGTCCTTGGGCACGCTGACGGTGGCCGTGGCCGGCTCGTAGCCCTCCAGGCTGGCCGTCACGTTGTACAGGCCCGGAGCCAGTGGCCTGCACAGGTGGCGCCCAACCTTGCAGCGTTCCAATAGACGCCATTCTCGTATGCTGCCATAGTTGCTCCAGGCTGGCCATCACCTCGTTGATTCGCCGTCGCATTGGCTGTCGCATTGTATACCCGGATGGGCGGTATGTACAATGTGCGGCCTGCTCGGATGGCGCCCAAACTAGCAGCGCTTGTTCTGATGGCCGCAGGAATGCCTCCACGCTCATGTGCTGCCATGTGGGGTATGATGGCCGCAAGTATGCCTCCGCGCTCGTGTGCTGCCACAATGCGGCGAAAAAGCAAGCAGCACACTCACGCACTGCTCCAGCGTACGGGCACGCAGCCGCAGGCCGTACCGGTAAAAGTCGCCAAACTTGTCCGAGGCGTGCACGGTGTGGTTGATGTCGGTCACGTCGATGCGCGCCGGCAGCGGCCGCGGCTTGCCCGGCGCGGCCCACAGGCGCCTGCGGCTGCTGGCGCCCGCGGCCGCCTCGGCCACCGTGCCCCTGCCGGTGCGCAGGCCCGCTCTGCAGCCAGCGCGCGCGCGTACTGCCGCCTCCGGCTGCCCGACCGGCGCACGACTGCATGCCATGGGAACCTCACAAACTGAGCAGCTAGCCCTGTCCCTACCATGTATCCTATATCCTCTACCATATACCCTACCCTATGCGTGGCGGCCGCGCTGCGGGCACGGGCGCGCCTGAGGCCGCCAAAGGCGGCGGCCAGCGGGTAGGCCAGCAGCGGCGCCAGGTTGTCGGCGAACAGCTGCGGCAGTTCCGTTGCGGGGGGCCACTTGGCGCCGCTCAGCTCCAGCGTCAGCTCCATGCACTCGCCCGCCAGGTAGTTCCAGTCCTGCGCGGCGCAGCCCCGCGCGGACATTCACAGGACAGGTCAACGCACAGGAGCGTGCAAATCTTGGGCCAGACCATGCCGTTGCAGGGGACTTCAGGGGACGGCGCTCTGACAAATGGTAGCAGGCGCTCAGCAGGTGGCAATGTCAACACAATGTGTAGCGGCCGCACCAGCAGCGTGTGCGCCAAAAGTGGCGGGCAGCAGTCTGGACATAGAAAAGACATGCGGCCACCCCATCGCCCCGCCCCTCCCTCGACCCGCCCGCCCGGCTGGCGCGCAGGCAGCTCCTCGTGGCGCTGGCGGAGTGGCTGTGCGCGCACCGCCGGCGCGACGCGCGCGCGGGGCGGCTCATCGCGGACGTGCACCTGCATATCCTGCCGAGCATGAATCCCGACGGCTACGAGTCGCGCTCGCGCGGCAACGCGCGCGGCAGCGACCTCAACCGCGACTTCCCTGACCCAATAGGTGACGCGCTCTGTCGGGGATCCGTCACTGAGCATCGTCACGTCAGGTTTCCGGTGGCCACTGCTGCATCGCGGATGGCACGGGCGCGCTGTGCAGCAGCGCACTCTGTGGCCGTCCGCGACGCAGCTTGGGAGCTGCCGTGGGTGCCGTGCGGCAGCTCTACCCAACATGATCCAAGAAGCTTGGCTGGCACAGCCTGCTGGTCAATACACGGTCAGCACCGTGGCGTGTGCCGCTGCCCTGACCCGGACCCTACGCACGACAGAGCGCGGCGCGGCGGGCGTGGAGCAGCCGAGCGGGACGGAGCAGCCGGAGACGCTGGCCGTGATGGACTGGATCCGTACCGGCCGCTTCACCGCGTCTGCCAGCCTCCACGAGGTGGCGCCCCGCACCCAGCTGCCCACATACGATTAGTTATTGATATCTGATTCTACTTGTTGTATATGAATACTGAAATATTGAAAGGGCGGGAGTCAAGATATCTCAATATTCAATATTTAAGACAGACGATGATGTCGTCAGCCATGTATGAAGTCACGCCTGTCTCGTCGCTGCGTTCGGCAATGTAGCGGCTGCAGCGCGCCGGACAGAGTAGCCGCAGTGCTTCTGGCGCCTCGACATCGCCGAACGCAGCAACGGAACAGGCGTAACTTCATACACGGCTGACGACATCACCGTCTCTCTTAAAAATTTGAGTTTTGAAATACTGACAGGTCGGGGTCCAAAGGTCAAGATCTGCCGGCCCTGGATCAGCGCCTGGAGCCGACGCGTGCGCTCGCGCTCTCAGAGAGCGGCGCGCGCCGCAGCGCGTGGTCCGCGCCAATGTCTAAGGCTTTGCACGTCACTGCGAGCGCGACGCGCCTCCCGGAAACGGGGACTCCCCGCGCAGGGCGCGGTGGTGGCCAACTACCCCTGGGACGGCAGCGAGGACCGCGGCACGCACTACGCCGCGTGCCCGGACGACGCGGCGTACGTGCACCTGGCCGGCGCGTACGCGCGCGCGCACGCCAGCATGGCCGCCAGCGCGGAGTTCCCGGGCGGCATCACCAACGGCGCCGCCTGGTACCCGCTGTGGGGCGGCATGCAGGCGCGCTGGACGCAGGGACTGGGCATGACACTGGAGGCCGGTGCCGGCGCCTTCCCAGGCAAGCATGCGAGGCCCAGGGCGGTGCTGGCGGCGCCCGCAGCCAATGCGGGTCAGCTGATGCTGGTCCGGCGCCTGCGCGGCTAGTGCGGCGGCGTGACGTTTGCTTGGCGCAGTGCACGGGGGATGGAGGCGTGGCGCTGATCAGGCGTCGACAGGACACTGGCGCACACGCCAGGCCCGGGGCTCGCAGCGGCGAGGAAAGGGGGCGCGCCTGCCGAAGGCCTCGTCGCCGTGCATGTTGGCGACATACTTCGGAGCTCGCCGCGGGTAGAAAAGGGGGCGCGCCTGCCGGAGGGCTCGTCGCCGTGCATGCGGCCACACATTTCGGAGCTCGCAGTGGCGTATGGGGGCCGCGCCTGCCGGAGGGCTCGTCGCCATGCATGTTGGCCACACACTTTGGAGCTCGCAGCGGCGAGGAAGAGGGGGCGGGGGAGGATGGGGCGCGCCTGCCAGAGGGCTCGTCGCCGTGCATGTTGGCCACGTACTTGACGTTGGGCTTCGGCTCCAGGCGCCCCGGCGCATCCGCAACCTCCAGCGCCCACAGCTCGCGGCCCTGGACGCTGCGGCCGATGGTGTACAGGCGCACGACGTCCGCGCAGCGACGCGCCAGGTCGTGCAGGCGGTCCTCCTGCGCGCCGCCGCGCGCGCGGTCAGTGCCCTAACCCTCGCCCTGGACGCTGCGGCCGATGGTGTACAGGCGCACGATCTCCGCGCAGCGCCGCGCCACCGTGCAGGCGGTCCTCCGGCCCGCCGCGGCGCTTGGTGCATGGGGCTGGCGGAGCGCCGCTTCCACAGCGCACAGCCTGCGGCACTGCGCCAGGCCGCGCAGGCATGCCGTCCGCCGGCCGCCGCGCACGCGGTCAGTGCCCGGGGCTGGCGGAGAGCCACCCAGCGTACAGCCTCTTGCACTCACGCGCGGTTCAGTAACCGCGCAGCGCCTGCATGCAGGGCGCCAGTCCGTGCGGGCGGCCACCACAGTGGTCCCAGTGCAAAAGCCAGTAAAGGGGGTGAGACTTGAAGCCAGTGCAGGCACGGATGAAGCTGGAGCCCGATGTTTGTTGCAGCTCCAGTGTCAGAGTCACGAGACGTAACAGGGCCTGCTTGCAGACGGCGCTCGGCTGCAGGAAGGAGGGTTCCTGTGCCCATGCGCCGACAGTGCCGGGCGACTGCTCCCAGACCAAACTGAAGCAGGGGAGCACTGCCAGCGCACAGCCCCGCAGCCAGCAAGCCCCCCGCCCCTGTGCTGCCTGCCAAAGCATGTGACAAGCTCCTTGTGCGAGCGCAGACGCTCACCAGCTCGGTGGAGTTCCAGTACCGCTCCAGAGCGGCATCCACGGCGGCGCCATACTCGCTTTCCTGCTCCTGGTGCACCCGCCTCCGCACGGCTGTGCCGCCCTGCGCAGCAGGCAGTGGAGTGAGTTCAAAAGTTCCTAATCAGCTCTGAACCCACGCTGCCGGCCAGCAAAACTCAGTTTCATAGCGCTGGCCGCAACATGGTCATTTGACTCCATCACAGCCTGCTCTCGCACAGAAAGACATACTTGCATGGGGACGAGGAGGAGCAACAGATCCACTCTGACAAGCACAGTCAAGCACAGGGACACTGCCCGGAAGTGGTCCATGCCGTATGGGTGATTGCACCTGATCTGCGCTGCTGTGCGCAGCAGATAGCACTGCACAGCAGATGACAAAGTTCAGCCCGCCGTGCACAGCTGTGCATCCATGCCGCATCACCTCAGCTGCGAGTGTCACTACATGCCGTCACGCTCTGTCATAGGCGTAGGGAAGGGCTTTGTGAAAGCGCATGAGGCACAGGCGTCGTGATGTTCACGAGTCCATCTAGTGAGGCGCACTCCCGAGGCCCCCGCGCAGGGACATTCGGCCGCGGCACAGTAGCTCAATACCCTGCGATGCAGGGATATGGATGCAGCCGGCAAAGTCAGCACTCCAGCGAGGACTTCACGTTCTGTTTGGATCAGATTTGCCAGACTGTCTTCACAACCGTCGCAGAGGGCGCAGGCAGGTCGTGCGCGCGCTGCGGATCGGTGTGTAGGTGGACTCAACTGCCTGACACCAAGGGGGGCCCAGGATGTGCGGCATCCTTGCAGCCCTCGGGCTCAAGGGCGACCCTGAGGAGCTGAGGCGGATGATGCTGCGGCAAAGCAAACTCATAAGGCATAGGGGGCCCGACGCGACGGCCATATGGCAGAGCGCGCAGAGTGCAGCAGACACTGTGTCCTTCCTGAGCTTTGAGCGCCTCCAGATTATTGACCCATCGGACGGCGGCAAGTGCGCCACACCTCCCGTCCATAATGGCACGTTACCGGCACCGTGCTGCCGCCCTGCTTGACCCGCTGTGCTTAATATAGGTCCACTCAAGAAGCGTGCACTGTACTGTTTCCTGGCTGTGTGCAGTGTCTTCTATTGGTGGTGCCAAGCATGTTGTGCTTATGAAATGAGCAGCGATGAAGCTGCCGCCCCAACTAACAGCGCACGCTGCATGCAGGCAGCCCTTTGTAATTTCGACACCTGAAGGGGACATAGCGTGGGCGCTGTGCGCACCCTCCCCACCCGTGCTGCCCGCCTAGCTGAAGCTTTGCACTTGTGTTGCGTATTTCAGGTATTGCCTGCAACTGTCGACGCGCCACTGCTGTGAAGCCGTCAGGCTTCGCAGCTCTGACGCTTGTCGCGCACTGTCGTTACACAGGAACAGCGAGATCTACAACCATGAAGAGGTCAAGGCGCAGCACTTGCCCGGTGTGCGCATCGTCAAGGACTCAAAGTCCGACTCGGCCATCATCGGCCACCTGTACCAAGTGCGCTGGCATTCTCTTAGCTCCTCCTCACAGACACGCCTTCATGAGCTTCACTCACGCGCGGGCTCTCTCCTGCTGTGTGCCTGGGCGAGCAAATGGAGGGCTGTCGCTAATGCTCTGTGTATGTGGAGCTGGCTATGTCTCAATGCCATTGCATGCCAGCTGCGCTATGAGCGGGACCCATGTGTGTGAAAGCTGGTGCTGGCGTGTTCGCAGAAACAGGTGTAGGGTATAGGGCTAGGGAATTGGACTCTCTTGCTGGCGCGCGCGCGGAACCTGCCAAGTGTTGGGGTAGAGGGAGCCTATGCCGGCGCGCGCGCAGAAAATGGGCGCGGCGGACGCGCTGTGGGACATGCTGGACGGCATCTTTGCGTGCGTCGTGCACGACGGGCGCACCGGCGAGTTCTGCGCGGCGCGCGACGCGCTGGGCGTCTGCCCGCTCTACTGGGGCCGCTCGGCGGACGGCGCCACCTGGTTCTGCAGCGAGCTCAAGGGCCTGCAGGCGCAGTGCGAGCACTTTGACATCTTCCCGCCGGTGCGGCCGGCGGCCCCTGCGCTCGCGGGGCTGGGCACGTGCGCTCGTGAGTGAGTGGAACATGTGCCGTCGGACGATGCATGCGGTCTGGTCGTTGGGGCTTTGCAAGCGTTTAGAGCAGACTGCAGACGTTAGAGCAGCACTGCAGGTTTGCAACTTGTCCCCATCAGGAAAAACATCCGCATTGACAAGCCTGCTCAGGCCAGGCCAGGCGACATGCTTACGTCCATGCAGATGGGCTGCGAGCATGCTTATGACCGTGCACATGCGCTGGGCCAGATCTCGGGAGAGGTGCAGGGGCCTGTCGTGCACGAGCGCGGCCTGTATAGGCAGCAACCATGCGCCTCCTTCCTTGGCAGGCCCTGCCGCGCGCGCAGGGCCACTGCCGCCGCAGCAGCGCCGGCGAGTCTGAGCGCTGGTCAATCCGGCCTGGCAGCCTGGGATGCAAGTATCTGAGTCGGGGTCCCGCTGCGCGCGCAGGGCCACTGCTACCGCAGCAGCACGGGCAAGTGCGAGCGCTGGTACAAGCCGGCCTGGCTGGAGCCGGGGCGGCTGCCGAGCGCGCGCGCCGACCTGGGCGCCATCCACGACTCGCTCGTCGCGGCGGTGGTGAAGCGGCTGATGTCGGACGCGCCGCTGGGCGTGCTGCTGTCCGGCGGGCTCGACTCCTCGCTCGTGGCGTCCATCGCGGTCAGGCGCGCGCCGACCCGGCCGATGTACAACGTGGTGTGCGGGCGCGACGCGCTGCCAGTATGTGCTGCTGTTCACTTTTTAGGCTACCTGTCAGTGGGCGCGTGCAGGCGGCTGCGCCATGTGCATTGCGCTGCTGACTGCTGGGATGATCAGTGCTTACAGTCCCGCTCCGTGTTCAGTCGCAGGCGGTCTAATGTTTCAGCCAGGCTACAAGCAACATGTCCGCTGGCCGAAGCGCGCACGGCCTGCGAACGCGCAGGCACCTGAAGGAGGCGCGCAACGCGTACGACACCGAGCACGGCGTGCACACGTTCAGCATCGGCATCGCGGGCTCGCCGGACCTGGCGGCCGCGCGGCGTGTCGCGCAGTTCCTGGGCACGCAGCACCACGAGTTTACATTCACCGTGGAGGAGGGCATCGACGCGGTGTACGACCTCATCTACCACATCGAGTCCTTCGAGCAGGCGCGGCGCGCGGGAGCGCAGGCGTGGCGCATGATAGTGCGGCGTGTCATCGTCCGCCTGCGTGCCACAGCTACAAGCTTACGCCTCAGCGTGGTCAAACTCTGCCTCAGGTTGGGTTGGGGCAAGCGTCCTTGCCTGTTGTGAGCATATGCACACTCCTTGCGAGCACCGAGGCAGCGCCGGGAACCACCCTGCATGCGCTCTCTAAGTCCTGCCGATGCCCAGCAAGGCGCTGTCAGGCGCCCGGCGCTCCATCCGCAGGGCATGACACGCGGCGGCGCGCGGCAGGTGCGGTCGGCGGTGCCGATGTACCTGCTGTCGCGCAAGATCAAGGCGGGCGGCTTCAAGGTGGTGCTGAGCGGCGAGGGCGCCGACGAGATCTACGGCGGCTACCTCTTCTTCCACAAGGCGCCCTCGCCGCGCGCGCTGCACGAGTGCGCGCCCCCCCCGCCCGCCCGCCTGCCTCCCGCCTGTCTCATTGGAGGGTGGTCTGATGCCGGCAAAGGATGTTGATGCGGCCGCAACGCCGGTCTGCAGCGGCGGGCTCTCCATGCGCAGCGTGCCATCACGGCCATGCCCAGCGAAACAGTGAACAGTGAAGAGGCCCGCCTGTCGGGCTGTGGGCGGATTGCGCCATGGTGCTGAAGTGCATCGGGGCGGGGGCAGGGAGACCGTGGCGCTGCTGGAGCGGCTGCACCAGTTCGATGTGCTGCGCGCGAACAAGGCGCCGTTTGCGTGGGGCCTGGAGCCGCGCGTGCCCTTCCTGGACAAGGCCTTCCTGGACGTGTCCATGGGCTTGGACCCCGCCGAGAAGATGGCGCGCCCCGGCCCCGCCGACCGCGCGCGCGCAGGGCCTTCAAAGGGTTACGGCCCTACATTAGGGTAGGCATACAGGCGTTCCTGGACGTGTCCATGGGCTTCGACCCCGCCGAGAAGATAGCGCGCCTCGGTCCCGCTGGCCGCGCGTGCGCGGGGCTGTAATAGGGTTAGGGTAGGTATATACGCATACCTAGACGTGTCCATGGGCTTGGACCCTGCTGAGAAGATGGCGCGCCCCGGCCCCGCCGGCCCCTTGCGCGCGGCGGCCTGCTCCCAGCTCTGCAGGGGCGGCCAGATGCCCAGCCCTCTGCAGCCACGGTCGGATGCGTGCGCGATTGGGCCCAGCGCTGCTGCACACGCTTGGCAGCGCGGCCTCACCAGGGAAGCCACGTCACAGGGCGGCCTAAAGCATGTGCTCTGGCGTCGGTGTGCGCCGGTCCGTTATGGGCTGAACCTTATCAGCACTTTGTCATGTGCACTACCATGCAGTTGCATCAGACGCCCGTCTGCTTTACGCGGCCTTCCAAGCAGCGACGCTGTCCTGTGCGCCGCATGCGTGTACATGTTTCAGACACAGGCGTGAGGCGTGCTAGAGATCTCGGCGTGCGTGTCGGCCGGAGCGGCGCGGCGCGCGGCAGAGGCCCTGCCGCGCACAGCCTGACGCAGACCGCGGGTCGCGCAGATCGATATGGCGGACAGGCCGGACGGGCGGCACGCGCGCATGGAGAAGTATCTGCTGCGCAAGGCGTTCGACCGGCCGGACGCGCCCTACCTGCCCGAGGACGTGCTGTGGCGCCAGAAGGAGCAGTTCTCGGACGGCGTCGGCTACGACTGGGTGGACGGCCTCAAGGCGCACGCCGCCAAGGTGCGCGTGTCACAGACGAAGTCCTTATGGCAGTGAGCGGGCGAGTCAGCAGGCGGAGAGCGCCTGGAGGCACTGTGCATGACGTTCCAAGGGTCAAGAGAAGCTTAGCTTGTTTACAAGACAAATTCTTGCTTCGGTAATTGTGACAAACAAGTGCATATAGCGTTTTCTTGTCTGCTGCAGTGCAGCATTATTCTCTGTCATGCGCGAGTTGAATAAACTGGGACGCGCGGCAGGTGGTGACGGACGAGATGTGGGCGGGCCGCGCGGCGCGGTGGCCCAAGCAGCCGCCGGCGACGCGCGAGTACTACCTGCTGCGCTCCATCTTTGAGGAGCACTTCCCGTCGCCGTGCGCGCTGGCGACCGTGCCCATGGCGCGCCCCCTGCCCTGCAGCATGGCGGCGCCAACGTGGCGGCTTGCGTCTAAGAGCCTTCGCTGTTTGGCTCAGCGTGCTGCCCATTGCTGGCTGTGCGGGAGGGTGTATGTCGTGCTGGGGAGGTGCGGCACGCCAGGCGCAGCTTGACACGCCCATCACCCTGCGTCACCTGCATACCCTACCCTACCCTACCCTATTCTTCCCTGTGACCTTGACTGTGACGCAACGCAGGGTCTGAGCATCGCCTGCTCTACGCCCGCGGCGATCGCGTGGGACCCCGACTGGGCGGACACGCACGAGATCTCGGGGCGCGCGATGCGCGCGGTGCACGACGCGGGCGCCGGCTTCAGCTACGAGCGGCGCGAGCACGCGCCGGCAGCCAATGGCTCCGCGTACCCCAAGCCGAAGGCTGACGCGGTGCCGCGGCCGGGCACGCCGGCGGCAAAGTCGTCTGCGCCGCTCGCGCCGCCGCTGCCCGTTGCGCCAGCCGTGCAGCCGGCCAGGACGTAAGTAGCTGAGGTCTCTTGGGGCTGCAGGAGCTGGCACGCAGGCACGAACTAAGATGCTGACCATGCGGGGAAATTGTGTAGAAGTTAGCTGGGCTGGCGTTGGTGTGATGGATGGGGCGGAGGGGCAGCAGTACATCATGAGCCGGGGTTTCCCGTCGTGAGCGGGTGCCTGGCTAATCACAAAGCTGTCCTTCGGTTGCAGGGGCTGAAGTCTACAGTACTGATGAAATGTACATGGCACATGCCATATTGTATTGCACATGCAGTGCAGGGGTGCATGCGTCCTGGTTGGGAGCATGCGCTTTGCATCAACAATTGACTGCTGAGGAGCATCAACAATTGACAGCTGAGGAACACAAAGGGAAGTGTAACATTGGATTGCGTCGCAGGAGCTGTAGTTGGCAATTATCGTGATGTTTCGTTCAGGCAAAAGGCCAAGCACCTTCGCAAACTACTACTACTTGTAGGAGAGCGTCCTCTTTTGCGCTCAACCTCGAACAAACCTCAGGTAGATCGCAGCAGCAGAGTCAGTCATGCCTCAGTGCCTGCGGGCCTGACGCTTGCGCACTACTTGAGGCGGTGAATGCCGGTGGACATCTCCAAAGTGGTGCTGCTGGGCTGAAACATGGAGCAGACTGTAGTCCTTGCCAAGCCACTGCAGGTCACAGGCGCTACTTTCAAACGCGCCAATCAAGCGAGTCCAGCCTTGGCGGAAGGCTGGCAACTGGCGTCCTGGTGGAAAGTCTTGGCAGGGCTTGATACAGTCTGGCCGCTGGTGCGCCCCGCCAGTCAAGGTCCTGACCGTGATCCGGTCGAGTGGGATGCAGGCTGTCACACAAAACGGTAGCTGATCGGCCGGCTGTGTGAACCTGACTGTGATCATGTAGCGTCCACCTCTGCCTGCTGTCCCGAAACAGACCGAAAGTGTGTAAGTGCTGCAGTGCTGCAGCCTACACCCGTGCCGGCTCATAGCTATGGCTGCAGCGACTCTGCGTGTAAGACCAGGGGTCACGAGCTCATTGTCAGCCACAGTGCGTCGGAGCTGCCCGTGACTTGCCTCTCCTGGCCGGGAAGGGCGTGCGTGGCGCTGCATTCGCACAGCGCCTGTCTGGCTTACACTCAGAGCAGCTCCTGACAAAGCTGCTGCGCGCGCAGGGCTATGACAGCCATGAGGCCGCACCTACTGGCCTGCCTGGCCTTTGCGCTGTGCGTCGCTGGTAGCGCGGGCTCCTGGAAGGGTGGGCTATCGGGCGCGGTCAGCGTCGACCCGCCTTCGGTCAAGGTGTCTGCAAAGGCGTCCCTGAACATCGGCGACGCCCAAGCGGGCATCGGCGTACAGGGCACTCTCAGTCCGAACGGCGACAGCGTCAGTGTCTCGGGCGGCATCGCGGGCGGCCCTCTGGACGTCTTCCAGGGAACCATACTTGCGCCCCTGATCGACAGCTTCGCTCACGTCAACGGCACCTTCAACACACCGGCCGGCGAGGACATCGTCGCCCTCGCGCAAGAGCTGTACGGTTGCGTCGGTGGCGCAGAAGATCCCTTGACGTGCTCGCTCGACACGATCCAGGCTGCGCTGGGCCCCTGCGCCAGGGTTGCCACAGACTACACAAACTGCCCTGCAGTTATGGAGCAGGTGCGCTGACACACGATGCCCACGCCTGCTGTCAAGCTCCTTGCGCCGCAAGTCGCTCATAGTAACTCTGCAGTGCCCTGACCACGCATTGCTAGCTGCACATGCTGCAGGCTTGCTCACAGGTCCTCGCTGACGTTGGCCTGGGCATGCTGATGTCACATGTGCCAGGGGCTCACAGCGTTGTGCCGCTTGGCAGGTGGCAACCAACTTCTGTGGGACGTCCGACCCAACCAACCCGCTATACCCCTCCTCCAACTGCCCCGACCCCAGCAACACAGACCCCGCCGTAAGTGCGCGCCCTCCTGGCTCTGTCTTCTGTCATGCACACCGCCGATGCACTTGGCAGTGCCATCATGCATGCACAGTGCAGCTTGCATGCTGGCCCCATTCCCGCTGCAAGCGCAGCCTCCTGCCACTCTTCACCCGTCAGGCTTGGGTTTCGTGCCAATGAGTCTTGCGTTCTGTAAGAGGATGGGGAGCAATCCGTCCAGGGTCGCGCGCCGCCCGCCCTGGCTGTGCCTGAGATGGGGTATGACCTTTGCAACGTGTGCGCAGGTCAGAGAACAGTGTGCACGCGCCCGAACACCCCATGCCTCATGGTCTGGGGCAAGGGCGTGTCCCCGCAAGAGATTGTCACGTATGCCGGCCAAATTGGTGCCGCCGCTTTGATTTGCGAAGCGTGCAGCGTGCCTTGATTGAAGCGGTACGCCCGCGACTCTGCACGCAACCATGCCCTCCAGTGCTGCCCTGCAACCCGGATGTGCTGACTCGTGTGTGACTGCGCAGCAACTGTCGGACGCCGTCTCCAGCACCATAGAGTCCCTGAACCCAGCCAACATCCCCTCCGAGGTAAGGCTTGATCTGCATGCATAGCTTGAGGATGGGTGCTGCTGCGACTGTCAAGCAGCAGGTGAGACTGAATGTGCATGCGCGCGGATCGTAGGACTGGGACAACTTGACAGCTGGGGCGCAGCAGGCTGCCATCAATGCACTGGTTACCGAACTCGCTACGCTCATATCAACGGCGCTCAAGCCCGGGAGCATCATCAACCAGTGCTTGAAGAGCATTCCGGGCCTGAGGGTGACCCCCAGCCTCCCCGGGGCTGTGTCAGACCTTGCTTACGAGACAAGCTGCATGCAGACATTCTTGCCCTTCAGTTGATCCACCTAAATTGTGTAGGGCATGCAACAGCTTGGTGCTGTGGTCGTACCAGGGTCTGCAGCAGCGCGTAAGCACTGTCAGGGGAGGGCTTCCAGTCCTACAGTGGTGACACCCGCGCCATGCAGGTGAACTTTGTGGCGGACGTTCAGACCTTCCAGTCCCGGACAGGCATCTGTGGCTTCACCGGCGGCCCCACCATCAACGCCTTCCGCCCGTACTGGGGCATCCGCCTCTCCATCTGCCCTTCGTGCGGTGGCAACGCCGCGGCGTGCAACGGCTTCGACCTGACGGCGGCGCCCACCGTGCCCAACGACAAGCTCTCAAGAATCTGCCCGACGGGCTTCAGCACCGCCGTGCCCAACCCGAGCGCGCGGCTGAAGAACCTCGCCTACTACACGCCCGTCTGCGTGGCCGACCCCATCTGCGGCTACGGCCAGCCCTACAACATCACCTCCAAGCGCTGTGTCGTCCCGACCTCGCCCGTGTCCACCGACAGCAGCGTGCGGTCCTGCCCGCGCTACTTGGCGTACGACACATACATGGGCACCTGCATCTACGTGGGCGACCTGCAGACGCCGACCAGCATCTCAGCGGCCACGCTGGCGCAGTGCCCTGCGGGGACGTCCCCGGTGCCCGGCACCAAGTCGCGCTTTGCCTGCCAGGGGCCGGCCACCATTGCGCCGCCCGTCGCCGTGCTGGAAAACATTGGGGGGGTCGTGAAGGTTGTGGCGGTGGAGGGGGTTGCCGCCTTCCCGCTGCCTGTGCCCGCGGGCATAGAGCCGACCACCGTGTCCTTCACGGGTCCCAATGGCCTTGTCATGACCAAGACGTCCGGCGGCTTGGGCGACCCGGCGGGCACGCCGGTGTATGTGCCGCCTGTCACTGGGTCAATCTCGACGCTCAAGCCCGACAACAGCATCTCCACCATCGCCTATGTCGGGAACGGTCCCGGCGTTGCTACGACGCCCACTGCTGTCAACTGCACGGGCATTTACAACCTCACCAGCCTGTACTCGCTGTCACAGACCGACCCTGGCCGGGCGGCTGCGTGCATTCAACTCGCGCAGTTTGGGTGCCCGACAATCAGCCAGTTGCAGACGTTTGCATTTTACAACAGCAGCAACCCTGCGAACACAACCGGCGGCGGCGCTGCTGCCGGTGTCTCGATGCACGAAGCCTTCCAAATCTGGGCCGGTAAGTTCAAGCAGTGGCTCCATGAGCATGTTTAGGGCTGGCCGTCCCACTGTCTCTGGTGGGGCGCCCGCACCTGCGCGCCTGCGTCGCAATGGGCTGGTCAGTGTGTTGAGCTGCCTTCGCGCATTTTTGGCCGCTCATGTTGATGTCGAAAACTTGGCAATTTTGCGAACAAATGAGGGAGCACAACCTGCATTTTGAGGCTGTTCCCATCATTAGCAGGTAATCAGGCGCATCCTTGCCTGCGTTAGCGCTCATTGGCGCAGCTTCTCGGCTGGCCCATACAAGAAGCAGTGATGCGTGCGAAGTGTGTGTCATGCGAAGTTGGCTGCATGCGAGTGTTAAACATGACACATGTACTTCAGCCCACAAGTATTTGTTCGGGCAATTATGCATGAATTTTTCCGGCTGAGAGCCGCTTGTGAAATGAAGGTTGAAACTCATTGTGAATATTTATAATTTCCTTGCCTGTTTTGACCATGCCAAACATGCGAGTATATTGCAGCATGTGCTTGGGCGAAGACGCGTTGCGCGCATGTGGCGTAGCTTGCGCTGCATGCAAGTATGAAGCCAAATTGTGGTTTGCTATTTTGCATGCTTGCCAGAGGTATTGCAAGTAGGCAATCTCAAGGGCACAAGCAAACCCTGCGGGCCATGTGACTTGTTTGCTTGTGTCTTGCTCTTGCTCTTGCATTCCCCGGTGTTAGTGTGTGGCGGCCACTGCAGTAAGTGCCGGAAGTTTTGCAGTTTCAATCACTATGTGTGGTCATGTGTGCTGCAAGTCATTTCTATTAAGCCATGAGCTGGGGCATGCGCATAGCAGCTGGCCTTGCTTGCGCTGATGACCTGATCTGCTTACCTGCTGTAAGCCTGAACCACCCATGCCAAGGGGTAAGCAGATGGACACATGGTGATACGTTTTGCGTCCCGTCTTCACGTACACAACTTGTTGACAGAGCTGCCAAAGGATGTATGTTCTGGTCCACAACTCCTTGTTACGGCATGCTCTTTCCCATCGCAACAAATACTGGGTTGCCTGCGCCTGTTCAGCATCGAATGTATTTCAGCGCAGTAGCATGTGTGATGTGTATAGTATCGACCTGCGCTGAAGCAGCAGCTTGTGTGGGTGGGGGTGCCGCCTGGGCTGATGGCGGAAGTGTTAAAATAACATGCAGACGTCTGGTGATGCGGCCACAATGCCTGAGGTAGGAGCTTGCCAAGAATGCATATTAGAGAACGGAGCAGATATGTAGGCTGGAGGTCTTCTTTGGGCACAACCTCTGGTTAGTGTGGCATTCTATTGCTACAGACTGGCCCGCAGCTGCCTTAAGGCGCACCTTGCCTGGCAAACACCCCATTCAGTTTTGGCCTTTGCAGGGCGCGGCATGCCAGACAGGAGATGCACTTTCAGCAGCTGTATGCCATGCGGGGAAGGCCCAGCTGTACGGCAGTTTTGGTTGAAAACTGGGCTATGTTGAGCGTGCGCGGTTCAGGGCTTGCGAAGGTGATTCATATAAATACTTTCTTGCAGAAGAAAACGAAGACGGAGCACAGCAATAAGGTAGAGGAGTGAGATGCACTTGGCAGACCCATGAGCAGCAAAGCGTTTTCATGCATACACCCCGCAGCTCGGCAGGGGTGGGGTACCCAGTTTCCTTGGGACGCTCGAGCTCACTACCGCGCAAGACTGGAGTGAGCGAGCGAGAAGAGGTCAGAG
>JAABUH010002537.1_pt1 | contig 17369 bp, 27 predicted proteins | sample 5559121 | NCBI WGS metagenome assembly JAABUH01 (sample SAMN10711871, study PRJNA513364) | rock metagenome | isolation source: Antarctica rocks | place: Antarctica: Victoria Land, Battleship Promontory nord | collected 2015-12-28
GTTGCATGATGAGAACAATCAATTTGATGGGAGTACAGGGAGAAAGGTAACGAGGAGAAAGGAAAGTGGAGCTGTCCCATAAAGGGGGGTGTCCCAGAAGTAGGGGAATGACGTTACGGGACCTCCTTCCGCATGTAGAACCAATGTAGCTTCGTTTCACCAATTCAAGCTTCAGTCACGGAATACCGCCCCTTTCCTCACGATTTTGACTACGAGTGAGGATGGTTGTCCACCTCACGATCCTGATCAACAAGCTCGATTCCATCTCAAACGAGGAATTCAACCATTAGCACGTTACGTCCTTCTCTTCCTCTGTTACCTTCTCCCTATTTTCTTCCGTCCTGATCTTCTTGCCCTTCTTCCCGCTGACCCTGCTGATCTGTTACTCCATTTCAGTTGGTCTGTCGAACACCCCAAGATCTGGCTCGACGTCAAGATCGTCCAAAGGAACTTACTGAAGTATTCTCAATTCCATGTCGATCGACCTACTTCGGACGGACTTGCTCAGCATGGGATACCCATGGCGAGTCATGATGGAGGAGTTGAGATGTGGGCGAATACTGTGGAAGAGCTGATGGCGGTGAGTCCTATCGATCCCTTTCCCATTCCTTGTCAACACTCAGTCCCATTACCGGACTACAGGAGTTGCACTCACTTGCGTTGGGCAGGTGTTCCAAGATGAGGAGTATTTGAAGAGGGTAGTACCGGATGAAGAGAAGTTTCTGAAGAGGGCTGAGGCGAAGATGATGCTTGGGTATGATGAGGTAAAAATGGAGGGCGGGAAGAAGGTTTAGTCGGGCCAACCAACGGGATGAGAGATGCGTCTTTGTCAGACAAAAGATGCCTGTACGATACATCACCTTTTACTGTGGTGGTCAGAGTCGTAGGGTCTAGCCCACCTAAACTAGGGTTTTTGAGGTTGGGAGAAGCAGTCGGGACTAGAGGAGTTTGGGTAAGGATAGGCATATAGGCACATTCGCAATGGTTTTACCGATGGCGAACTATGCCCGAACACCTCTTCCATACCCCCTTCTGCCATGTCTTGATCGTATGCCATGTCTTGATCGTAAGCGACATAATCATTTCCATCACACTGTCGTCTTCCTTGCATACTCGAGCTCGGCCACAGACTCTGATCAGATTTCAAAATCCAGACCGCGATATGACCAGAACTCCACGCACACTTGAGTTCGCTACGATGACAACCCAAAACACACGAACGATCCAAATCCTCCTCCTTCTCACCTCCCTTCTAGGCTTCTACACGACCCTCCACCAAATCCCCTCGACCAACCTCCAATCCCAGATCACTCAGATCATCACGGCCACAAAGGACGATCCATCGTACAGACTCACCGGAGTGGAAGGTGTCGACCGAAGATTCCAGTTACTCTACATCTTCTTCGACTCGGCTTTGTCGAGGAGGGAAGGTTTGTTTCAGGGTGTTGAGTTTTTGGGTCAGGTCGGGGCTAGTTATGCGTTGATCGTTTTGGAGGGTTCGAGGAGGGGTAATGAAGGGAAACTGGGTGTTTCGATGTGAGTGAACAAGATCTCTCCCCAAGCCAGCCCAATTCTTCTCTCTCCACGAAGCCCTTGGAGAAGCTTTGAAGCTACTGGCAGATTCTTCGTGGATGGAGTGTAATCCTTTCAAGCTGACAGTGAAATCCCAACTCTAGTAGGGTCATGATCTTCGGCCTGATTGCTCAAAATCTAACATACGCCGTAACATTCCCGCTTTACCTCCTACTCCTCATCTCCACAAGCCCAACCTCGATCTCAACCTCGACCTCAACCGCGACGGCCCACAACAAACGTCTATCAACCGACATCAACGTCCTTAAATCCGAAGTCAAATCAATAACACCATCCATCATCATCGGCTTCATCCTACCTACCATCCTCCTCATCCTCCCATATACTTTGCCTAGTCTTACTACTTCGCCTACTACTACCACCTTCCCTCTGTCGAGCAAGACGAAACGAATCATCAACGCTCTCTGGCAAATCTTCCCAATCTGGGTATCTATCACTCATCAACTCTTCAAACGGTTTCAATCCTCCTCTCCCTCCTCCCCCTCCCCCTCCTCCTCCACCTCGTCCTCCTCGTCGCCGTCCTCCATAAAATCGGATCGAGAAGCGATGAGAAGTGTATACAAGTTCATCATCCTCCTAGCCGGTCTCACCCACCTCGCCACAATCATAACCCTCCTCTATATCTCGGGTTTCGGAGGTTTGGTTGGAGCTTTCGTACCTTCTTCCTTCTTCCCCATGCCGGTTGGGTCGATCTCGGAAGGAACTCATAAGTTTCTGGAATGCGATGAGATCTTCGGGTCGGTTGGTTTACTCATTTGGGCGGGTTGGTTGAACTTTCGGAGTTGGTTTGATTTGAGGAAGTTGGTGGTGTTGACGGTGGGGTTGGGACCTAGTGGTGCTGCTGGGTGGATGGTTTGGGAGAGAGATGAGAGGGTTTGGGCGGCGGCAGCAGCGGAGAGAAACAAATGAGACGTTGCCGGATCACAAAGGGGTAATCGGTATCAAGAGGTGTGACTCGTCATTGTGATGTACGGGTCAAGGGGCTCTGCGTTGTTTGATCCTGTATGCTTTGTGCGATCCGGTATGGATTCTGATCGCTTTCGTCGGGATTTTGGTGGGTCCCTTCCCTTTTTCAGCTTGCTTTCAATACAATTCGAAGAAAGTGTCAAGATAGGTAAAGAGTATTCGTAGTAAGATAAACGAGGGTCTTGTATCGAGCGAGAATACGCCGGAATAAATCCGACCGTGGACGAAATCCATTAAGTTATTAGCTCTCAATCTCCTTTCTCTCTGTCCTCTTAGATCCTCTACGCCACCGACAGGAAGCTACAAGACGTTGCATAGCAGTCGGTACTGTTCGATCCGCGTTCAGACGACAAGCGAGCCCCGACGTAGTGTTTGACACGTCTGGCGATGTTTCGATGAGGAGGCGTATCACGGTCCTTTCCTTGAAACCCGATAGACCGATGTGCCCATGTCAATGCCTCGGTCGAGCCCGTCCGCCCAAGCGGGTGATGAGAATCCTCGAGGAAACAAAGATGACTTTGACGATGAAAAAGGAAACGAACGATCGGAGATGGATCCGAACGAGGATCGAATTGCCGAAGAGGAGAGATTGTTAGGTGGACCTGGTGCTAGTTGGATCGCGTCACGGAAGAGGAGGGCAGGAACGAAGAATGGTTGGGTGTCAATCATAGGAATCATCCGTGTGAGTAGGAATGTTCTGTGATTGCGAGAGGACTTGCTCAACCGGCATCTGAGGTAGCGAATTGACTAACGTTTGCTCAGCTACCGAAACCCTTGCTTTACCTCTTTAGCCTTCCAATTCTCCTCCTATTCATCTCCCTCCTCCAACATCTCCTCTACCGCAATCCTTCAAACCTCTCCCCCTTCCCATTCCTATTCAACGGAACGCATTTTTACCATCACACGACCCTTTTGATCTCCCTCGACGGCTTTCCCTCATCCTACTTCACCCTTCACTCCTCTCACCTCCAAAACCTGCTCAACCTATCTCAATTCCCCATCCGAGCCAAATCCATCCAACCCGTCTTCCCTACCTTGACATTTCCTAACTATTGGTCCCTCATCACCAGACTATATCCCGAGAATCACGGGATACTGGGGAACGATTTCTGGGATCCGGAGACGGGAGAGGAGTTTTTGTATACCGATGAGGAGAAGAGTTGAGATGGGTGGTGGTGGGGTGGGGAACCGGTTTGGAGTGTTTTGGAAGAGCTGGTGGGAGGGCGGCGAATATCATGTGGTGAGTCGCGCGTCCCCCTCTGCTATGGTGCATTAAAGAATGACGTGTTAGTCGGATTGAGCGGATTTGAGTTCGGAAGGAAGCTGACCTCGTAGGTCTGGACCACCGATGCTTTCGAGTGGGATCTCGCCGACTTACTTCGTCCCCTTCGGTGTGAGTCGCTCTCTTCCCGGACTTCACCCCTATTTTCTTGTCCAGGCCCGGCCATGATAACACGAAGCTTTACTTTTCCCCCCGCTTCCCGACCGACCCTGCTGAAGCTGAGTTTTTTCCAGAACCTCGCACCGCTCGACAAGCTCACCCAAGTTTTTACCTACCTCGACATGCCCTTCATCACCCGTGCACAGCTAATCACAGCTTACATCCCGAACATCGATCAAGCCGGACGTTGTAGTGGACCCAATTCTACAGATGTAGAGGACGCAATTTCCCTCGCCGACGAGCTTATTGGCGGTGTTCAGAGGGATCTGAAAGAGCGGAACCTCACTGAGATCGTCAATGTGATCGTCTTGTCTGATCATGGTTCGCTTATCTCCCTCCCAGGTTGGTTAGTTAGGTTAGTGACGACGGTCGACTAGGTAAGCACCTATCACCTATCCCAAGGCCGAAATACATCCTGCTCGTATCCTGGAATGGAATGGCGACGAGAAGATGCCAGATTTCGCCGAACACATGAATGGTTGGTCTTTCTCATTCGAGGACATACTGAGTGAGCGATGGCTCAAATGTGGATGATACAATTTGGCCATCGGTTGGACTTTGGGTCGAAGAGGATACAGAGTCTCAACGTCGCCTCGATTGGCTGTACGAAGCGGCAACCAGTCCGATGGGTTATTCAAGGTGTACGTATCGCGTCTCCTCGTGGAACTCAATGATTTGGGTTATTCTCGCTTTGCTGAGGGGATTTCGATCACGATCAGGTATACACATGAGACTATGCTTGAACGGTGGCATTTCTCCTCGAATCCACGGATCACCCCAAGCTACGTCGTTCCGAAAATAGGATGGGCAGTGACTACACTCGTTCGTCTTCTCTTCGGAGTTCTATATTCGCGACCGAATGACGGCAGTCTGACGCGGTTGATAGGCTGTTTCGGGTATGGATTACCCTCCGCTTAAGGGAGATCATGGGTACGGTACGTGTTTTCTCTGCTGATTATCGTTGGGAACCTCAAGTTGAAGCTGGACGCGGTTAGATAACGAGTATGAAGAGATGCAAGGGATCTTCTTCGCGTCGGGTCCAGCTGCGGATGCGTTCTTGAGCGCAGCTGAGAGGGGACGAGGGAGTGGGAGATGACGGATCCACCAGTTTTGAGGCGTAAGCTAGCTCTTACTCTCTTCCCTCGTGACTTCGAAAGGCAACGGTGTGTAACCAATGACGATCAATCCGTAGCTTTCCGGAACCTCGAAATTTTCTCGCTCATTACTAAGTTACTCGGTGTTGAGGGGAGCGAGCCGACGCATAATGGCACTCTGGGATTTTGGGATAGATATCTGGGTTTCTAGCCCATAGAAAGTTACTGCGATATGAATTGTGGGGATGCACGAGCTCGCTCGGGGATACTGCTGTTATGAGTTTACTGCCTGACCCCCGAACAGTAGCCGTCTGTGAAAATGCAGTCACCCTCTGAGATAACGTGTTCGTCGCCCTTGCCGCAAGCGTGTTTGACACCCCGCCGCTCCTGTCTAGGCTCCCTAATACAAGCTACCGTTCCGCATGGATCGTGGGCCATCTTATGCTTTCGCAATAGAGGTGACTATCATCAATCGGCCGATAATGCTTCGTCAGAACAGGGAGGCGGCCTGCCCCATCGGTGTGCCGGGTCATTCAGTGAGTGACATCGGGACTCCGGACTAGCATAAACGAGGAAACAAAAGAAACAAATAATTAACGAGTTCGGGGAAGGGGGACTCTGTGAGAGGTTTGCTCGATGTTATTGGAAGAGAACCTAATCTAGACAACCAATTCTTCCCGAAGAATAGAAGTAGCGTCATCCACCTAACGGCAAGTAGCGGAAGACCTCGTCGGGGAGATTCGTTGCTTCAGCCGGATATTTGCGGCGTTCTCTCTACTTTTCCATCATATGCATCTCGCATCCCCTTTTCTTAGGCCGACGCGAACTCCGCCTGTCTCACCTCTGCCTTTTCACCTTTTCCCGTCTCTTCTCCTTCTTGTTCCCGCACAACATCCGGAACAGCCAACGGTGCCTATCCCCTTCATCAGGAATAGCTCGACCAGAAAGTCCGATACTCACCTGAGAAGCCCAGATCGAAATGTACCCGTGATATTTCCTACTTCTGTGGAGCCACATTCCCAATCCATACACGGCGAGAGGGATAAATCCAATCTACCAGAAGCCATACCGTCAGTCAAGCTTTCACTTCCAAAACAAGCTCGGAAAATACAAGGGGGATGAAGTCTACCGAAAAACGTCAGCGTACAGCTCTCAATCTTTGTCAAAGCAGAGGCGAGTCACTCACAAGCGATATGAGTGGAAGCACGATCCGCCACGGCACCGGTCATACTAGGCCAAGCAGCGCCTCCACTGACTCCAGCTGCGATGAGACCCGCACCGAGTTTCGCGTAGATACCCAGGTCGGCTGTGGCTACTGAGAAGATTACAGGGTAGCAGACTGATTCGAAGAAGAAGATCATGAAGAGGCAGGCTATTCCGGCTTTCCATTGAGGTTAGTTTGAGCTTAGCTGAGGTGAGGGCTGGCGCCAGGGGTTGAAGAAGGGCTGGGGGCGAGAGTTGAGGCCAGGGGGGGGTGAGGGGTAGGGGAGGGGGCTCGAAAGGGGAGAAAAGAGGAAGGTGGAGGACTGGAAACTGGCAGGAAAGACAGCGATGGACGCAATCGGAACAATGGGAGTGGGGGAAGCGAGGAAGTGGCATGTATGTGGAAGTTTATGTAAACAAAGATGTGACTTACCTCGTCCGGGAAGAAGCGCTGTGAGGATGGTGAACAAGATCAAGCCGAGACCATTGGCGAAGAGCGCGAACGCTGGATCGACCCATCTGGAAGCGATATCATTCGTCAGCACCTCGCATGTCGAGTTGCATTTCGCAGTCCGGAGCCTCGAGCGGAGGACATGATTTATTTTCGACGCACCTCAAATAGATGACCCCAATGAAACGCCCGACGGTGAAGACGGCCTGACATGCTGAGTAATAGTTTGACGCGGTCGCTTGCGAGATTGGAGGGTTGATTCCCGGTTGTTCATCAATGTAAAAGATCGCAAAGCTCGCTACGGCGACTTGCGCTCCGACCTGTCATCATATCGGTGTTAGCGCTTTGCTTCCAACAACTGCGCATCAAGAACGTCTGAGCAATACTTACGTATGTAAATTCCGCAAGCGCTCCGAAAATCGTATGGTATTTCTTAAACAACCCCTTGACAGTCGGTTGCTTGATCTCCGCTACTCCGGAAACTACCGTGACGACCTGTTGAACGTCTGGTAATCTCGCGAAGATGACGAGGACGTTGATGCAGCAGCCGAAGAGGGACATGGCGAGGTAGACGTATCGCACGGTTCCTAGGGAGTATCTGTTTGCGCCGTTAAAGAATGCGTGGGCCTAAAGGTCAAGTCTTTGGTTAGCCCAGTCTGATTAAGGCACTAATAAGGAGTGTAGAGAAGGGAAGGGCGGGGAGAGGGGGAAAGGCCGGGGCTGCGCGTATAGGAATGGCAAATAGGAGTTTGAACAGACGGCTATGATTGGACCGATGACTGTTGCGATCCCGTTGAACCCTTGCGCCAGAGTCAAGCGTAGAGCAGAGTATTTCGGACTGCCTAGGACGGTGATGTAGCTGTTCGCTGCCACTTCAAGGGTCGCCAAGCCTAAAAGGGTCCTTGATCAGCGGAATCGGCAGGTTTGTGGCCAAACCTACCGGATGCAATAATGAACGTGAACGCAACAAATCCGCTGTACAAGTGAAAGACAGCCGCAGGCCAGAAGAGAATAGCTGAAGCACACGATCAGCTCGTACACCAGGACCCGTAAGGTCGAGGGGAAACTCGCACCTCCGATGGAAAACAGTCCAAGGCCGATATGAATGCCAAGTTTGTAGCCGTATCTACGCATGAAGATTCCCATTGGAGGGGCCACGACAAGGTATGCTACGATACACAAGAGTGTGTGAAGTCAGCTTGGTGCCAAGATATCGGAGATCGCGGAGCCAAAGGAAGGACGAGAGTGAGGAGAGAAGGTGTGGCAGGGGAAGGGCGCTCACCAATGAAGTATGCGAACTGGAGCAGAGTGGTTTGCGTCTTGGTCAATCCGAATATTGTTAAAAAATGCTGATTGAGAACATCTAGAAGTCCATAGGAGAAGCCCCAAAGGAAGAAGAGCGAGGTCACGAGACAGAACGCGAAGTAGAGGTCCTTCTTCGACATCCGCGTGTAATCCGTCACATCCTTCGGCAACGTGGCCGCGGGTGCCATTTCGATGACTGTGAACTGCTCGTTATGCACTCGATAATGTTTCAAGAGAAGTGAATCGGGTTGCGAAGTGAGACGAAAGATTTTTGCGGATCGAAATCGATGCAAGTGAGTAAAACCCGCACATCGTCTCGTTTGGTCCGTCGTCTGAACTGAACCCTAGCTCCGGACTTTGGCGTTGATTACCCCAGGGTAGAGCGAGGGAAGGGGAGAAGGATACCCCAGAGAACTCGTACGTTCTCGGCAGTAGGCGGGAAATGCGGATTCCTTTCTCCGCCGGTAAGAAGGGGGCGTATACCCGGGAAGTCGGGATATGTTCATTCCGCCCAATCGAATGGGTGGGGTAACGATGGGGTTTGTTCGGGCTTCCGCAACTTTCTTTCTTGCCGACATCGTCTTGGGAAAGGCTTCGTGGTCGAGAATTCTCTCAAGGCCCGGAATATGTGTCAGCATAAGCAGAGTACATGATCAGGGCAAAGGGATGTCAAGGAAACTGAAGCCCTATCCTTTACTTGCGCATCCGGAGGATTGCGCTGCTATCCCCTTTTCCTCCCTTGCGTTACAAGCATTTGCGGCTTTACAGCTCGCTGTAGAGGAATCATACAGGACGCTCGTCGTCCAGGACAGAAGAAGAGGACAGGCGTCGACAAGTCTTTCACGGGTTCATGGGTTGGCTGCTTCACGAGATTTCACGAGACCAAGCTGGCATTCGGGTCATCAAGTCGGGTTAACTAGCTCGGACAGCTTCACCGAGTTGGTAGCCAGCTGCAAGGCGGCGATTCAAAACAATCGGAGTCGTACCAGTGCCTCTATCATTCTCTCGCCTTCGCTCTTCATCAGATCAGCTACCGCTGAGTCTTAGCTCTCGTAATTGAAGAGAAGAAGGGACAGCTATCGCGCAAGACAGTGTCGCTTGAGCACCATCTTTCTTCCTTATCGCAATGTCCTTACAGCTACATCCTCGCAGACCGGCTCGAGCGAGTTTTCAAACAATCAGGTTATCTCTGAGATTGCAATGCGATCGCATTGATAAAGCCGGTCAATCTCGTGATCCATCTGGAGCATCGCTTCGATCAGTATATCGGTGGTCCAGGATACCCCTCAGGAGAAACCCTCCAGGTGACCATAGAAAGGAAAGACGATGCATGAAGAAGAAGCCATTGGGGTCAAAATATCAAAATGAAATGACTTGGTGTGTGTGAGAGTCCGGCGCAGGAGCTTCATGCGCTCCTGGAAAACCGTGGTCTCCAGTCAAGAACGTCTCTTACCGCCGCGAAGACCGCGAGGAGGGCTTTTGGACCTGTGACGTTTCTTTGACTTGTTCGCAGACCCACCTGATAGAGCCTCCGTGTCGCTTCGAGGAACCAGGACCGATCGACCCTTTGACGGCAGCTTGCCAGACTTCAGCGTCGAGCGAGAAGAAGTCCGTGCGGGACTTGATCCCTTCCCCGATCCCGTCGACTGAGGTGAAGGGTCTGGAGAGAGGGTCCTGCATCGTTCGACATTGGCACGATCCGGCGAGGGGGAATCGGGACGAGGAAAGCAGGCTTGTAAGTACCGCACTGGGCCGCGAATCCCGTAACTGTGCAGGAGTTCCGGTGAAATATCCTTATTTAACCGCACTGTGGTAATGTGGTATCGGGATGCAGAGCCAGTGTTGAATGGCTGCCCGGACCGTGATCCACTGCTGCTGGCTTGATCCGCTGGCTCTTGAGCGTTGGTGGTATTCGCTGCACGGTATCTTGAACCTTGGCTCGATGCATTTCGGAGCTGAGGTTTGTGTACCCGACAGTTCCACTGTGAACTGTTGCCTGATGCTCGTGACCCACATCGAGATGAGCCTCCCGATGCAGTCTCATGCTGAGCGGTCTGGCTATGCGGACCGCTGAGCGGAGCGTGGCTCGTTGGGATGTTCGAGGGAGGATAATTATATCGTCCCTGATGGGAAGGGCGGCTCGACGTGGTGTAGGCAGAGCGAACAGAGGGTGTAAAACAAGGGGGGATGTTCAGACATCTTGGTCTAGGTGTCGATAATCTGTGTACTGGTCTGTCAAATCGTGGTGGAATGGGAATGCAAAGAGAAATCTTCCATCAAGCCCCCTTTTATACCTGAGCATCGAGTCGCACTCGAATCTCCCTGAAAGGAGTGCAACCTTTGATGGTGGAGACGTGCGCAAAGAGTGACTGAGGGTGGGACTAGTCAGCATACATCCAAATGAAGTGAGGAATAGGCAAGGAGAGACAAGAAAAAGGCCTGTAGGTGAGACGAAGCATGATGGGCTATTCTCTTGGGTTGGCTCCATGATCTATGTGTTCGCCCCGCTCGCCATCAGCTGCACATGCATTCTGGTCTGATCGAGTCGAGACGGTGCAGGTAAAGTAGTGTCATCCCTACATAGTTCGGTAGCGGTCCGTGCAGCGTTAAGCTGCATCATCAGCCTTCTTCCTCTTCTCATCGACCTGATATTTATTGATTAGGCACATGGGGCAGATAAGTTGTAATGTGCTCACCCGGACCACCTGATCAGCCGGTGCGCCCTTCAACTCCTTAACCTGCGCCCTCAGCATCTCCACCTACAAATCCCAATCCCATCAGCTCCTAGTGAAAACCCTCTCTGTAAGTCCACACTCACAATGTCATCCCCAACATCCCCTTGAACGACAATCTCCTCCTCCCCCTGTGGATTCTTACTAACGCTCGAACCCGTCGCAAATTTCCCTGCGAACATCTTTGCTGCTTTCTTAAGGTCTACGCCGAAAAGGTCTAGGCCATGGATGTGGGTTGCGTGTTTTCGTTTGGTACGTTCGGAGCGTTTGATGGTTATCTACGTGCGGATCAGCAGGCGTTGTCGACGGGTGAATCATACTGTCGACGAAAGTAGTCAAGATGCTTGTGGAGTTGAACGTACCTTCGCAGCCTATCAAACAAGCCTCACTCAGCACAAGAGATCATACTTGAGGGAGAAAGGCCCAGTAACTCACCTCCTTCTTCTTCGCCTCAGCCTCAGCCTTCTTCTCAGCCTTTTTCTCAGCTTTAACAGCATCCGCCTCGAGTTTCTCCTGCTTCTCAACCGATAAAGTCCCCATCCGAGTAGTCAGAGAACCTACACCGCAATCTCTCAGCCTGAGCTTATGAAGCAAGGATGAGATCCACCCTCTCCCCATAAATGGTTATACTCCTCTTTGTCCGCCTCTTCGAGCCATGATCGACATTTCGAGATGGACGTTCCGAATTCGCAGTATTCTGTTGGGAGGGAGCAGATCGCGCAGTGGTGTGGTGTGATGGGTTTCTTCGAAGGGCCAGCGGTCGTCATGTCGAAGATGAAGGTACCTTTTTCGAGAGATCTGAGTGAGAGAAACAGTTGGGTGATGATATCTTGTCGGTGATTCTTCATAGCAGAGGAATTCAACGGGTTGGGAAGATTTACTTCCGGGTTTCATCGCCTCCACCGTATCTCTCCAGGTAAACTACACCCCAATCCAACACCTTCATCTCAGTCCATTTCGTCTCTCATCGTCACTCTTCACGGGAGTCTCGCCCAGTATGTCTGTTAACGAAACGACTCGAAAAGCCCTGCTGGACATGGGTATCGACGCAACCCTTGCACGAGCCGCTGCTTCTCGGTTCCATAACGTTGACGCCGCTGTGAACTGGTGTTTCGGTGACGGGATGGAGGTGGGTGACCGGAAATGTACTGATCTTCTGTCGCTGAGATAGGCTTTCAGTGGAGACCCGACGAGGAGAAGGAGTCTTTACCGGGCTATGATTCTGGTACGCAGAGGGGTGAAGCAACAGGTATGTTCAGTCCTATCCGTCAAATTCGAGCAGCTTATGTTCTATCCAGTTCAGCACCGCGAAGTGATCGACGCCACGTCACTCAACCAATCCTCTCCTCCAACTCCTCCTCCACTCCCTCCTCGCCCGAATGCGACCTCCACCACACCGTTCAAATCCAACAACCCCTTCCTAAACACCCCTCCTACCGCCCCTTCCCCCGCTTCAACACTCCAAAACGACGACGACGACGACGAAGAGGTCCGAAAAGCTCTCACCATGTCTAAAGAAGACGTCGAGACTGAGTCCCGACAAGAAAGGGAACGAAGTGTCCGCGCCAGCGGTGCACCCCCGCCTAGTCCTGATGGTGATATTGGGGGATCCATAGGGACTGGTACGCTGCTCGGGCCGAGTGAAAGGATTGATGAAGAGGGCAAGATGGCTATGGTCCCAATCAGTCAGGTGGGTCAACTCCTTGCCTTTGAATACAGCCTAGATCCGGGAGCTGAGAGTTGGGATAGAACCAGAAAGTTGGGAATCAGCCTAGTAAGGAGGATGAGGATCTGAACCGAGCGATCCAAGATTCTCTTATGACGGCTTCGTTCCATTCCGCTTCAGCTCAGAGGGAGATGGAAAGGCCTCAACCTATGCCTCGTCGGCCTGGAGCGTGAGTCGTCTTCCTTTTCGTTGGAAATACAGCTGATTGGCTTGTCAGACCGCTGGTGCTTTACTCCGAGTCTGGAAACTCGGCGTACGCTGCAACCCTGCTCCAAGGCCTCCTGGCGATCCCGCAAGTCCGAGAGTCGATTGCGAGATCGATCGTGCCTTCTTGCTGGGCGGAGAATGGTACGTCCTGCCGGTACGAACGTGAGACGGAGCTGAGTCCTCGCAGGCTATGCCGAGCTGCAAGCTATTGGAGCCGCTTTCAACATTTCGGATGAGAGCTTTGCAGAGGTTGATTCGGTCCTTCGAGCACTTCGACATGGCAATGAACCGAGTCAACTACCGCCGGAGGAACCCTCTCAGTGTGAGTGTGAACCTTCTCTCAGAGGGCTTCAACATCCCTCTAATGCTTCAACATCCTTCTCACGCTTAAGATAGGGTTTCACGACAGGATGATCAACCTTCTAGAGACCGCCATGAACACTTCTCGGAATTACGAGTCGGTCATTCGTGAAGGCGCGCTCGATGACTATTGGACAGATCCAACACTGTAACTCCCCTTTCCCTCCTATATAATGCATGCTAAGAGATCCTGGGCAGACTGTTCCATTCGAAGATCCATTCGGATCAACCTCAAACCCCGTCTCCAACCTACGTCCAATTCATGCGACAACCATCTGTGCCACCCGACCTGAACTCTTCGCTCGCATCTATCCTCTGGACCACCGAATCGCCCGGGCAGAGTATAGAGAGATTGAGCGATGTGCTCAACGTCAGACTTGGATGGAGGCAGGGGGGGACGAGGGAGTTGTGGAAGTTGGAGGAGAGGGTCGTTCTTGGTGAGCTTTTCGTTCCTCTTTCGCTATAACCTAAGTTATTTGGTCGGACCCCGCTGAAACGCGAGGATGGTTAGACCGATTCATGACGGAAAATAACGGTTGGTCGGCGCAGATAAGGGCTCAGCAGGCGGTTGCCGCGGGGAATGTGAGGAGGTTGAGGGAAAAGATTGACGGGTTTACCATGTTCAAAGTGGGTAGCAAGATTTCCTATCCCCAGGAAAAGCTCTGACGCGTGTCTCACCAGGGACAGAATCTGCATGATAGCATCGATATGTGAGCCGTCATCTTTTGACCAGTACATAAGCTGAAGGAAGAAATAGCTTGATCAATTATTATGCAAGCTCCGCCCCTCCAGACGACGAGACGCAAGCGCAATCCCGCAACGAGATGAGGGCGAAGGTAGGTAGAGTCAATATGGCTTTCACGGTGCAAGCTGATGTCAGATCGTCTTCAGCTCGAAAAGACACTAGCCGTCCTCAAATCGAAAGCTGCGGTTCTCGAGGAGGAGTTACAGGCTGAGAAGAACCAGGCTGAGGGAGGATTGTTTGAGACAGATGAACCGGAGCATCAACGGCATGTTGTGAGTTACTTCCGGTCTACCTCTACCACCTCTTCCTTTTGGCCTTGAGATTTGTGGCCCCCGCATGCCTTTGAGGCAATAATTGTGTATTTGTTGACGGTACTTGGCAGTACCTACTTCGGGCAGTCCTCTTCCATACTGGCGCTCTCGTCGCAGGCAAGCACTTGTACGCATATATCCGGTCCGACGATGGGAGATGGTGGAGGATACAAGAGCATGAAGGAGCTCCGGTATGCTCAAGTATCGTAGTCGTCATTACAAATATGCTGATCAGGCGGTTCTGCAGGTGGAATGGGAAACTGTACGGGACGATAAAACGGGGCTGTTCCTGGATGGCGGAGCTTATTTGCTGTGAGTGCTCTTCTCATTCGGAGAAGTCGAGTTTGGCTGATCGCTGAACAGGATGTACTCGCGGGATGGACCGAGATTGGCTTCGATGGCCATGGATACCGAACCGGTCGCAGCGGGCGAACCAAAGACTCAGGAGGTTGGGAAGGAAGAATCGATGGAAGGGATTGAGGTGGTTCCGGTGACAGGGCCTAGTGAGCAGGACGCGGTCGAGCCAGCGCGAGAGGAGGAGGAGGTCGTCTCGGACGCACCGAAGGCTTCCACGGCGATGCAGATTGAGGAGGTCAAATGAGGGGCAGAGCGAAGCGGCTGGACAGGCGGGAAATACGGCGTGAGCGAAGACTAAGCCAGAGTGTTATGATTGTTTAGGTCTCCCTCAACAGAATTGCGAGGTATATCCAACACAAGTTGAGCAGGTTTCTGCGTGGCAAAGAGAGTATAAATTTTTAGCTGGTCACACTTACTCTACCTCATCAGCTTGGAAGATCCTCAACATTGTTTCAATGTGGTCAGATCTTTGTGGATTGACTAGAAAATGATAAGCAGCCATCGGCAGGAAACGGTTTTTCTCACGAGATGCAAAACTGGGCTGGGATATGCTTTGACACTGCAGCGGTAATGATTCAGAACACATGTTGGAACACATGTTATTTGGGCATGCAACGCACTGACCGTAACAACTTATTACATGGTAAATTACCACTGGGTATGGCCATCCAGAACATGCAAGCAGGACATTCTTGGCGGAGCCTGGACTTTGCTTAGCCAGCCAGCTTATGATTCATCTCAGTGGAGATCTCTTGAGTGTCATTCTACATAGATACCTCCCCATCCCCATTGCGGTACTGCAATATTGCAGAGATGGCCTACTCAGCCGCTCGCTACCCAGCCATTTTGCAGTTATGCGTTTTTCGCATAGCCATTCTTATCCCCACAGTCTATCAGCCGATCCCCCCGGTGGAATTCTATGTTGGAGAGTGTACATCTACTCAATCACCTCCAGCCTAGTCTAGTCTAGCATTTCTGGCCGTGAGCTAGCTACATCTAGCCTCGAGCATCTTATATTTGGTGTGACTATTGTCGGTTGTTTCATTGCTACCACCGCCTAATTCCCTCTGGCAACAAGTCAGAGACAGACCTCTCTCTGCAGTGACCCCTAAGTTTATTTTTTCAAGGTACCAGGATCTTGAAAGAAAGTAGGTGCTAGAGCTTGGTGAGTTGATCAAGTTAATTTCCCAAGGCCAACAGTCTAGAAGGCCTATCCATCTCTGGATCATCTCATTTCTAATAATGATAGACACTCAGACAATATCCACCCATAGCCACATCGTTCCATCTGGTACCCAAATGGCAAGCAGCCGGTGCTACGCCATACTGGTTGTGGTACCACCTGATATCTGGCTTCCAGGTGGCAGCCAATAATACCCTTATGACTTCACAGTACTCGAGTACCTGCCAGTAACGTATCAAACTTTCATTATCAATTCCCCTTTCCTTCTTACGAGAACCTGAGAACCAACCAATAGTCTCACTGAGCAAGACGCCATCAAGCAACTCCTTTCCCTGCTGCATCTTGGAATCTCTCTTCATTGCCCCGATGTAGCCCAACAAATACTTCTAGGTCAGTGTCACGGTGCTACGTCAACCAGCAGTATGGCCCGACGCTCAGCTCCTGGAATCGACAACGGTTGACTAGGCTTTGGCAAAGTTAGGCTACCGTTGTCGAATTGTGCTTGAATAACTTGAGGACACGCGTGGGTGTAGCCGAGTTAAGTGCCGGTCAAGTAGCGTATAAACAGCGCAAGGGCTAGATCAAATACGGCTAAGCTAGGTAACTAAGAATGACTATCGTTGACTTTCAATCTCGATCGCTGGTTCTCCCGTCTCTCGAACTCATTTCTCTTATACCTTGTTCTCCTGGCCTATCTTTGGCGTGTCTTGTTCTAAGATGAAATGGTGTTTTGTCGTAGACAAGGGGAAGGGTGTTGAGTACAATGACTGATACGGAGACAATGGAGCGAAAGTCAACCTTGTTTTGTCGAACAAAGAACATGGTCGAACCTCGTTTCAGAGTACAAGGCCGAAGTTGAAGCACTGGTTACTTGTTGTCGGCGATATTCGGCGATGCTATCCGAGCTTCGATTTACGATCATGACAGTTGTTACGGACCTGCCAGAGCTTCCTGCTGATCACCGCAGGTACAAAGGGGAAAGGGGCGTGCCGCTAGGAGTGATCGCGTGGTCTGTCGGATCGTCTCGATTCATGACAACAGTCAGATACTTCCAGATTAGTTTCAATCTGTCAAATGTATACAGTGATGGATTGTCCACTTGATCGTCACCTCAGCTAGTTACACCTTGCAGCCTATCTTGTTCCTGGGGTCAGAGGCTTTCAAGGACCTGCAGAATGTGACATACCCCAAAGCATTTTGATCCTTTCTCTGTGCTCTTGCATGTCTGAAACACCCTTTGTTTGAACCTAGCTTGAGAGAGCTCTCAAGCTCTTTGCTGCCTTCTTGATCTTTGTGTTGATGGCTTCTTACTTATACAACTGCTATCATCTCAACACCCAAGCTGTCTTTGTCCCCCTTCAGAACCTTTGCTCTAACTATTTATCACCACCACTGCCCCCCCTTAAAGGACTTCTCTAATATGAAAGCTAGACTGCAGGCAAACCATGTAGCCAAAGCAAACCCTTCTCATGTAGCACCAGCTAGTTCCCAGAAGGTGTGGCAAAAGAAGCATATTGAGGAGATTATCAGGTGGTTCCAGCACAAGCTAGCATCAGCACCACTCCATATTGTCATGAAACAAGAGCGACATCCACCTTACGTGTCAACAACGCTTCCTTATCACGAACGCGTCCCTTTCGCGTTCCTCCTTCTCGTGCCAAGTACGCGTTCTCGTTTCCGTATCGATATATACAG
>JAABUH010002538.1_pt1 | contig 17368 bp, 17 predicted proteins | sample 5559121 | NCBI WGS metagenome assembly JAABUH01 (sample SAMN10711871, study PRJNA513364) | rock metagenome | isolation source: Antarctica rocks | place: Antarctica: Victoria Land, Battleship Promontory nord | collected 2015-12-28
ACAAAGAATAATGATTTCGTTTGATCAAAGCATTGAGCTTTCTGTAATCAATGCAGAAACGCAGACTTTCGTCTTTCTTTTTAATGAAAAAAATGAGCAAGACGTATGATGCGAAGCTGAAGAAAATGAATTCTTTGTTTAAATGATCAATCAGATACTTCTTTATCTTCTGAAGTTTGTGATTGAACATCTGATAAAGTCTGCTTCAAAGAAGCATTTCTTCGTCGATCAACTCAATTTTGTGATCATAGAAACAATGAAATAATAGCTGATTGATCATAGCTCGATCGAACACATTTAGATAGTCATGATACTCAAAGAAAAGCTTGACTTTGATCTTCTCAAAAATCTCGACGTGTGAAAACTTATACAGATTCACTTTTTCAGACTTATTTTCAACTGTAGTTATGAATCGATCAATTTTCAAGATGATAACAGCAAAAATCTTCACATCTGATCATTTGACTAACATTTTATAAGTTACAGCTTTGATCATAACAATGTTCAATGAATTTGAAGTCGATTTAGAAATTTTGACGTTAGTTAAAGTCGCGTCACGCAATTTTAACTGTTCAATTAGTTTAACTGACTTTTCATTGAACTGACTGAAAGAGAATGATTTCTGACTGAATTGAGATGTAATGAAAGTGAAAGATCTCTTCAGTATATGAGTAGAAATCAAGCTCTTCTGTTCTGTGATTGTTTTATTGCTTGATGATAGAACAATCAATTTCAAACGAGAATTGAAATTTGAAAATTGAAGAAAGTCAATTTGTATATTTATTACTAGATTGATTTTGTTCATTCATGTTTTTTTGAAAATCATTTGATGTTGATTTAATCGAGTGATCAACATAAAAGCAATGTTTATCATGTGATCTTGAATCGTCAGATTTGAATAAATGACATGAGTAATGAGTTTTTTTGCATAATGATCATCAAATTCTCATATTGACTTCACTTTGATCAAAGTCAGAGACTCAATTTGCAACTGATCACAAACAATCTGTGCAGTCACTTCATTAATGAACAAATAGTCAGCAGCTTCGATGTTCACTAATGATTTCAATGAATAACTAATTTCATTGCTAGAAAGTACATATTCAATAGTCAAAGATTCAGAAGCAAAAGAATCATCTGACATGCTCATCATTAAAGAAATTAACACGTTTTTCATTGCATCTTTGATGAAAGTCACTAGTTTTTTGCCTCGTTATTCTTGAAAGAAGACATTTTCTCATTCTATTTATTCTTCGAAATGATGATTTCATGTAGATGAAAGATGAAAGCTTGAAAAGTCAAAGTATTGATCTTGTTCTGAGAACAATTCTTGAACAAGTGACTCGAGATTTTGCAGATGTAGCAGATGATAGATGATCTTGCTGACTCAAAGATAAAAGAAATGATTGATTTAACATAATTGATTATTGAAATCATCACTGACAATGAAGTAGTGCATTTGTCAGATACAACAGAGACTTTGATGATGACAGTGCAACGTTCGCTGCGTAGTTGATAATTGACTTGCTGTTTATTATTCACATCTTGAAGAAATTTCTTTAAACGAGAAAGCGAAGTAAAGTTCTCTGAACAAACTGATAGAGTGTTCTGCAAGCGATTGTTGATTTTATTCTGAAGATCATTCATCAGAATGCAATCATCATAATTGAGATAATTGAATAACTTCATAAAGTTGAAGTAGAAGACATTGAAAGACTTGTCTGCTTATTTCAGAGTGTTGTATTCGCGTTGAAACTTTCAATTCTTATTCAGTTCATCATATATTTCTTTCAAATAATTGAATAACTCGTAGATTGAAGTGAATGAATTCGAAGAATCAAAATAACATCAAGCAAAGATGTGCTTTGCAGCATCATCTTTTAGTCTAAACATCATGTAAACAATACAGATAGTTTCATCATTGAATTAATTGACATTAACAATCAGCTTGTCATTCATCTTGTTTCTTCAGTCTTTTCAAGTCAATTCATCTTCATCAATGAATATAAATGAGTTCAAAAATTTGTAGAATCAATGACGTTCATTTTTGAATGAGATGAATTTAGTAGATGTCTTTCGTCAAGTATGATTCTTGATAAAAGCATGTGACTCAATATCTTGTTGAAATAAATGATTTGTAGTAAATTGAGACTCAATAGACTGTTGAGATTGAAGCTGATCAGCTGAACGCTGTTTTTCTTTGAGTTTCAACATTGTCTTTTATAGTCGAGTGTTAATCTCTTCTAGAGTATTCATTGTCATGCAATTGATCTTTAGCTGTTTCAGTCTCTGAGTATGTTCAACTTGTAGAATGATTCAGTGCTTATTGCATTTCAAAGTCATGTTTTATTGATCTTTTAACTCATTTAACATCTTGATGATCTTGTTCGACTAATCAAGAATTCACTGACGTAGTTGTTCTTCAATCTTGATGTTTCATGAGATCACGACATTCTGAGATTCAGCTGAAGCATTAAAAAAAAGAAGAAAAACTTATTTATTTGCAGTACTTTTAAGCAGACAAGTTGTTTGAGATTCGACTGATTTAAAGTCACGTGTCATGATGAAAAATTGAAGATAAAGATATGTCATGATTCTAGCCTTGCCAGACTCAGCCTTCTAGCCTTACCAGGTCTATTCTCGCTTCGTCACCTTGACTAGTTTCTATTGAGCCTAGCGTCGGCTGAGAAACACACATATGTAGCCAGCTTCTTTCCCGTAGCTATATTTCTTTCTTAGCATTTATCTTCTAGTTAAATGACATTTCTATCTGACTCGCTCTAGACAGATCTTTATCAAGATAAATTGTGATAAATTTGATAAATGTAATTTAAAGAAGTTCTTGTGAATTTTCTGATAAACAAATAAATACAATATTCGAAGAATTTCTTGCAAATAAAAAGTGATATAAATTCAAAGAATTTCTTGCGAATTTCTGAATGAACGAAGTAGATTGTTTCATATCATTTACACGTTGATAGCAGAGTAGTTGATTAGCATTTATCTACTGTTAGAAATCAGCATAGAGCGAGTTATATGAGTATCATTTAACTAATAGATAAATGCTAAGAAAGAAAAGTATCTACAGAAAAGAACTCGACTCTTATGTGTGTTTCTCAACTCTGTGCTAAGCTCGAAAGAGTTGACATCTTACACATATGAGACAAAGTCTCAATGACATCACTTCTAACTTGAATGCTCACTAGATTCGATTAGAAGAAGATCAAGATGAAGACTAGTTGAAGAATAAACGAAGACTAAAATCATAACATACATCAATGATGAAGTTCTGTCTCAATATGATGACAAAGAAATTCTACATTCAATTGCTTTCTATAGCAAGAACATATTTTCTGCTGAATGCAACTACAAAATATATGATAAAGAGCTGCTGATCATCATTTGAGCATTTGAGCATTAACGATCTGAACTGAAGTTAATCAACATTTCTATCAAAATGTTCATCAATCATTAAGCATTCACATCATTGATGAAAGATAAAGAGTTTAGCAGACAACAGATGCGCTGAATACAAAAGCTCATTGACTTCAACTTCAAGATAATGTATCAATCTGACAAACAAAACATTAAGATCAATGCATTAACTTGTTGAGTTAATGTCGTGCTCAAAGATCTCAAGAATAAGCATGTTCATTATTAATGAATCATTATTCTGACATTAAATCAAATGAAGATTGCTGATCTAAAGAAGAACATCAGCAAATTAATCTATAAACAGATTCTTGAGATTAATAGAATTGATGAGAATTGTACGCTACTTCATGAAGCAATAGCAAAAGATGAGACACAATATGAAGATATCAAATTAAAGAATTGTCATGTTTAGAAGAAAATCTTGTATCATGATAATCAACTATGAGTTTCATTCAATGAACTTCTACAAATGAATCTAATTCGTGAAATGCATGATCAATTCTCAATAAATCATTCTGACATTTTTAGAACTGTAAAGATCATAAAACGAAACTACTATTGATCTTTCATGTGAAAGACAGTAGATCATTATATTTGAAACTGTTATATTTGTCAATGCTCAAAGACGTTTAGAAATAAATCAAATGAACTACTACATTCTTTATTCATACTTGAACAGCAATGACAAGATATAATCATGAACTTCATTATTAATTTATCTGACTCATACGATTACAACGTTATTCTGACTATCATCTGCAGATTGTTAAAAGAAAGACATTATATTTCTTGCATTACTGATGATGAAGATATCACAGTTGAAAGAACAGCTGAAATGTTAATTCAGTGAGTATATTGAACTCATGATTTATCAAGCTTCATTGTATTCAATCGAAATATTCAGTTCACTTTCATTCTCTGAAAGTTTCTTTGCAAATGACTGAGCATTTCTCTTTGATTATTCATCATTTATCATTCTCAGATCAACGATCAAAGCAAATGAATCAATCAGAATGTTGAAAGATATCTTCATTTCTTCTGTTCATACATGCAGAATGACTGATTCAAGTGATTGTTTATAATCAAGTTTTTCAACAATAACATCTTGTTTTCAGTTTTCTTCTTGATTCTCTTCTTCATGAATAAGAATTTTCATTCTCATATGAGCTTCGATTCTGACATCATCGAGTATGAAAGCATTCGCGAACGCTTGCAGATCATCAGAATCAAAGATATATTCAATTACATGAACAAGATGTTAATCTTTGCTCGCGAAGCTTTGATCAAAACATGAGAACGAATGATGAAACAAGCTAATAAGCATAAAAAGAAGATCAATTATGAGATTGAATCAAAGATGTTTCTGAACGAAAGAAACATTGTTACAGCGAGATTCTTCAAAAAGCTAAATGACAAGATGCTTGATTCATTCAAGATTACAGACTCTGTTGACTTCTTTTATAAATTGAAACTATCAGACATTATGCATATACATGATGTATTTCATTCAGATCTTCTTCATTCTGTTATCAATGATTCTCTGTCTGATCAGAAGAATGAATCTTTGAAATCAATAGTGATAAACAATGAGAATGAAAGATAGATTGATGATATATTGAACTTTCAACGATATTGAAGATGATTTTAATATCGAGTTAAATGAAAGAGCTATGACAATGATTTCAACTGATATAACGCTGATGATGATGAATTTATGAATGCTCAAGAAGTGATTGATGACTTTCATATTAAATATTCAACAAAAGCGCACTAAGAAACAACATTCATGCAAACATGAATAGTCAGAGAAAGAAGTAATGTTACGATTCTAGTCTTCATTTATTCTTCGACTAGTCTTCATCTTGATCTTCTTCTAATTGAGTCTAGTGAGCATTTGAGCTAGAAGTGATGTCATTGAAACTCTGCATCATATGTTGTCGTGAGACGAAGTCTTGCATCTCAAAGACTCATGAAACAGTATTGATTCAATTGCATCTTCAGAATTCACGAGAATATTGACTACTACTAGTAGAAGTTTCCCGAGCATAACTCAGTTGCATCTTCAGAATTCATGAAGATATTGACTACTACTAGTAGAAGTTTTCCGAGCATAACTCAGTCGCATCTTCAGAATTCATGAAGATATTGACTACTACTAGTAGAAGTTTCTTGAGCATGACTCAGCTGCATCTTCAGAATTCATGAGAATATTGACTATCATTTATAAAGATTTCTCAAGCGAAGTTTTCTTCTTCTTTATCTTTTATCTTTCATCTCTTTTCTACATGAAATAGATTCTTCTACAGCGAAACATATCTAGCTATTTATTTATCTATTTATTTATTTAATCATCTGTATCTAGTCTATCTTCTAGATTTATCTATCTACTAGATCGATCATTGCATGTGTTTATGCTCACTCTGTTGATTTCGAAGCTTTCTATATTGCATCTTTATTCTATCTCTCGACATTGAAGCTCAACGCGAGAATATCATTTTCATGATATTGAGTAGAGCAGTGACGAAACAACAGAAAGCGACACGTTCATCTCTGCAACAATGAACGCATTGATGAACAGCTTGAGCGAGCTGAATATGAACGCATCGATCAGCTTGAGCCAGCTGATAATCTTTTCTTCGAAGGCTAGAAAACAGCTGCTGCAGACGTTTGATTTGAAAGATCGACATATTGCTCAGGCATTAAGACTCATACTCGATGACTGGAAGAAGATATCAAAGAAGCAGAAAGCTCAACTATATGAATGTATACAGGCTATGTATGATGCGGCTGAAAAGAACGAAGCTCAAGCTCAGAAAGAGCTGAATCAAGAGAAAGCTCGGGCTCAAGAGAAAGCTCAGACTCAAAAGAAAGCTCAGACTAAAGAGATAGTTCAAGAGAAAACTGAGCATTTGAAGCTATTCAATGACGATGACGATTTGAATGAAATACATCGAATGTGCAAGCGGGAAATGACTCGACAGCAGACTTGAAAGCTTGTTTGATCTGAATGATCTAATTCGACTTCGTCATCTGCAAGCTTGTTTCTTCGCTCGTCATCTGCTCGGGATTTGCAGCGATCCTACGCTCAAATCGCTTCTCTTTCCTCAGCCTCTTCTGTTCTCACTTCGACCTCTATTTCGCCTACTCGATTACCTGCTCGAGATGCTAGGGATTTGCATCGAAAACCTATGCAAAGGCCTTCTGTTTCCCCGCCTCGTTCCCCGCCCCCAAGATCATCTGCTCGAATTCCCCCTCGCCACTCACCTGCTAGGGATTCTCGTCGAACGCCCACCCGAAATACCCCCGTTTCCCCGCCAAGGTCACCTGCTCGAACCTCCCCTCGTAGCTCACTTCGCTACTCACCTGCTCGGGATTCTCGTCGAACGCCCACCCGAAATATCCTCGTTTCCCCGCCAAGGTCACCTGCTCGAACCCCCCCTCATGGCTCCCCTCGTGGCTCACCTATTAAGCCGTGTTTATCCGTGAAGGATTTATACGTCATGTTTCATAGGCTCAGCGGAGAAGAACACGCGCCGCAGGGCCAAAGGCAGCGCGCCTTCCCCGGGCCCACATATCGCTTTTCTATCGAAATCTCGGTTTCGCCCTCTATCTCTACCTCATCACCGCGTTCCCTAAAGCGATTTCTTCAAAGATCAAAGATGAAACTATCTTTCTGAATTCAATAGGTTCAGCCAATCAGAATTTCACAGGCTCAGATCTTTCAAATGCGAAGATCATGTGTTCAAACTCTAGCATTGCTTGAATTTATTTTCATTTTTGATATATAAAGAATAAGGAATAAGAAAGAAGAAAGAAAATGGTTTCGTAAGAAACAAAATAGTTTCGTAAGAAAAATAAGAAAATAAGGGAATAAGAAACTGTACTATCGAATAATCAGTGACAGAGTAGCTCATCTACTACCTCGTAAGACCATGCAATCACCTCTACACCTCGCTGCTCTCATATATCTCGTCGCTCTCAATTTATCGTCGATTTAGTGATTACTACCTCATCTGATTGAAGCTTGCTCTAATCATTACGCAATGAACTCACTAGCGTTCACTGTGTAATGATTAGGGTTAGATCTTGATGACTCTATTCATTTTCGTCATGTTCAAAGCTTCGCCTTCGCCTTAGGAAATATCGTTCTCTAGCTATCGATCTACTAGCTAGTCATGTTTAAAGCTTCATCTTTGCCCTTGAATATCTCATCATCTAACTATTGATCTACTAGTTAGTCATATACCTCGTCTTTCCCCTCGAAAATCTGATTCTCTAGTCATTGGTCTACTGACTAGTCATTGTTTTAATCATCGCTTTGCTCGAGTTTATTCTATATCTTCGCCTTCGATCTTCGCTTTCGATTTCGATTTCGATTTCGCCTTCGTCTCACTAGTATCATCGAAGAATCAGATTGATGCTCAAGAAACGAGCATTAAATGAATGAGAAAAGAATGTCGTGAGGCGAAGCCTTGCATCTCAGAGACTCACGAAACTGTATTGATTCAATTGCATCTTCAGAATTCACGAAGATATTGACTACTACTAGTAGAAGTTTCCCGAGCATGACTCAGTTGCATCTTCAGAGTTCATGAAGATATTGACTACTACTAGTAGAAGTTTCCCGAGCATGACTCAGTCGCACCTTCAGAATTCATGAGAATATTGACTATCATTCATAGAAGTTTCCCGAGCGAAGTTTTCTTCTTCTTTACCTTTTACCTTTTACCTTTCATCTTTCATCTCTTTTCTACACGAGATAGACTCTTCTACAGCGAGACATACCTAGCTATCTATCTATTTATCTATTTATCTAGTCATTTGTATCTAGTCTATCTTCTAGATCTATTTATCTACTAGATTGATCATTGCATGTGTTCATGCTCGCTCTGTTGATTTCGAAGCTCTCTATATCGCACTTCTACCCTATTTCTCAACAATGTGTAAAACATCAATTCAATCAAGTCTAGCACAGAGCTGAGAAACATACATATAAGAATTGAGTTCTTTTCTGTAGATACTTTTCTTTCTTAGCATTTATTTATTAGTTAAATGACATTCATATGACTCGCTCTATGCTGATTTCTAACAAATTTTTATTTCAAAGCTCTGATATTTATCTCAAAAATATAGTTTGAATGCTTGAAGTGCTGTCTTAAATATTTATTACATTCACTTTGTTCAACAGCATAATGAAGAAAGTCATTAAAGATGTCTTCAAAATGAGATCATGTTTCATCAAAATGTTTACAAACTCAGATCTTTAATATGTTGAAGATGAGTTCTGTTATGATTTTAGTCTTCATTTATTCTTTCTAGTCTTCATCTTGATTTCATTCTAATTGAGTCTAGTGAGCATTCAAGCTAGAGATGATGTCATTGAAACTCTGCATCATATGTGTAAGATGTCAACTCAATCGAGTTTAGCACAGAGCTGAGAAACACACATATAAGAATTAAGTTCTTTTCTGTAGATACTTTTCTTTCTTAGCATTTATCTATTAGTTAAATGACATTCATATGACTCGCTTTATGCTGATCTCTAACAGTAGATAAATGCTAATCAACTACTCTGCTATCAACGTGTAAATGATATGAAACAATCTACTTCGTTCATTCAGAAATTCGCAAGAAATTCTTTGAATTTGTATCACTTTTTATTCGCAAGAGATTCTTTGAATATTGTATTCATTTGTTTATCAGAAAATTCACAAGAACTTCTTTGAATTACATTTATCAAATTTATCACAATCTATCTTTATCTTCAATCTTTCATCATGACATGTGACTTTGAATCAGTCGAATTTCAAACGACTCGCCTGCTTAAAAGCACTGCAAATAGACAAGTTTTTCTTCTTTCTTTCGATGCTTCAGCTGAATCTCAGAATGTCGCAATTTCATGAAACATCAAGATTGAAGAACAACTACGTCAGTGAGTTCTTGATCAGTTGAATGAAATCATCAAGATGTTAGATGAGCTAAAAGATCAACAAGATATGACTTTGAAATGCAATGAGCACTGAATCATTCTACAAGTTGAACATACTCAGAGACTGAAACAGCTAAAGATCAATTGCATGACAATGAACACTTTAGAAGAGATTAACACTTAACTACGAAAGACAATGTTGAAACTCAAAGAGAAACAATGTTCAGCTGATCAGCTTCAATCTTAACAGCTTACTGAGTCTCGATTTACTACAAATCATTTATCTCAACAAGATATCGAGTTGCATGCTTCTATCGAGAATCATACTCAACGAGAGACATCTACTAAATTCATCTCATTCAAAAATGAACATCATTGATTCTACAAATTTTTGAACTCATTTATATTCACTGATGAAGATGAATTGACTTGAAAAGACTGAAGAAACAAGATGAATGACAAGCTGATTGTCAATGTCGATCAATTCGATGATGAAACTATCTGTATTATCTACATGATGTTTAGACTAAAAGATGATGTTGTAAAGCACATTTTCGCTCGACGTTGTTTTGATTCTTCAAATTCATTCACTTCAATCTACGAGTTATTCAATCATTTGAAGAAAATATATGATGAACTGAATAAGAATTGAAAGTCTCAACGTGAATACAACGCTCTGAAACAAGCAGACAATGTCATGAACTGAGAACTGAATGAAATCAGAATGAAATTCTAATAACTAGATTTTAAATACAAGACGTTGCACGAAGAAGAAAGGAAAGAAAGAGATCATTCAGAGATTCTTATACCTCATGAACGCTGAGTATCATTCGTATCAAAGAGCTCTCATAACATCACTGATAATCTTACGTCTATTATCATCTATAATATTGTTCAACATTATCTAAGTGATCTAACATCTCTTTTCCCAACATCTTTCAAGTAACACATGCTAAAATCGTGACAATAGATTTCTCTTTTTGAAGTCGAAGCTTCTGCGAGACTTTTAATTCTCTGACTCATATTCAGAGTCGCTGCTTTCTTGCACGTAAGCGATTCATGAATTCTTATTCGAACGATCGAGATTTCGAGCGTGATAGACGTTCATGACTTCGATGACATTTATCACATTTGCAAACTTTACTCAACTGTTTTCTTCTATTTCAGTTCACTTAATTAAATACTCTAGCTGAGAGTTCTTTACTCGAAAGTTCAATATTTCGTTCATCTCTCAGCTAAGCACTCCTTCGACGAAGACTATCAAAAACGACGCGAAAGATATTTGTTCAAATAAGAGATCGTTGATCGCAGAATAAAGCAGATAAGTATGAAAGATGTCGAAACAGAATCAGTCATTGAGCAACTCTAGCTGATAAGAATGAGAACTAACAATTTTGATGATTCTGAAAAATCTTTCGAATTTATTAAATAACTTCTTGCTGAGTCAATGAATCATCAGATTGCGAGCATCTAATCAAATCATATCATTAATTGCATACTTGAGAGCGTGTTGTCAATGAACATTAGCGAATTGTTTCTGATATGCTTGAGCTAAGATCATTTGTTCTTGCAGAATTTCATTGATTTGATTCATTTTCTGAATAAACAGATCGACATGTATTCATTTTGAATGTTCAATAACGTTCTTCTGAATCTTCTTTGATTTCAATCTCATTCGAGAATGCTGTTCGAAGTTAGTTAGAAACGACGTGCACTGAGTGCTTTCGAAGAAGTGATTGTTGATGACAAATTCAGCTGATGACAGTCATGCAGCTCAGTCGTTCTGCATAAAGAACACGAAGACTCGAAGATATTGTTTCAAAACGTCGTTGATGTTCTCGATTTGATCATTCATTTCTGAGTGAAACGCAGTTGACAATCGGGCTTGAATCTTCAATCGAATACAAAGTTCATCTCAAAAGTGACTGACAAACTGAGTTTCACGATTCGAGATGATTGAATCAGATAATTCATGATGTTTTCATATTGCATGATAAAAAACTCAAGCTGTATCTAGAACTGTAATTTCACTCATAGACTCGTAATGCACTTGTTTAGATAGTCTGTTCACGACTATCAGAATATTGATTGCCGAATTTTCATTCAGATTCTTACTTTCAGATACTGTCACAATAAAATTCATGACTATGTCTTTTCAGCGACGATTGAGTACATCAAGAGACTTCAAAGCTTTCTGATATTTTTCTCTAGAGATCTTCACTCGAGAGCATAGATGACAATTACATACGAAGCGAGCTACTGTCTTGATCATTTCGAGTCAGTAATAATGACGACTGAGTATTTCGTAGATCTTGACTCTTTCTGAATGACTCGCAATAGACGTGTCATGACTTAACTGAAGCAGACGTAGTCGCAGTTTCTCATCTTTGAATATCAATAGTCTATCTCTATAGTAGACTCGATCACTTCGCAGCGTACATTTCGCTAATGAAAATTCTTTAAGCTTTCGTTGATCGTCTCTTAACGCAGTTATCACGATCTGTATTCATTCATCATTGAAATAGACTGCGAAGAGTTGTTCTTCTAACTCATTCATAGACATTTTCTCTGATGATTCAGACTGCTCAGAGATCACTGATTCGCTCTTCGAGTCACTTGATTCGAATGCTTCAGAGTCACTATCATCGAGAACATTGATTAAGACTTGAATTTTCAGATTTTTTGATTTTAGCACGATCTGTCACTGATGTTCTCAACGACTATTCTTTTCGTTCAAGAGAAGATCTTCTGATCGACGCGTGAGTGCATCGACTTGAGTGTTCAATTCACTCGAACGATACACGATTTTGAAGTTAAATCGAGAGAGAAATTCTGATCATCTGACTTGTCTTTGACTAAGCAGCTTAATTGACATGAAATATTCTAGATTCTTGTGATCGAAAATGATCTCAACGAAGTCTAACGTGTCTTTCAGTTCGAGTCTTCATTTCTCAAAAGCTCTGATTATAGCTAGAAGTTTCTTGTCATAAATCTCGTAGTTGCATTCTGCGAATAGCATTTTGAAAGAGAAATAGATCATAGATCTTAACTGCTCGTTATCATCTTGCTGAGACATGACTTCGATCACAACATAGTCGAAGACATCGATTTTCACAGTCACGAGTAGATTCGAATTATAGTGCATTAAGATAGAGACAGTGATGAACGTCTGCTTGAGTCGATCGAAGACGAATTGACACTTTTGAGTTCAATTAAATGACTGATCTTTTCTGATTAAGACAGTCAACGAGTCGATCAGCTTGAAAAACTTCTTAATAAATCATTTATAGAAGTTGAAGAAGTTCAGAAAGCTCTGAACATCTTTGACGTCTCAAGATGCAACTCAATTCATGATGACATTGATTTTCTCAGAGTTTATTTTGATTTCGTGAATGATGATTATTAGACTCAAATACTTGATCTCGATAACTGAAAATTCGCATTTCTCGATATCTATCTGTAGTTCAACGACTCTAAGTCGCTTCAGTACCTGATGAACATGCTGAGTATGCTTTTTTTTGCTGTTGCTATAGATCAAGATATCATTCATGTACGCGATGCAGAAAACGTTCAAGAAGTCATGCAGAATGTCATTAATGAAGTTCTGAAATGATGACGATTCATTTGTGAGTTCGAAGAGCAAAACGTTGTACTCGTATAAGTCATAACGTGTTCGAAAAGCGATTTTTCACTCATCTTCATAAGTCATTCGCAGTTTATTAAAGACTGCAATGATATCTAACTTGATGTAGTACTTGATCTTAGTCAGTCGATCTAGAATTTCTCGAATGAGAGATAACGAGTATCGATTCTTAACTGTCATGACATTCAGACCTCGATAATTCACGCAAAATCTGAGTTCTTCGCTTGATTTTTTAACAAAGAGTATCGAAGAGATCGCAAGAAAAGAGCTGACTTGAATAAAGACTTTAATCAAATTATTCTTCAGATATTTCTTTAGTACTCGAAGCTCATCTTGAGACATGTCATATAAAGATTCGAAGGTAGAAGTTTTGCTCTTCTGCAGCTGAATTTTATGATCATAGAGACGTCGTTCAGATAGAATGTTCATCAATTCGCGAGAGAAAACATCTAGAAAGTCGTGATATTCAAGAAGCAATAGCGTGACAGAGTCAACGAAAGACGTGATTTTCAGAGCTTTGTCGATATTTCTCATGAATATGACAAACAGATCATGATTCTTTTTTCTAGCGAGTCGCAGAAACGAAGCACTATTTATAGCATAGATCTTCAGATGTTTCAAGAGCAAAGACGTTGAAGAGACTGATACTGACACAGTTGAAATCGAGATGCTCGAGAGAGTTTCGAATACGAATTCTGAATTGACTTGAGATTCAAAGATGAGCTGATTATGACGCAGATCTATAATTGCTTTATGACTTTTTAATCAAGACAGATCTAGAACAATTGAGAATTGCGAAAGTTGAGTGACATAAAAAAGAGTTTCTTCAAACTCTTCGCTTGAGACTTGAAGTTTGACAAGAGCGTAATGAGTGATTGAATTGAATACGACTGATTGATCATCAAATCTCTGAAGAATACAGATTTCAGACAAAGAAAAACAGAGCAGAGAGTGTCTTTGCGCGAAAGAGTCATCAATAAATGCATAATCGATGACGTTGATATCAATCAAAACAAAAAGATTGACATTAATTTTATTGCTTTCTAGATTATCTGAGAGCATGAGATGATCATTGTTCATCTTCTTTTCTAATCGATGAATCGAGCTAACTGAGAGTGCAGAGATTTTCAGACTGTTCGATTGTCTCTGCGAGCGACTGTACGCAGAGACTAGACTTTTTTCAAGACGAGAGAAGTATCGAAAGCGAGATTGTCGATAGAGATTGCAAAAGTGAATAATGAGACGACTCATAGCTGAATCTTGAACTTTGAATTGCAGATCGCAGTCTGATGCTCAGACTTATCACAGTATAGACACAGATGATTGATCATGCGATGCTGATGCTTCTCGAAGATCAGTGAGTCTCGTTTCTTCATGTTGACAATCGATAAGTTCATGAGATCTCTCGAGCTTGAGATCGTAGCTTTCGAGCCTGCCGAAGATGTTGCATATTTGACGAGATACGCGAGAACTGTAGAGATCACAGAGACAGAATGAATCACTGCTTTTGACTTGGAAAGATTCTGTACTGTGATGCGATATCGACTATTCAATTGCTGACATTTGATAATCAACTGCTCATAGTTCAGACTGCTGACATTCATCTGAATCAATAGAGCTTTGAGCTCGCTGAATAGTTCATTCTTCAGATTGAATTTTCGAGTTACGACGTCATATTCGATTGCATCAATGTGCTGCTGAAAATCGAACAGATATTCAATGAAGATGTGATTTCGCATTCTTAGAGCTGAAATGAATCGCTGAGCGATTTCTTGCTTGTCTGAATCATTGAAGACTTGTCTTAACAAGACAACTAATTGCTCAATCGTGACTAGCTTGTCATGCTGAGCAGTCATACGCGACAACGCTTGAGCGACAGCGTTCTTCGATAAGCGACTGTATTCATACAGAAGACGAGACTCGAAAGTTGAATAATGATTCACGTTCAACTTCAGCTTGCTGATCAGTTCGAAGATGAACTGATTTAGCTTGTTTTCTCGCTCTTTGATATAGAGTTCTGAATTTGAATATTTCTCTGATTTAATATTGATTCTGCTTATACTCTTGAGTTCTTGAATCATTTTTGACAAGGTTTCATTATTGATCTGAGACTGCTTAAGTTCAATCTGAGTTTGCTCATGTTCTTGTTGACAGACTGAAATTCAGTTGATATACTGAATGATGATGTCGTTGAATCAAGTTTGAAGTTCGATCAGAAAAGTGTATCACGCTTCGAAAGCATTGTTGACGTGAATTCGAAACTGAGCGACAGTGATGAGTTCGTTGATCGAGACTAGAGATGTCGACGACAAAGTGTTGCTGATATTCTCGAATTGACTCATGATGTAGTGTGATGCAACGTAATGTCACGAACTGAGAGCTGAATGAAATCAGAATGAAATTCTAATAACTAGATTTTAAATACAAGACGTTGCACGAAGAAGAAAGAAAAGAAAGAGATCATTCAGAGATTCTTATATCTCATGAACGCTGAGTATCATTCGTATCAAGAAACTTTCATAACATCACTGATAATCTCACATCTATCATCATCTATAGTATTGTTCAACATCATTTAAGTGATTTAACATCTTTTTTCTCAACATCTTTTGAGTAACACATGCTAAAATCATGACAGACAAGTCTTTCAATGTCTTCTACTTCAGCTTTATGAAGCTATTCAGTTATTTCGATTATGATGATTGCATTCTGATGAACGATCTTCAGAATAAAATCAACAATCGCTTGCAGAATGCTTTATCAATCTGTTCAGAGAACTTTACTTCGCTTCTTCGTCTAAAGAAATTTCTTCAAGATGTGAATAATAAACAGCGAGTCAACTATCAGCTACGCAGCGAACATCACACTGTCATCGTCAAAGTCACTGTTGTATCTGACAAACGCATTACTCTTTCATCAGTACTGTCAATCTTGATAATCAATTATGTTAAATCAATCATCTCTTTTATCTTTGAGTCAGTGAGATTGTCTATCATCTGCTACATCTGCAAAGCTTCAAATCACTTGTTCAAGAATTGCTTTCAGAACAAGATGAACATCTCGACTTCTTGAGCTTTCACTTCTCGTCTACATGAAATCATCATTTCGAAGAATAAAAAGAATGAGAAAATATCTTCTTTCGAGAATAGCGAGGCAAAAAACTAGTGACTTTCATCAAAGACGCGATGAAAGATGTGTTAATTTCTTCAATGATGAGCATGTCAGATGACTCTTTTGCTTCTAAATCTTTCACTACTGAATGTGTACTTTCTAGCAATGAAATTAGTTACTCATTGAAGTCATTGATGAACATCGAAGCTGCTGACTATTCATTCATTGATGAAGTGATTGCGCAGATTGTTTGTGATCAGTTGCAAATCAAGTCTCTGACTTTGATCAAAGTGAAGTCAATACAAGAATTCAACGATCATTATGCAAAAAAACTTATTACTCATGTCATTTATTTAAACCTGATGATTCAAGGTCATACGACAGACATTGCTTTTATGTTGATCACTCGATTAAATCAACATCAAATGATTCTTGAAAAACCTGAATGAACAAAATCAATCTAGTAATAGATATGCAAATCGACTTTCTTCGATTTTCAAATTTCAATTCTCATTTGAAATCGATTGTTCTATCATCAAGCAATAAAACAATCACAGAACAGAAGAGCTTGACTTCTACTCATATTCTGAAGAGATCTTTCACTTTCGTTACATCTCAATTCAGTCAGAAATCACTCTCTTTCAGTCAGTTCAATGAGAAGTCAGTTAAATTAATTGAACAGTTAAAATCGCGTGACGCGACTTTAACTAGCATTAAAATCTCTAAATCGACTTCAGATTCATTGAACATTATCATGATTGAAGCTGCAACTTATAGAATGTTAGTCAAATGATCAGATGTGAAGATCTTTGCTGTTATCATCTTGAAAATTGATCGACTCATAACTACAGTCGAAAATAAGTCTGAAGAAGTGAATCTGCATGAGCTTTCACACGTCGAGATTCTTGAGAAGATCAAAGTCAAGCTTCTTTTCGAGTATCATGACTATCTAGACATGTTGGATCAAGCTATGATCAATCAGCTATCATCTCATCATTTTTACGATCACAAAATTAAGTTGATCGACGAAGAAATATTTCTTCAAAGCAGACTTTATCAGATGTTCAATCACAAACTTCAGAAGATAAAGAAGTATTTGATTGATTATTTAAACAAAGAATTTATTTTCTTCAGCTTCGCATCATACGTCTTGCTCATTTTTTTCATTAAAAAGAAAGACGAAAGTCTGCGTTTCTGCATTGATTACAGAAAGCTCAATGCTTTGATCAAACGAAATCATTATTCTTTGT
>JAABUH010002539.1_pt1 | contig 17363 bp, 16 predicted proteins | sample 5559121 | NCBI WGS metagenome assembly JAABUH01 (sample SAMN10711871, study PRJNA513364) | rock metagenome | isolation source: Antarctica rocks | place: Antarctica: Victoria Land, Battleship Promontory nord | collected 2015-12-28
TCAGCTGAATGAACTAGATGAGTTTTGATCTATGTATTTGCAACGCATGTAAATCGATCAGAAAATCGAAATTGATCAATTTACTGCGTTGCACAGATGTGTATGTGCGCAAAAGCTGAGTCGTGCCTTCGCAATGACTGTGTGAATGTTGTATATTAGTTGCAACGCATGTGCAAAGACGTTGCTGTTGTTCTGTGTATATGAGCAAAGACTGTGTCATGTCTTTGCAGTGTATGTGATTGCAATGCATGTAGATCGATCTGATAATGCGAAAAATCGATTGATTTACTGCATTACATGAGCGTGTAGATGTGCAAAAGCTGAGTCGTGTCTTTGCAGTGTATGTGTGTGTGATTTATATGAGTTGCAGCGCATGCGCAAAGACGTTGCTGTTGTTTTATGTATATGAGCAAAGACTATGTCATGTCTTTGCAATGTATGTGATTGCAATGCATGTACATCGATCTGATAAAGCGAAAAATCGATCGATTTACTGCATCATGCAGATGTGTAGATGTGCAAAAGCTGAATCGTGTCTTCGCAGTATATGTGTGTATGTCGTATATGAGCTCAACGTGCGAATATCGCGCTGTTACTGCTCTGTGTGTGATTGCGCTGCGTGTAAATCGATCTGAAAATCGAAATCGATCAATTTACTGCGTTGCACAGATGTATATGTGCGCAAAAGCTGAGTCGTGCCTTCGCAATGACTGTGTGAATGTTGTATATTAGTTGCAACGCATGTGCAAAGACGTTGCTGTTGTTCTGTGTATATGAGCAAAGACTGTGTCATGTCTTTGCAGTGTATGTGATTGCAATGCATGTAGATCGATCTGATAATGCGAAAAATCGATTGATTTACTGCATTACATGAGCGTGTAGATGTGCAAAAGCTGAGTCGTGTCTTTGCAGTGTATGTGTGTGTGATTTATATGAGTTGCAGCGCATGCGCAAAGACGTTGCTGTTGTTTTATGTATATGAGCAAAGACTATGTCATGTCTTTGCAATGTATGTGATTGCAATGCATGTACATCGATCTGATAAAGCGAAAAATCGATCGATTTACTGCATCATGCAGATGTGTAGATGTGCAAAAGCTGAATCGTGTCTTCGCAGTATATGTGTGTATGTCGTATATGAGCTCAACGTGCGAATATCGCGCTGTTACTGCTCTGTGTGTGATTGCGCTGCGTGTAAATCGATCTGAAAATCGAAATCGATCAATTTACTGCGTTGCACAGATGTATATGTGCGCAAAAGCTGAGTCGTGCCTTCGCAATGACTGTGTGAATGTTGTATATTAGTTGCAACGCATGTGCAAAGACGTTGTTGTCATTCTGTGTATGTGCAAGCTTCAACGCGCTGATGATTACGTTGTCATTGCTTCACTTTTTGACTGTGTGTGAGCTCAATGCATGAGTAAAGCGCTGTTACTGCTCTGTCAATGTTGATGAGATTGTTCAGCTCTTCTGACAAGCATAACTTGCAGAAGATTCGTAGTCAGCATCTTATACAGATAAATCTCGTTGTTGACTTAGAACATCAAGAAGTTGTAATTCATGATGCTTTGCTTTTTAGACTCACAAGATCAATTAGCATGCTTACGTGCATTACTTTAATAATGATCATCACTATGTTGATGTCAATAATCAAAGATTAATCAAGTCTCTTGCTTGAGTTTCAATATGTAAAGTTGCAAAATAAGTAATACATTCTGCGTCTTCAGATTCTTTAACTGCTTGCATACTTCGTTTGCTGATTATTGAGAGATATAATTTATTTATTCATTAAATTCTTACAACTTAAACTTTTCATCTACATGTTTGAATGCATGATTCTCAGATCTGTTTTGATGAAACGATGAATTCTCAGTATGAGAGAAGTTATCACTTCTTTTGATCATGCAACTTTTAATGAGTCGCTACGCGTTTGATATTTTTTACTAAGCAAATTTGTATAAATGAAGCAATTAAAACTGTGAGACAACGAAATCTCTTTACATAAAACTGCATAATAGAAGATAATAAGATAACACTTTATTGATGATAGAACTAATTGCTAAGAAACATAAGCAAAAGCTCGCAGAGTTTTCATCTTTTCTCAAGTCATTACTTCTATTCACTCGTTAGTTTCTTTAATCTAATCTCGTGAGCTAGTCTTGCAAACATTCTCACATGAACAAATTGCAGAAATGAAATTCTGTGCTTAAGCATTGACTATAATAATGATCACTCTTATGATATGATTCAACGATTGCATCATCTGACTTCTGAATAATAAATCTATTCTCGATTTATCAATGCAACATCAATATAATATCAAAATTGATGTGAATGCAAAATATGCAAATAAGAAAAAGACAGAAATGAAAAGAATCACTGCAAAACTGAAGACAATGTATGTCAAAAAATTGAAAGTTTGACATAAACAAAATATCAACACAAAAGAGATGAAGCTTGTACTAAATCTATCACAGTACAGAAAGAAGATTAATGATGCTATTCTGATTGACACAATTGCTAAAATTCGATCAAGTAATTGAAATCATCAAAAAGATTGAAGAAAATGATTGATGCATCATTGATTTAAATAAGAACTTTCTCTATCATCAAAACTTGAATACACTGATTGAAGAAAGTTTGAAGATTCAGTGATTGATTCAATTTCTTCAGAAACATCATAAGAATGAGAGTGAACAGTCAAATTGATTCATCATATTCTTGATATGTCTCGTAGTGTGCTTCATGATATGATTAATAAGTCTTTTGATTTCTACTTATTCTTTACAAACTTTATCTTTGCTGTTTATTATGCACATTATTACATTTTCGTTAGCGAAAAGACTAATCTTACAATAATGACTTCTAAAGATCGAGCGAAAAGTTGAATGAATGCATTCACAACTCAGCACAGATAATCATTAAAAACTTGTAAACATTTTTCAGAAAAAAAGTAAAAATGAGAAGAAGAATCTTGAGATAATTGTTGAAGAATTTCAAGTAATGAGTGTGAATTACATGATGCATCGCGCTCGATACATAGTGATTATAAAATCTCAATTCACAGTAAACATGAAAAATTAAATTAAGAAATGAGTACATCGAATTAACATCAATAATAATAAATTCATACACTCTTGTAACATTGATTAAATCAACTCATGAGAAACTCTATGCTATGTATGTCGAGTGAACAAAACTCTCTGAGATAGAAAATCACTCGCTATCTATACGACTGCTTCACGCAGTCGAAACAACAAGATCAAAACTATGTATCAAATTTGTTCACGTTGATTGCATGTTAAAGAATGAGTGTTTTAGTCACTTTAAATTGCTTCAGAAGCTTCATTTTCATCATCATTCTTGCTGCTGCTCTGAGATCTTTCGTGATCGCGACGATTATTCGATAGTTCAAGAAGTCAATGTCGCGTAGTATTTTTGATCGCAGATGCGTTCAGTTCAAGCAGTGCATAAGTACATGCTTCGCTGTCTGATGACTTCATTCGCAGTCGCATCGCGAGTTATTCATGCTTGAAACGTTTCTCGAGTGCAGATAAACATTAAGATTTATGCGTTTGATTTTGATGTAAGTTGTGAGAGTGCTTTCAGTCTTTTGAAAATCATCACGCATCTTTATCATCTTGTTGAATAAATGAGATCTTTGTTCTGAGATTATGTTGATGTCTGCAATGCATTTCTTGTATTTTTCTCATCATTGCTTTCATTGATCTTTGTGATATAACATTATTGCGATGCTATCACTTATTGAAATCATCATAAAAGAGTTGAATCATCTGCATCTAGACTGCATTTTTGCATCTTCTTGAATAAATGTGTTCAGAAGCACTACTTTCTTGATGACAGAGAAGCGAAAGATGAAACGATTAATTTTCATCAGTCAAGCGTGTATGAGTTTGCATGCTCATCTAGTCTCTTGCATTCTGTCGTTGACTCGACTGCGTAATGTGACTTTATTCTGCAGCATGTTTAGATGAACATGCAGTGAACTTGTGTACATTTCGATCTCTAGCGTTTCAATGCTTATTCTTTTGAATGTCTTTGCAACGTGATGTAGAGTCTGATTTTGCAGAGTTTCTAGTCTGCATTTCTTGTCTGACAGTTCTTTCTTCTTGTCACGCTGATGTCAGACTGATGCTTCAAATGCAATTTCTGATCTCATTACAATTGAATACACTTATCTTGCTTTTGTGAAGATTGCTTCTCATGTAAAGACTTTTAAACGATTAAGCGCAAGCATTCTTGTGACGTGACTCACTTCTATCTGTCGAAGATGCACGTCTCATTGCAGTTTCATGTTCAGTTGCACTTCTAGAGTTCGCACGTTTGACTTTGACTTAATCACTGAGCTTTCTATTTGTATGCTAGTCATCATGTTGAATTTTCTCAATTTTTTAGTGAAATGTGTAAGCTTGTATTTTTCTGATGCGAACGTTGCATCATGAGTTCAAGCTCACTTCATGCAGACATCATGTATCTTGCTCAGTGTTTTGCAAATTTCTTCAATGAATCTGTCATAGACTAGAATGTTGATGTCATTTACGAAGTCAAGCACTTCAATTTTGATTTTCAGTGCTTCGCATTTTTCAATTAGACTTGCATTGAAAAATAGAAAGAGAATCAATGAAATGAGAAACTCTTGAGATATGTCTGCGTTAATCTCGCGCATAATGCTCATTTGCTCATCAAATATCAGCGACGTCTCTCTGTTCTTTAGAAAGTTGCGTGCTCATTCAACTATGTAGCTTGATGTTCTTCTCATTTTCAGTGTATGCAGCAGTCTGATGTGCAAAACTTGATTAAACACTTCGACGACATCTAAACTTAGCACGAAGATTACGTACTTGATTTCACAGTCTCACATGATGTGAACTTGATCTACTAGTAGATTTAACATCAAGATCACGAATCATTTGCATCTCATTCTCATTTGAGCATTCAAAAGCATGTGATAAGTCTCAGTTATGTCACTTAATCTTTTGATTATAATTGACTTTAAAGCTTTGCTCATGATATCAAGCAGAGCGATGAGTCGATATGTTTTTAAGTCAATATAGTCGCTTTTTCTTGATTTGCGTAGCACTATTATTTGAGTCTTTTTGAACTGCTTCAAATGATATTTGTGTATCACACATGCGTTGAATAAACTCATTAACACTGAGATCAGTTCTGTGAGATCTGCTTGAAGTGCTTTGTTTAAGATTTCAGAGACGTCTGACACTTTGTTTGTCTTTACTTGTTTAATTGCTCGCTTCATCTCATCTTCTGAAATGCGTGAATCTGATGATACTGCTAAAAATATGAATGAATCTGAAATGTTGTTGACGTCTGCTTATGAGAATGAAGAAAAGAATTTTTCTTGCAGCATCTTGATTTTTTCTTCAAACGTTGTTGTCATGTGATCAGTATCATCTTGTTTCAGCGATGAAAACTGAGAAAGTTTTTTAGATAGCTGACTTTTGATTCTGACTCATTTTGCAAAGCGTCATATTGATTTCAGTGCGTCGCTTAGCTTATGCATCTGTGATCTAAAGTGTGTGCATTTTGTTTGTTTGATGATCTTGTTTTTGTGATCATTATGTTTCAAATATTCATTTCATGTTTCTAATGTGTCTTATGTTTTTCATATGATTCGAAGTCATCTTGATTTCATTACTACTTCGAAGCAGCTCTGATTTCAGAAGTCTCTTGCTCAATTTAATGATTTTGCTTAAAGAGTAGATTTCTCAATTGTTTCTTGTAGTACTCTGATGATCTCTGTTGCTCTGTCATTCATTTCAGCTTTGCTGTTCAGAGAGCAATCTGACAAAAGATGTATTTGCAGATAAGCACTCAATGCTTCTGTGTTCATTTTTTTTCAAAGTCAACAAGTCAAGAACTGCACTGAGATTGTTTGTAAATTTAGCTCTGTGACAATTGAAAGATGATCTGATCTCTGATGTAGATCAATTTGTACTTTGCACTTGCGTATCATAGACTGTATTTTCTCGCTGCTAAAGACTAAATTTATTATCGTAAACTGATTGTGAGTCTTGTGAGTGATTGTGTCTGATTTCAGCAGTAGTTTCAATCTTGCATTTGTAATGACGTTTAGTAGAGTATCAGTCGTCGTATGTTGAGTGAAGCATCTTCATCTTTCTCAGTGTGAATAATGTAGATTGAAGTCTTCTACAACTAGTTGTTTGCAATCATTCTTGAGTAGTTCATTCAAGCGAGAAATAATTGAGAGTCTCTCTGTGAATGTGCTGAATAGTGAGCTTGAGTTGTAGATGTTTAGAAGTCTTAGCGTCTGCGTTTTGTCATCTGTGTTACGAGTTAATATTCTGATTAAGCAGATGTCTGACTCAACTGTCTCTACTGTTCACTGATCGAGTCTTAAGCATTTGTTAACATATATGCATGTTCTTGACTGAGATGACGAGTTTTTTACTAGATGAAAGAAGTTGTGAGCTGAGCTAAATGATTGCAAGTCATTAATGTTGCGTTCTTGCTTCTGTATGATTACTATGTCAAATTTGCAAACTTCTCTGTCAATCAAGAACGATTCTTGAATCTTCAATGACTTTCTGATGTTGTATTGTAGAATTCGTAGAAAGAATTAACATCAATTGAAAGATCTTTTGCTATCGATTAATTTGTCTTGATTATTCAGTAGAGAAAGAAATAGTTTGCAAAGCGAACATCAGAGTTCAGTTCATCATCATGATTACTGATGTGTGAAAGAATGAAAGATTGACAGCAAGTAATACAGAATTAACAACATACATAAAAGTTTAGTAAATTATTTCGTAGTTATTTATGTCATGAAGTCTAAGATCACATATCAGACAAATGCTTATTTAAACAAGTATAAAGTTTACTGAATAGTAACTTACATGCAGAAAGAGATGTTGCTGAAACGCAAAGATCAGACAGATACATTAAATTATATGCTAACGTTTTTATAAATTTATTATAATAGACTCAATATGAAAGAATATATATCAGATCGAGAAAAAAGATACGTTGAAGATTTGTTGAAAAAGAGATGAAGAACTATAATGCAATTGACACATAAATAGAATCAAATAAATATCTAGATTACATGCTGAACTAGCGTTATTATAATGTGTATAATGTTAAAATGTAAACAGAATTCTTGATTATATATTTGTAGTAGCAGTCTGTTGTATGTCAGCATTAAAAGAGATTATTGATTTGTTTTATGATGACAAGCAAAGACTGCATAAGTTGAATATCATACTTCATGATAAGCAGTACAGTGCAACACTGTCAGAATATGAATAGAATACATGCTAGTTTAATGATATCATAATCTTCACTAAAATTAAAAGAGAACACAGAAAGTTCTTCAATGATCAATTATATGATTGTAAGAACTTTGTTATCAAGCAAAGATGCAAGTTGAATGTTTAAAAAGAATCTGCAAAATTTGAAAATGCAACACATAAAGATGCAACAGATAAAATACGTGCTAGTTTAATGATTTGATGAATAGAATATCTGCTAGTCTAATGATATCATAATCTTCACTACGTAAACATTAAATGATCGCGTCGTAATATTTGAATTTGATCAATAAATCTTTCAATCATCATCATCTTGATTATTCTTCAATCAGATCATGCTTAGCATTCTTCTCACTGCACTGTCTTTCTAGTTTTATTGCATTTGTCAAATGCAGATTGATACATCTTTGACTATTTCTTCATCAAAATTATTTTCTTACTTTGTTTTGATAATTGTTTCTGATCAAGCTATCTTTAAATTTATTAATTGTTTGACAGAGTACATTCTTGAATCAGTAATGAATTAAACAAATCTTGAACTTGATTCACAACTTTCATCGTTGAATTCTGATTTTTATAAACAGAAACAGAGAAATTGAACAAAAGTGATTGTGATGAAGAGAATGCAACTGACAGACAAAGAATATGAGCAGCTGAGCATCATAATAAAGCAGGCGATGAGAGTTGCAGATCTTCTGAGAAAAAATCTCAGCACTTAAGAGATTCAACTTCAGCTGCAGATGATATTGCAGAACATCAAGACAGATTGTATAAACTTTGATATATCACGACACTGATTTAAGCAAGTAATATTGAGCATGACACGTCAAGTCAACTTCAATATCAAGCATCTTAATGCAAGAAAAGCATCAACAATATATTTATTAATTCTTGTGTCACAAGAAATTTTAATCGACATAAAAATCAATATATCAGAAGTGACTCATTCAAATTTCTTTGAAAAAGATACATTCTTTGCAACGAAATCACAGAACACAAGTAACTTTTTCTGTTCAATTAGTAACATCATGAAAGAAAACAAGAATATAAACATAATTGAAGTCATGAATCTGAACTTTAATAAATGAAAGATGATTTTAAAGAAAAACATTGTTTATGATGATCTTCACGACGTTATTATATACAATAGTAACAAGAACTCAATTGAGATAATCATTGAATGATCATGAAGAGAGACACTTGTAGAAATGAATGCACAAGATCAAAGTCATTTTTATTTCAACATTAAGAAATCAGATTCAGATGAGACAACAAAAATAATGATTCAAATACAAGACTTTATTAATATTTACTCATGCAGATTTCATCACTATCTCATTAATAAATTCAGTAGATATAATTTCATCATTTACAGACTTTTTTTAATTCTTACTTGATTCAACACTCATTATGAGCTTATGCGAGATTTTATATACTGTAGCGAGCACTGCGCTAGCGCAACGCTCTTTTCGCATCAAAAATCGCTTCTTTCTGCGCTTTATACTATAACTGTTCTCAATGCAAGAACTTTATGAGTCTGTTTCTTCTTTATTTTCTCTTTCTTTCATTTGACTTTTTGATGACATCACAGCTTGAAATTGATTCAGTATGCTCATTAAGAGTATCATTCAAATGATTGTTGTCGCTGCGCTCATGATTTCTAAGAGCTTTCTTAAGTTCGTGATGTTCTCTTCTCATTGCATTGCTTTTTATTCTACTTTTCATCTGAGACATGTTAATAAAATGTGCTTGATCGACATTTAATCTTTGTCACACTTGCACATTGTCATAGAGACATTAAGTACTCATCTTTCATGTAGAAATTGATTGAAGTCAATTTTTCTTGTGCATAGCTGCATCAATAATGCACTGTGAAACTTTGCATGATTCTTGTGCAATCACAGATGTTGATGTATCATCTTTGATGTCAAATATTAAAAATGAGCTGTGTTGAATCTCTCTTTTCAGATTATTCTTCATGTTTATCTGATCTGTTTCTGTATGAGTGTCAATCTTGTTATCACTTCAGTGCGCTGATGCTCAGTCAGTAATAAAGATAAATCATGTGCATCATCAATCATCTTGTTCATCGCTTCATTTTCAAGTACTTCTGCATGTTTCATCACTCAATGTAGCTTCAACGTGACTTCTTAAGATTGAATGCTCTTATGTGCAATCTGAACTCATTACAGACGTGTCTGATTTTTTGTTGATATCATAACTTTCATTGTTTTCAAAGAAGTTTAACTATCACTGTATACTTTGTATATCTTTTCATGACACTCTCGATTCTTTGTCACTACGTCTGTAAGATGTTTCATCTTCACGATCAATTCTTTCAGTTCTTCATGATGAGTGATGATCAAAGTCAATTTCTTCAGTCTTTTATTTAACTCTCAGTTAATTCTTATCACAATCATTGTAACATTCTCTCTACTGTCACTATCATTCAAGTAAACTCTTTGCTTTGATGTAAATGTGTCGAGATGATGTTGATTTATTGACATTTTCTTGTTTGCAACTATAATTACTTTCAATGACTTTGATCAAAGAATTATCATGTAAAAATGACTTCACTTCATCTTTATTTATTCAAGTGTTTCTTTCATTTACTTTTGCTTCAGCTGCAGAGATGTCTTGCACAACTTTGATTTTCAATCTCTTTTGAGTATCAAGTCATTGTGAATTCAATGCATCATCATCTCAATAAATTCATCTAATTTTCAAAAGTTCATGTTCATTATCAACTTTTGTATCAACTTTTGTAGATGAATATCTATCAACGCTGTGTTTATTTCTATCTGTAAAGTCTCTGTTGATATCACATGATAAATGTTAATGATTTGTTGCAATGCTCTTTCTTATACTGATCTCAGCTTGATGTTCAGATTTTTTTGATGACTTTTCACTCTTTGTTACATGTATCATATGATGACTTCGTGACTAAGCAGAAAGTGCGTCATCGCGAAGTATATTTGCTTTCTCGTTGTCATTGATGAGTCTTAAGTAGACTCAATGATTGTTTGCATGATCTTTTGTTTAATCACTAGTTTTGCTTCAACATGATGCATGTGAGTTGTTCATTTCAGCTTGAAGTTCAGTTGAACTCTCAAAATTCTGATATTTGATTTCAAGTTAATCTGATGTTTCATCAACTTTACATTGACATTCATATTAAATTACTTAGAAATTCTCGTAAAGTGAATCAGCTCATGCTTTGTTTTTGAAAACTTGATGTTGTGCATTTTTGATCACTGTTTGCATTTATCATAAATTTCGCTAAGAACTTTGCAGTTACACTTCATGAATTCTTCATATGTTAAGATATTAATGTCATTTATGAAATTTGTGAAGCTTGTTTTCAATTTAATGTCATCACATGCTTTTAACAAGTTCACGTTGTAGAACAAATATAATATTGATGATAGCAAAGAGTCTTGTAATATGTTAATGTTCATGCTGCATTTCATCATCGTGTAATCATCAATTATGATCATGATGCGTTGATTTCTCAGAAAGTTCTTCACAAATTCAAGAAGCAGTCTGAGAACTTTTCTCTTTTTCATGTCATGCAAGAGTCTGCTATGCACTACATTATCAAATGCACTCTTCTTATTCAGACTCAGCAATGAGACTACTCTTCTTCTTGTGTTACTTCATACAATGTGTATCTTTTCTGTAATCAGTTGCAAAGTCATATCTGTTGATCTGTGTTTGCAAGTTCTCATTTAAGTATTTAATATTGAGTTGCACACTTCTACAACATTTTGCAAATGTTTAAATATGATGAACTTCAGTATTTTACTCAGCGTGTTGAGTAGCACAATTGATTTATATATCTTTGCATTAAAGTAGTTCTTCTTATTTAACTTTTGCATCATTATTATAATTACACTTTTGAACTGAGTTAACTGTATTCTCTTCTGCAGACATTTTTCAAAAAAAGAGCGTATTTATTCTGATGTATTGTCGACGAGTCTGCGCATTATTCTATTTATGTATTTTGTGTGTTTTGAAGTCTTGTTGAGCATTGTCTTGTAAACAACTCTTTTAATCTTGCAATGCATCAGCGAAGCATCATTCTCAATCAAGAGTGAGTACTTGAAGTCTTCTGTGTTCAGCATAAAAATCTTTGAAGATGATGAAAAGTGAGTCTGAAACATCATCTTCGTCTTATTTTGCGCTGTCATAGTGATGTCAAAGCACTCTGACTTGATCAGAGAGAAAATTGTTATTTGAATCAGTGTGTCTGCAACTGCATTTCTTGCTTATTTTGCAGTTTTGAACAGTTCTCTTGAGAATTGTTCAACGTTCTGCATGATTTCTCAATATTCACTGTGTTTCTGTTTTCTGATGATTTTGCTCTTCTTATCACATGCTTGAATGTACTTTGTTCAGTCATTAACAATTCAACAGCTTCTTCTCATTCATTGCATGCTCTTGATGATCTTCATACATTTTTTCGTTCATTCTGCTTTGATCATTTCGTGTGAACCTGCTTAGAAAGTGAAAATCTCAATGATCTTCTTTAGTGCATTCAACAGTTGCTTAGTATATTCATCTATGCGTTGATGTCTTGTCTATTGAAAATATGTTGTATACATTGCATGCAATATACATAGAGCACAATCTTTATGCTGATTTTTCTTTTACAGATTCACAGTTCAAGATGAACGAGATCTCTTACTGCTCAGATTTCGACAGTTTACTTCTTAAGCATGAGTTGCAGATGTTTTGTCTGTGATATGCATGTATATTACAGTTGATTTCTTCTTTAATCACATTGATACACGCTACTGTTCTTTTGAGCTATACAGATGATGTCTTCAACTAGAAATTGACTTTATCATCAAGACATTCAAGAGTCAGAACTCAATGAAGAAGTGAGATTCTCAAGATCAACAGTTGTTATCATTGTATATCACGCTTCGCAGATGCTCACTTCACTTGAAAGTGTGTGACTTATCTGTTTCATGTTATCTGTAAAGATCTTTCTCATGCAGATCAATCATGTCTTGCAAAGATGTTTATATGCTACACTTTTAATCAGACAGCGTAGTTCGATCATTCTCTATTAACTCGCTTATGTTTCTCTTTTCTTAATGAAGTCTTTTTCTCAGCGTATTGCTCTCATATAAAATGTCTGTATCTGAACATCTATTAAACGATATTAACGAGACTCTCAAGTTTGCTTATGTTGAACTTAACAAGTCTCATGAGTTACTCATGTCATAGTAATTGACATGCAGTCTTAACAAGATTTATACGTAGTTAGCATGTAAATTTAAAGAATGTTCGTAATTCAAGTTCTTTCTGCTAATTACTTTTAACAGATCAAACGCGAGAATGTTTTATCTCAGTTCTCATCATCACGACGATAAGATACTGAATTGAATGATTTTCATAAGCGATTTTTCTCGTAGTTCTGCGTTCTATTTGACTTTCTCATCTGCATACAAATTGCTTGTAGCATGCGCATTGAGATTATCAAAGTCTGCGCGATCGCGAAAACTCTGCATGCAATCAACGTACAGCGCTTCATTATCACGTAACGTCTCAATATCATTCAAACTTTTGATAATCTCTAGACTCTACTGTAGCTAAACAGTAAATTCGTAGTCAGTATTGCATACAGATAAGTTTCATCACTGACTCATTTACAGACTTGAATGAACAAGAAGATCTAAATCATACGAAAGTCATCATTAAAATCAGAAACAATATGATATTACTCATACAGCAGAAGAGATCACGATGAAATTAAAAATGTAAATGCAGCAATTCTGTGTTATCAAATGACAAAATTTATCAATAAGTGCAAAGTAAACGTCATAAGTTTAATAAAAGTTGTCATTCAACTACTTAACTACAGTAGAAATTCTAGAATTAAATTAATATTCTAAGAGAATAAACAAGCGTGATCACAAAGAAGTTGAGAGTCAGAGTCAAAGCAATCTCATTGAGAAAATGCATAATATCATTAATCATGAGAAGCGATTGATTAAGAAGCAAAAGACTGAGAATAATGACTTTGTTAATGATAATAAGCATCAAGCATGCTTCATCATATAAAAGACTTGCAAAATTTGTAAAGAAGAGAAATCTTAAAAAGTATTTGAAAGAGAAATGAAAAGAAGAACAGAAGAATTTTATATTTATCAACGCTGTAGTAGATTTGACGAGTGATAAATGTTCTTTAGAAAGTTGTAGAATTGACTGATAACAAGATTCATCTGTACATAATGTTAATTATGAATCTTTTGATTCTATTCTGTTTTGAATAGAAGTCAGAAGAGTCAAGAGATCTTAATTCAACGCAGTTTAAACGATGTTAGAACGTTGCATAATCAGAAAAGTCATCATGCAGAGTTTTCACTCATGTAACAACATCTTCTTTTAACAGTCACAATTGATCTACGAAGAAAATTAATGACATGTCGATGTTAGTAAGAAATGAGAAGATACTACTAGTAAAATAGTTGACTCAAATGAAGAGTCTGAGAGTCGTGATTACAAGTGTTAGAGATCGACATAAAGCGAGTCATATGAATGTCATTTAACTAATAGATAAATGCTAAGAAAGAAAAGTATCTACAGAAAAGAACTTGATTCTTTATATGTATGTTTCTCAGCTCTGTGCTAGACTTGAAAGAATTGACGTCTTACACATATGATGCAGAATCTCAATGACATCACTACTAGCTTGAATGCTCACTAGACTCGATTAGAATGAAACTCAGATCAGAACTAGAAAGAATAGATGAAGACTAGAATCATAACATTATCTCTTTCTCTTGAATATTCATGTTTGCATGAATTTTGTTTCTTAGTGCGCTTTTCTTGAATATTTGATATGAAAGTCATCAATCATCTCTTGAGCGTTCATAAATTCGTTGTCGTCAACGTTATATCAGTTGAGATCGTTGTCATAGCTCTTTCATTTGACTCGATATTGAAGTCGTCTTCAATATCATTGAAAGTTCAATATATCATCGATTTCTCATTCATCTTCATCATTTATCACTATTGATTTCGAAGATTCATTCTTCTGATCAGGCAAAAAGTCATTAACGATGAGACGAAGAAGCTCTGAATGAAATACATCATGTATATGCATAGTCTTGAATAGTTTCAATTTATAGAATGAGTCAACGAAATTGATGATCTGAAAAGAGTTGAGCATCTTGTCATTCAATTTTTTGAAGAGTTTCGCTGTAATGATATTTCATTCATTCAAAAACATTCTTGATTCAATCTTGTAATTGATTTTCTTTCTATGCTTGTTAGCTTGATTCATCATTTGTTTTCATGTTTTGATCAAAGCTTCATGAGCGAAAATCAATGTCTTGTTCATTTGTTCAGATATATTCTTGACTCAATTGATCTGCAAGCGTTCGCAAATGCTTTTATACTCGATGATGTCAGAGTTGAAGCTCATACGAGAATGAAAGCTCTTGTTCATAAAGAAGAGAGTCAAGAAGATGACTGAGAACAAGACGTTATTGTTGACGAACTCGATCATGAGTAGTCACTTAAATCAGTCGTTCTGCATATATGAACAGAAGAATCAAAGATATCACTTGATGTTCTGATTGACTCGTTCGCTTTGATTGTTGATCTGAGAATGATAGACGATGAACAATTGAAGAGAAATGCTCAGTCTTTTGCAAAGCAACTTTCATAGTATAAAGATGAATTGCAAATCTCAATCAGATACTATGAAGTTTGATAGATCATGAGTTCAATATACTCATTGAATCAGCATTTCAGCTGTCTTTTCAACAGTAATATCTTCATCATCAATGATGCAAGAAATATAATGCCTTTCTTTTGACAATCTGCAGATGATCGTCAGAATAGCGTTGTATTCGCTCAAATCAAATAAATCAATAATGAAGTTCATTGCTATGTCTTGTCATCGCTGTTCAAATATCAATAGAGATTGAAGCAAGTTGTTTGATTTATCTCTAGATGTCTTTGAACATTGACAGATATAGCAGTTTTGAATATATTGATCTATCGTTTTTCGCATGAATGATCAATAGTAGTTTCGCTTTATGACTTTCACAGTTTTAAGAATATCAGAATGATCAACTGATGATTGATCGTGCATCTCACGAATCAGATTCATTTGTAGAAGCTTGTTGAACGAGACTTATAGCTGACTATCATGATACAAGATTTCATTCTGAGTTCGACAATTCTTCAATTTGATATCTTCATATTGTGTCTCATTTCTTGCTATTGCTTCGCGAAGTAGCGTACAATTCTCGTCAATCTCATTAATCTTAAGAATCTGTTTATAGATTAATTCACTGATGTTCTTCTTTAGATCAGCAATTTTCATTCGATTCGAAGTCAGAATAGTGATTCATTGATAGCGAACGCGCTCATCTTCTGAATCTCTGAGCACGACGTCAGCTCAGCAAGTTAATGCATCGATCTTAATGTTCTGTTTGTCAGATCAATACATTATTCTGAAGTTGAAATCAGCGAGCTTCTGAACTCAGCGCATCTTGATAGAAATGTCAGTTAGCTTCAGTTCAAGTCATCAGTGTTCAAATGCTCAAATAATGATCAGAAGTTCTTTATCATATATTTCGTAGTTGCATTCAGCAGAAGACATGTTCTTGCTATAGAAGACAATCAAATGTAGTACTTCTTCGTCATTATATTGAGAGAGAACTTCATTGTTGACGTAGTTGAATGAGTCAATTTCGAGAATAGTCTCATGAGTTTAATCAAAGTGACGTAGTATAGAAGTCTCGATCATACATCTCTTCATATGATCGAAGATGATTTGACAGACTTCATTTCATTCAAATATGATCTTCTTTTGAGTAAGTTGAATCATTGAACGAACAATCTTCGAAAAGTTCTTGATGAAGCGTTGATAGAAATTGCAAAAGTTAATGAAGAACTGCATCTGAGTGAGATTATTGAGTGTAGATCAATCAACGACTGCTTGCATCTTTCGCGAGTTCATCTTCAATTCTTCGATTGATATCAAAAGTTCTAGAAAGATAGTTTTCTGAACATGAAACTCGCACTTGTTGATGTCTATCTGTAGATCAGCTTCTCGTAGTCTATTTAAGATCAATCATACATGTTGCTTGTGTTTCTTCAAGATCTTGCTGTAAATGATAATGTTATTTAGATAAATCTGACAAAACTGATATAGATATTTGAACAACACGTCGTTCATATAGTGTTGATAGAACGTCGATTCGTTTGTTAATTCAAAGAGCATTACATGATATTTGTATGAGTCAAAGAAGATAATAAAGATAGTCAAATTCTCGTTATCTGAGTGCATACGTAGTTTATTGAACGTGACAATGATGTTCAATCAAGTCAGATACTTGCTTTCTTGTATACAAGCGAAAGTCTCGTCTATTAATGATAGAGAATAATGATCTCATTTGATCAAAGCATTGAGCTTTCTGTAATTGACGCAGAAACGCAGACTTTCGTCTTTCTTTTTGATGAACAAGATGAGCGAGACGTATGATGCAAAGCTGAAGAAAATGAAATCTTTGTTTAGATGATTGATCAGATATTTCTTTATCTTCTGAAGCTTGTGATTGAACATCTGATATAGTCTGCTTCAAGAAAGTGTTTCTTCATCGATCAACTCAATTTTGTGATCGTAGAAACGATGCGATGATAGCTGATTGATCATTGCTCGATCGAAGATGTTTAGATAGTCATGATATTCAGAGAAAAGCTTGATCTTGACTTGCTCGAGAGCTTCAGCGTGAGAAAGCTCATGCAGATTCACTTCTTCAGACTTGTTTTCAGCTGTAGTTATGAGTCAATTGATTTTCAAGACAATAACAGCAAAGATCTTGATGTCTGAACGTTTAACTAACATTCTATATGTCGCTGCTTTTATCATTGCTATGTTCATTGAACTGAAAGAGAATGATTTCAGACTGAACGTTGATTTAGAATTGACGTTAGTCAAAGTCGCGTCACGCTGTTTTAACAGTTCAATGAACTTCTTGTTTTGACTGAATTGAGAAGTAACGAAAGTGAAAGATCTCTTCAATATAT
>JAABUH010002541.1_pt1 | contig 17362 bp, 23 predicted proteins | sample 5559121 | NCBI WGS metagenome assembly JAABUH01 (sample SAMN10711871, study PRJNA513364) | rock metagenome | isolation source: Antarctica rocks | place: Antarctica: Victoria Land, Battleship Promontory nord | collected 2015-12-28
CGACCCAGCGGCGCAGGCTCTCCGCGGCGCGTGCGGCGCGTGCACGCGCTGCGCCCGCCCAGGTGCGCCGGCCGCCGTAGGAGTCGTCGCGCACCAACTCGCGCAGGTAGTGGGGCAGCAGCGCGGCGCGTTCGCTAAAGTCGGGGTCCCAGGGCTCGTTTGATGCATCGGCCGCCCAGTCAGAGACGCCGGGATCCGCGACAAAGCCCGACCCCTTCAGCGCCACCCCGCCGCCGCCGCCGCCGCTGCCGCCGCCGCCGCTGCGCCGTGAGGCGGCCCCGGCATGCAAGAGACCCTGGGTAGCCCCGACGTGCGACCCCGCCCGGCGCTGCAGCGCCAGCAACGCCAGGCCGACCAGCGCCACCAGCAGGAGCGCGTGCGAGACATGGCGCCGCCTCGAGGCTAGCCCGCCGCCGCCAGGGCAGGGGCTCGCGCCGAGCGCGGCCGCTCCGGCCGCGGCCGCGGCGCCCACGCGGCGCAGCGCCGGCGCGGACGCCAGCGCTCGGAGCAGGCCGTGGCCGCCGTGGCCATGGCCGGCCGGCGCGGGTGGGCTGCACGAACGCGAGCGGTTGCGCGCGAACGGGTTTTCAGGGATCCAGCCAGAGTCGTGGCCCCCGCCAGTCTCCAGGTCGGGCGCAGAGGCGGCGTTCCCGCGCCGCGCAAGCGGCGCGCCCTCAGCGACGGTGCCCGCGAGGCAGGGCCTGTGGGCGCGCCACGGGCCGCCCGCGCCTCCCGCCGGCTGCGGGGCCCGCGCGCGGGGCGCCCGCTTGCCCACGGCGCTTCCGCGTGGCTGCTAGCGGCTCGAGTGGGGTCGTCACGACGACCTTGCTGTGGCCCTGGGCCCGGGACCGCCACGCCCCTTACCCAGCACAGGGACCTGCCGCACAAACACGACTGTGCTCAAGTGCGTCTGAGAGTACAGCACAGGCGGCGCAGTCGACTCAGCGAGTCAACCAGCTCTTGATCAGCAAGTAAACCAGCTCTTGAGTATGCCTCCTTCAGATCTCAAAGCGCACTTGATTGCACAGTTGCACAAAGTGGCCTGCAGCATCTCAGCACCTATTGGATACACCCAACTGTAAAACATAACAAGGCTGGGCGAAACTGATATACAGACCTAGCTTCCCGCCGCAAGTCTTGGCATAACAGTCTTGGCATGCAGCAGAGTACTCAGCAAGCGACACCTGCTTGCCTCCACTGCGCACTGTCTTCGGCCAGAGGTATCAGAACTAACGCACAACACATCCAGGCTGAGAAGCTTGAACATGCTTGGACGCTTCTCCTGTAGTGTCACGTGCGGTCTAGTGAGGGCACAGCCTGTGTGCTGTTCGTCCTGCTGCCTCTAGAGGGGCGCACACCTGTACTCGTACAGCTAGGCGTGCTTGGCCTGCAGAAGGTCCTGAGCAAGACAGCAGGCGCGGAGCCGCCTTCCGTGCCCTCTGTATGTCCTGGCTCCAGCGAGACTTGTGTTGAACAGGCGTGCGCTCTACAGCTGTTTGCTTGCTACATATGCATTCATAGGGTAGGGCTGCTGCGGTTGCTGCCAACTCCGCACAAGGCTGCCTTGGGATCAGCAGCTCAAGCAGCTTGGAAGGGTTTGCAGCAGCTGTGGCCTGCAAGGCCTCCTGAATAGAATAGTGTGATACCAGCAGGACGCGAGGGACGCGCGGCTCCCAGCTCGACCAGAGCACCTCGGCGAGGTGAACTGGAGCGGCCATGACCAGGCCTCTGCACTTTGAGCGGCAGTACCCGTTCCTCACGGCCTTGGTGAGCATACCCTGTCTGGGCTGCGCGCACACCGCGGGACCAACCTCTGCCCGTGGAGACTGGCGCGGGAGAGCACGCTGCTGCTGTCGCGCAGGACTTCCACCTGCTGTGCGACCAGTCGGTCGTGGCCCTCAGCTTCTTCCGCGAGAGCGCGCGCGGCGCAGAGGTGCGCGCCGAACCTGGTCGCCGGCGCGTGTGTCTTGTGCTGCTTGTCTTGTGCTGTATGTTGTCTGCGCCCCTTGCTCTGTCGAGCTCGCTGAACACAATGCAGTGCACGTGCTGAGTGATCGTCGTGATTCCATGCTCGGCAGGCAGAGGTGCTGAGGTGGGAGCCGCCCACCTTTGAGGAGCCGGCATCGATGAAGCGCCGGCATATCGACTTTGCGGCGACTCTGGCCCTGCCCGCCCTGATCCGCAGCTTCTACGGCGCGCTTCCAATAGAGCATGCTCCAGCGTGCATGGCAGCCTGCCGAGGCCGTGCACTAGCTAGAGAGCCTCGTTTTGACAGTTATGCGCCCTAGCTTGCATGGACCCAAGGCCGCACGGCTTGCAGCGCCTCGTGCGGTTCCAAGCGGCACCCCGAGCGCCTGTGCCGCGGCAGGTGCGGGCGCGCTGCGCGTGACGGACGACCAGGTCGTACTGCTGGCGCCCGCGCCCCAGGGCCCTGCCCTGCACTTTGCCTCGTCTCCGCAGCTGACGCTGCTGCCCGCCGCGGGCGCGCAGCCCGGCCGCCGGCTGGCCTCATACGTGCAGGCGCGCGCCTGCTGGGCGTGCCCTGTGCGGCCCAGCTGCGCGAGACTTCTCGAAGTGCTCTGCCCGAGTGATGACAAGCCGCTGCGCCAGGCCTCGTCTGCTCAGCGGTGGTGCTGCAGTGGCAGATCATCGCGCATCCATGAATAGCGCACAGACATGGCACACACTGCCCAACTGTCTGCAACAGTCGCTGCGAACACACGCTCAGGCTTGCCAGGGCTGACGCACCTGAGGAAAGCGCATTTGCAGAGAGGCCTCGCGTTGCAGCGCGGACGCTGACAGCTCCTCCACCTCTGGACGGGCCTTGTTGCTTTGCAGGAGTGCACAGATGGGATGAAGTGTGCGCTGCGCGCGCAGACGCTAGTCGCTGAGCCGGCGCTCCTGCAGTCGGGCATGCTGGGCCTCAAGGCGCGTCGCCGCACGCGACCATTGCTTGAGCAGATGCAAGCCCTTCCTGCATGCCACAGCAGCGCACTAGCGCAGTCGGCGCTTTGCCGAGCGCTGTGTCAGGCAGGCGCTGCGACAGCGCTCTTGGAGCGAGCTGACCCTTCCCGCACATGCCAGTGCTGCCAGCGTGCGTGCGGCCCAGTCTGCCTCATCATGGTTCTGCGGGTCCGTTCACGCGAGCTGCGTCCACAGGGTGTGCAATGGCTGTGCAATGCCGTGCTGCGGCCAAAGAGCTGGCGGTTGCCAGACGCCTGCGCAGGGTGCGTGCATGCACATGCATGCATGCCTGCGCGCACGCAAGCCCGCAGATAGCAGCCGCGAGACGCGCGCGTAGGTCACGCTGGTCGTCACGGTGCGCGCTGACGCGGGCTGGCCGCGGCCCGCGCGGCGCGTGGCGGAGCTCGTGCTGCGCCGCAGCGCGCGCGCCGCCTGCCTGGCCTGGCTGGCCGTCTGCCAGCGGCGCATCAGTGCGGCGCTGCGCGACGGCCAGGCATTTGCGCGGCCGCCCGCTCTGCCCGGATGGTCGCATACGAGGACCACTGGTCGCCAGTGCATGTAGTCCGAAGCTCCCCGCTTGCTGGCATGGCGGGGGGCCGCTGGACCCTGGTCCAACTGTCACAGCTTTGCCCGGCTGCGCATGCACACCGTGCTGTCAGCACTGACATGCGACGACAGAGAAGCCGCGGCGACGGGCAGGTGGCGTCGCTGCTGGCGGCCGCGCCGGCGCCCATGCGCACCCGGCGGAGCGGCGTCTCGACGTACTCCGACGGGCACTCCTGTGCGCGCCCACCCGCGCCACCGCCGAGCCAAGACGGAGGCCCCTGTGTCAAGCCGCAACGCCTTGTCTTGTTGCCAGCACACCCCGGGCCCTGCATGTGCTGGCGCGTTGATGACAGCCCCCTCGTGTGCGCATGATGCAGCGCCAGCCCTGCCTTGACAGCAAAGTAGGTGTCTGCGGGCCGGTCACCGGCCAGCCCAGATCAAGCAGAAGGGTCTTGTGCACGGCTGACGCCCGACTGGATGCGCTCCGCAGGCCTGTCCAGCTGGGACGACAGCCTGACGGTGGCCGGCTCGCCGCGCTCGCCGCGCGCGCCCTCACCGGCCAGGGACCCCGGCGCCGGCTGCGGTGCCACGGCCACACCCATCCTCCCACGCATCAGCACCCGCATGGACAAAATCAGATCGGCCAACGGCGGCGGCGGCGCGCCCTCTGGCGAGCACCATGCGGGGCCCGACGCGGGCCCTGCAGCGTCTCTTGGCGGCCTGCGGGCAGCCGTGCCGCGGCTGAAGCTGCCGCCGCGGGGCGCGCGCGGCAGGGCTGCAGGCGCAGGGGTTCCCAACCCCAGTCCCCCTGACGCGCCGCGGGCCGGCCGGAGCGGCCGCGGCGGGGTCTCCGCGACCGCGCAGAAGCCTGCAGGCGCTGCGGGAGCGCCGCAGGGCAGTCGGCCCAACCGCAGCCTGCGACAGATGTGCTGCTGCGGCATGCCGGCCGGGCCGGTGCAGACGCGCTGAGAAGCGTTTGCGGAGACCAGGCACTATGAAGGGGGCCGAGAACAGCCTGTAGGAGCTCATGTGCACCCTTGGGGGCGGCAGGCATGTGAGTGCTCGCAGTAACACCTATAAAGGGTTGGTGCGTCAAGTGGATGTAGCAGGCTCGGAGTGTGTCTTTCTGCATGTCACGGAGCGCTTGCAAGGCTGTGGTCAGGCCAAAGCCCCCGAGGCGCAGCAATGCGACCCTGAGGTGCTGCTCCAGGGTGGCTGGGACCGGTGCGTTCGTGCAGTGCACGGCCAGCAAACGCCACTGTGCTTACTTTGTGCCGGATGCGCATCACATAGGACCGCTTGTTTGATTGTGCTACTGCGCATACAGCTGTACGGAAGACCACTCTTTGATGGGTTTGCATGCAACCTTGTCCCCTATCAACGGACCTTGGACATGCCAAGCTGGCAACAGAGGCTACACTCAGAAGGCCTTCTGGCAGGCTGTCCTTAAGCACGGCGCCTGCAACAGGCAGCACGTCCTTGAGCTCGGCCCCTGTCACAGTCAGGAGCGCGCCACTTTAGTGCCGGGCGCCAGCATGCGGGAGACGAGCCTGGAGCCCCTGACGACCCCCGGCCTCCCCGTGCAGGTGCCGCAGCGCGAGCGGATCTGAGCAGGACGCCCTGTGTGAGCCCGTGTGTATGACAGCAGGGCAAGGCCAAAGCATATGCCGCGCGTACATGCGCTGCCATGATATTGACAGCGCCAGCATGCAGCTGGGAGCCCCACATGCTGGCGCGATGTTGTCGGGCCTGCAGAGGTGGCAGGTCTGCCAGCTGTACCCAGGTCGCAGGGACGCCCTCCTGCCGGTGCGCGGCCGCGCGCGCAAGCGGGCTCGGGTGCCCGCAGGCAGAGCGAGCTTTGAGGACTTGGCGGGGCCGGCAGGGCATGCTGCCCATGTCGGGGTTGCAGACACGCTGCGCCTCTCCCACAAGGCCGCGCACAGGCACACTCTGTTGCTCACAGGCAGGGCGCGCGGCGGGGCCGGCAGGGTATGCTGCCGGTGTCAGGGTCGCAGGAGACCCTGCGCCTCTTCCACGCGCTCGTGCACAAGGACGCGCGCGTGGAGGTGGGCGCCTGGCGCGCGGAGGGCGACGCCGGCGGCGGCGGCAACTTCCGCCTGCGCCGCACGGTCACGTACCGGGCGCCCATGCGCGGCCCGGCCTGGTTCCGCGCGATGTGCGGTGCGCGCCCGCGCCGCCGGCCGGCGACGGCGGCCCCCGCGCCCCGCGATGCGCGGCCAGCCGCGGGGGCGCGCGTGATGTTCCTGCGCCCGCGACGGCCCTCACGACAGGCATAGGTTATGGAAACCTTTGCATACCCTACCCTACACCAGTGCGAATGCGCAGGCTCGAGCACCATGCGCATGACGGACCTGCATGAGGTGGCGTACGATGCGGCGGCCGACGAGCAGACCTTCGACCTGGTGTCGCTGCTGCAGCTGCCCGCCGGCCGCATGACCGTCTCGCGCGTGCGCTGGCGGCTGGTGCCCATGGACCCCGAGGGCGGCGCGGTCGGCTCGCGGGTGCGGCCCGCCGGCCCAGCGCACGGCGGCAAGCTTGGGGGCACGGGGGGGGCATGGGGCATGAGGTGCGGCCAGAGGCCACGTGGGCGTGCCCAACCCAGATCTGAGAGAGCCTGCAGGCCCTGCGCGTCGAGGCTCATGCATTCGCTTGCCTGCTCACAGCACTCTGCAGATACTTTGAGCTATGCTTCTGCACATGGGCGACCCCCCACGACGTGCATCAGCCGCTCCGTCCCTAAGCATGTCCCAGGCCGTGGCCGTCGCGTGGCCGCGTGCAGCGCCAGGCCGCCAGGGGCACTGCCGCTCACAAAGCGCCCTGTCTGCCGTGCTGCCGCTGTCAAGCCGCTGTGGCTGACAGGGGCAGCGCCGCTCACGGAGCGCCCTGCCTGCCGTGCCGCCGCTAGCAGGCCGCCGTGCTGACCATGAATAACCCTACCCCTAACCCTAAAGCCAACGCTGCATGCAAGGTGCACACCAGCGTGCGCATGTGCAGCGGCGCTTTGCGTACGCGGGCCTGCAGGGCGCGCTGTAGACCCACCTGCTGGCGGGGAGACCAAACCCTAACCCTGCGTCTGCGCGCCGCGCCAGGTGCATACCAGCCTGCACGTGGAGCAGCGGCGCTTCGCGTACGCGGGCCTGCAGGGCGCGCTGGAGACATATCTGCTGGCGGAGACCGAGCGCCTGGCGGCCCACTACAACGCGCTCGTCGCGCTGCTCGTGGCCGAGCGCGGCCACATACCAGACTGCCTGGCGTGCCCCAGGGTCCGCTTAGAAAAATGGTCTTCGAAGGCCCTGTGAGTGAGGCTGTGATCGCTTTGCGGGCGTCCCGCTTTCGTGCACTTCCGACACTCTGGCAACCAGGGCGTGCTCATGCCTGCCGGGCGCTCCACCAGAGGCTCTGGAGGCTCTGGAAAGAGGAAGGACAAGTGGAGTGAGCTGCTCTGCAGCCACGTAAGCAGCGAGCTGCCAGTGCCTATCAGGTGTTGCATGCGCATGCGGCCATCGTCATGCAGCGGCCTGGTGCAGCCGCCGCTCTCATGGCGGCGCTGGCCGCGCAGGAGTGGGCGACGTCGCTGCTTGGCGAGCAGTATGCGGCCTACAAAGCGAGCGCGCTGGCGCGGCCGGGCGCGCTGCAGCCGCCCGTTGACGCGGAGAGCTCGCACGAGGGCTGCATGGCTAGCATGGCGGTCGCCGGCAGCCTGAAGAACGCCATGCAGCTGCCTGCCTAATCCGCCGCTGCTACCTGCTGGTCCCTGGCTGCCAGCTCTGCAGGGCTTGCCTGTGGTGTATCTTATCCAGTGGATAATATCCACCGATTTCATGCGTGACACCGTCAGAGGCAAAGCATCTCCCTGTCTTAGAGGAAATCTAGGCCAGTACTGCCATGCAGCACTGAATGAATGAATGAATGAAAGGCCCTACTGCAGCAGCAGCAGGCATGCATGGCAAATGTCTGTGCGCCTGTCTGTGTCCTGTTTTTGAAGCACATAACATGTAACTCCGCCGCCCAGATCGAGGGTCCTCATACGATCATGGCGCATGGCATGCGCAGTACGAATCAGTCCTTGCTCGTGTTTGCTCCAGACCTTGGAATGGCTTGTGCCCCGCAATGGTCCGGCGCGCCAGACACTGCCAGCACATTGCAGATGTCAGCTTGCAGGCAAACACCGCCCACGCGATCGCTCCTCTTTGCGCTGCTTTCCACGTTTGCACTATCTACACCCTTCACACTGCGTGGACAGTATGTCTATGCTTGTTGACAGTCCTTGGCTATGCCTTGCTCTTGCAGGAGTTTTGCGAGTTGTTTGCTGAGCCGGAGCTCTTCATCAGCTTCCACCGCGCCTGCCATGGCAACGAGCGCGTGTCCTGCAGCGGCTGGATCGTCGGCGGCGATGGGGCCTGGCACCGCGATGCGGCCTTCCTCATGCCGTACCAGGCCCCTGCGTGGCTCAAGAAGGCCGTCGGTGCGCATATGTGCAGCGCTTGCCTTCATGCCTGTATCCTAGCGGCCGGTGCAGAGCTGCGGGCTCAGTGCCCCCCTTCCGCCGCAGGGACCTCAGGTTGCTTTCATGCCTGTATGTAGAGAGCCGGTGCAAAGCTGCGGGCTCAGTGTCCCCCTTGCGCCGCAGGGACCTCGCTTGCTTTCGTGCCTGTATCTAGAGGGCCGGTGCAAAGCTGCGGGCTCAGGACCACTTTTCTGCCGCAGGGACCTCGGTCGTGTACGTCAAGGACCACCACACCGTGCACTTTGGCGGGGAGGGGGAGGGCGGACCAGCGGGCTGCGGCCAGGCTCCCACGTACGCGGACGCGGCGGCCTGCAGCAGGCCGCAGGCGCAGCCCGGCGGGGCGCTGGACGCGGCCAGGGCGGTCGTGCTGGCGCGGCTGGCCTCCGGCCAGGCGGCGGGCTTTGAGATGCGCACGGCGCCCGCGCTGGCCACGCCCTGGGGCCGCGCGGTCCCCATCGCGGAGATGCTGTTCTCGTTTGCTGCGGACGCTCCTCCGCCCGCGACCGGCTTCACTGTGCGCTGCCCGCCCTTACCACCACAAGCGCGCTCTGCCGCCGCTGCACTGTCTGCCCCCGCTGTAGCAGGTGCACTGGGTGTAGCAGGTGCAGTGGGGCCCCCTGTAAGTCTTTTATTGTGTATAGCCCATCGGCATCGGTCTGCCGTCCTCGCTGCCTGACGCACCACAGGCTATCATCGTCGGCTGCAAGCTGCACGCGCGTCGCCGCGGGGGTGGCAAAAGAGACCCAGCGCGCACCGCCGCGAGCGGCGCCCCCCTGCGCGCCGCGTGCAGCCGCCGGGCGCGCCAGCTGGAAGGCTGCCAGGGTTAGGGTAGGGCCGACCAGCCCGGCGACCGTGCAGGTGACGGTGGACCTGGCGTGCAGCGCGCGCGAGCTGCGCTGGCTCTGGGCGCTGCGCGGCGCGCTCGAGGGCGTGTTGGTCGGCCAGGCGTCGCTCACGGCGACGGCCTTCCTGGACTTCTGCCGTGCGCGCTGCGCGGAGCACGCCGCTCAGCGCGACTGCCTGCATGAGGCGCGCATCCATCTGCATCATGTTGCACTCCCAATGATAACGGTACAGGCGGGGTCTAAGACACGAGTTCACTCTGCGTTTTGCCTGCATGCGCAAGATTGTGAGGATGCTGGCGATGGGGCGTGGTTGCATGGGTCAGGCGTGGGGCCTGCCCTGCTGGCAGCTGTGCGGGCCTGCTCTTGCAGCAGGTCAGCTGCAGCTTTGGGGCTCCCCCCTGTCATTGAACAGCGGCAGGCGCACCGTACTGCATGCATGCATATGCAAGGCCCTGACACCGACATGTCCTCGGGCGGCCTGCACATCCCGCTGCCGCACCTGCACAAGGTTGGCGGCCCCTGGCCTGCAGATATGATAGGACTCATAGGGTCACACGGACATGTCCTCGGGCGGCCTGCACAACGCGCTGCCGCACCTGCACAAGGTCGGCATCACCTTCCCTGCAGACAGGGGAGGTTTCTAGGGTTTGGAAGCAGGCACGCGCATCTGCCCGCGCAAAGATGTTATTGCAGCGTGTCCTTCGTTATGACACAGTTCATTCTGGACCAGTCCTGTGTGCACATCAGCCGCCGCTCAGCGGCTGGGGCACAACAAGCTACCGGTGTGCTCTCTGCTCTGCACATACCCCTGACAAGTGCAGGAAACAGGCGCACCAGGCCGCTCGGATGATCTCTCATTTCGAAGCCTGGCGTCTGGGACGCGCAGGAGTCGCCGATCGTGGAGGTGTCGGTGCGCGAGGGCCGCGGCATCAAGACGCGGCCCGGCCAGAACGAGGAGAGCCCGGAGCTGCATGAGGTCATCAACATGGTCGTGGACGACCCGGAGCACCAGAGCCTGTCCGTGCGGCTGAAGGACGAGGACGGGCTGGTCACCAAGGCGCGCAGCCTGTGTCAACCCTGCCCTAACCCTGCGCTGACGCAGGCCCCGACTCCAGCGGCCAAGCCATCCTTATGGCATTCAGCAGAAAGCTAGACCCAGCCAGCACGTGGCGGGGAGCACCAGTCCAAGCGCTCGGGCACTCAGGGGCGGCCCATATGTGTCTGAAGTGCATTGCAAGCGCGCGATCGCGGCGCAGACGCTTGGGGCGGGCGTGATCCACCTGGACGAGGCCGCATTCATGCAGCGGCCGCGGCACATGCTGGAGGCGGACGTCGTGCTGCACAAGGTCGACGGCGACATCGACCTGCTCAAGATGGTCAAGGCGCGCCCTATCTCGTGCTTGAAGGGCAAAACCCTGCCAGGGGATCACCCAGAAGCGGCGTGTGCTGCCCATGCCAATGCCGCCAGCTCTGACCTCTGGAAGGCGGCTGTCATGCACTCGCTGGCCGGGCTGGCACTCCCTGAGGTGTGAGGCACACACCTGACGTACGGGAGGGACGGCCATCGCCCGCTTCATGCGCTGGTACGCTTCCTGTGCACGCGGCAAGCTTGCACGTGTGCTAAGCCTTCAAAGCCGGCTCCGAGCGCCCACACACCGGGGGCACCAAGGCTTCAGCTCCTGTGAGAGGAGCGGTGGGATGCGGTGCGCGCGGCGCCGATTACGCGCGGCCGCGAGCGCGCAGGTGGGCGGCAAGGCGGCGGGCAAGCTGACCGGCTTTGCGCTGCGGACTGCGGCCAAGGTTGCAACGCTGGGGCACATGGGCAAGAAGAAGGACGGCGAGGGCGCCGGGCAGACCAAGGCCGAGAAGCGCCAGCGCGCGGTGCGCCCGCGGGCGTGCTGGCGAGTCAGGGGAGGCTGTGCAGTGTTGTAGCCGCTAATGTCCGTGCGTTGGGTCAGCGCGTCACGCCATGCCTGCCGTCAGAGCCCAGATCGAGCCTTCCTGGGGGCCGCAGATCGTGGGTGAAGCTGGAGATGGATCGGATTACAAGGCCGGGCTGGAGGCCAAGTTAAGGGTAGGGTAGGACATGCTAGGGTTTGGGCAGGGCCCACCAGAGCCGGGGCTGAGCCTCTGCGTGGGGGCGCAGATCGTGGGCAAGGTGAAGCTGGAGGTGGAGTACATCCCGTTCAAGGCCGGGGCGGAGGCCAAGGCGGCCATGGGGCGGCGCCTGTCGCGGCGCATGTCGCGCAGCAAGATCAACGCCGACCACAAGGGCGTGCTCACCGTGCACCTGGTCAAGGCCACCAACCTGGCGGTGCGCCCGCTCGTTCCGCTGGCCCGGACGGCGGCGGCCGCGCTTGGGGCGCTCGCTGTAGCCCTGTGTGCCTCGAGAGGTAGGCCGCGCGCTGGGGCAGGCTGCGCTGCAAAGCCGGAAACTCTGGTACACAGGGCCCCGCAGAGCCAGGGCAGATCGCGCCTGCCGGGATGCTGCGCCGCACACCATGTGTGTGGCTTGGCCAGCACCAGAGCGGTTGCCCGCTCACCATGCTCTCATGAGCATGTGGCGGTGGCACTGACGGTCGCGTGCAAATGGAGCGCCTTCCGGCGATGCGGAGGCCGCCGACGGCCACGCCGCGACCCCGCCCAGCGTGCTTGCGCAGCACAGGTTCTGCCCGCCCTGTCGAAGGAGACTCCCGCCCGGCCGGGCTGGCGCAGGCCGCCGATGACGGCGAGGCGGTCTCGCACATGAAGCTGGCGCTGCACATGGAAGGGTCAGCATACCCTATCCTACCCGACCCTACCCTGTCCGGGCCGGCGCAGGCCGCCAACGAGGGCCAGGTGGACCCGTTTGTGGAGCTCGCGCTGTTCGACCCCGCCACCAACAGCACCGATGTGCTGTGGAGCAGCCACATGGTGAACGAGGCCAACCCCAAGTGGGGCGAGAAGTTCGACTTTGCAATGGTCTCCGCGACCAGCCGCCTGACGCTCACCGTCTGGGACAAGCTCAACTTCTTCGAGGGCCGCTTCTCGCTCAAGGGGGTCACAGGCGCGGGCCGCCGCGCCCCGCGCGACCGTGCGCGGCGCAGGCTGTCAGTGGTGTGCGAATGGCTCTTCGTGTAGACATGCAGGTGAGACTGCGGGCCGCATGTCAGGTCCATGGGACTGAGCAGATGCGCGCCGCCTGCGGGGCGCGGGAGAGCTGCGAGCGCTCGCCTGCGGCCAGGCAGTCACGCGCGCCGCGCGCGCTGCGCCAGGGCACAAGGAGACGAAGCAAAAGATCGGGACGCTGCGGCTGCCGGTGGAGGAGGTCGTGCGGAACGGCAAGATCCGCGACTCCTGGGCGCTGCAGGTCCGCCGCGCCTGCCCTGCCGCACCTTGGTTGCTTCTTGCTATAGAAGGATCCTAAGAAGGATTTGCAAGCTGTCACTGCTCAATCTGATGACGCCGCCAGCGCCCCATGCCTGTGTCACGCCGCCAGCGCCCCATGCCCTGTGCTCGCTTCATCACGTTCCCCAGCGGGCGCGCGCGGTGACGCGGCGCGCGCGGGGCGCGCGGCAGGAGACGCAGAAGGGCGACATCGCGCTGGCGCTGGAGTGGATGCCGGTCGAGCTGGACGACGACTGACGTGCGCCGAGCTGGGCCTCGCGTGGCGCCTGACGCATGCAACAGGGAGGTTTGTGACCTGGTCAACAATCCTCCATAGTGAGCGTTATGTATGTATGAGCGGCGCGGCCTGCTTTGCTTTGTAGATTACCGTGCTGGCCGCACCATGCCGCCTGGCATGGTGCGCCCAGTTCTTTGCTCCATGTGGTAAGCGCGTTGATCAAGCGCGTTGAGGCTGTCGGTGTGTTGCATCAGTTTCAGAGGGATAAATGTCTTCACTGGGTCTGCGAAGCGGGAACGAGGGAGCTATGTAATTGCGCACATTGCACGCCCCCGCGCAAAATGCATGCTCGCAGTGTGCCCCAGCTCGTCAAGACCTCCCTGCGGATCAGCCGCTGACCTCTTCATGCCCCTGCCATGAGCATCAATGCAGGCATGCACACGCCAGGTCTCCCTTGCACCTATCACAGCGCCCTGCCCCACAACACCATGTGTGTTACCTAGGTACACCAGGGCCGGGCGCTGCCCGATCGCACAGCGTTGTGGACCAGGCCCCACAGCGAGGAGGCCCTTTTTGTAGCCATGAGCATGACTGCGCAAACGGACATGCATGCAGGCTAGGCATTTCATTCACCATAAGGCTTGCATCAGGCGGCATAGTGCTGCTCCAGCTGCAGCTTGATCTCGTCGTAGAGCACGAGCACCAGGGCGCCGCCGGCGCCGCGCAGCACGTTGGACCAGGCGCCGTGGAAGAAGCCGGCGAGGCCCTCCTGGCGGTAGATCTTGCGCCAGGCGTCCAGCGTGCCGGCGTAGAGCCTCACCGGGCTGCCGGCCTGCGTGCGCGAGCGCGCGAGCTTGCGGGCAGGCGGCCCGCCCTGCGCTGTGCGCTGGTTAAAAGGTGTCCGGGGAGCGTCAGGTCCTGTTCTGTGTGAGCTTGATCAGGTGCGGCGTCAGTCTCACGAGCATAGAGCGGCGCGCCTGCCCTCATGGATCGACGCCGCGCCTGATCAAGCTCACACAGAAGAGGAGCTGGCGCTCACTGGAAACATCTTGAGTTCACCAGAGGCTATTCGAGAACATGCTGCAGCCTCTGGTCCGCCCACCACTCTACTGTGCTGTACATGGGTGACAACTAGGGCCGATGGCAGGCAGGGTGCCAGGACGCCCCTCGGCGCGCGCCGGGCGCGCGCCTGCATCATGAGCCGCCGGCGCACGGTGTCGAAGGGGTAGGAGGCGAGCCCGGCGACAACGGTCACCGCCTGCGCGACCGCCCACTTTGCGAGGAAGCTGGCGCGGCGCTCGTCGTCGAACAGCACGCCCTTGGCCGTGTCGTACAGCCCAAAGTACACGCCGCGGTACACGATGATGCCCTGCCGCGCGCGCAGCCATGGATCAATCGACACGGCCGCGCATTCCTCCTCATTTTCTCCTCATTTTCTACTCAGTACCAAAGACCTGAGGAGCAGACAGCAGGTGCACGTGCTCCGAGCTGTCCCGGACTGGCGGCGCCTTGGCGGTGCGCAGTGCGGGCAGTCTGCCATCCAGGCCGGCGCTTGGCGTGATGGGCCCGTTGGCCGACACAGGCCATGGACACTGCGTGTGCGCCGGGGGTCAGGGGCTGCTGCCGCGCGGGAGACACCGCGCGCGCCTGCACGGACACGCCAAAGCCCTGGTACAGCGCGAGCGGCCCGCCGCGCCGCGCGACCTTGGTGATGCAGTCCACGATGCCCTGGAACTCGCGGTCCTGCCCCGCGCGGCCCAGGTCGGCCGCCAGGCGCGTGCGCGCAAAGTCGAGCGGGTACACGATCAGCAGCGAGCCCGCGCCCGCCAGCCCGCCTGCGCGCGCGCTCCATATCCCGCATTTGGAAAGTGCACTTTTCAAGGACGGGGCGGCTGCCCTCCACATGGAGGCCGCTCGGCCACGTCCGGCTGCGGCGGGCGCTCTTCCAGACGCGCGGTCAAACCCTGCCCCCGGCATCCTCCGGCTCCCTCTGCGCTCGCAGGGTCCTGCAGGCGGCGCTCAGCAGCGGCGGCGGCCGGGCCGCCTGCGCCCGCGCGCGCCTTCCATTCGTCTTCCAGACAATTGTCTGGTCAGTCAATGTGACCGTCCTCGTCCCGAAAAAGAAGTGGCCAGGTCATGCTGAGCTGTGCAGCAAACCTCGAGGCATGCCCAGGTTGCATGCCCGGGTTGCATGCCCAGGTTGCATGCCCAGGTCGCATGCCCAGGTTGCATGCCCAGGTTGCAGAGGGACACTTACCATGCCATGCATGCGGCCTGCCTTTCGTTCAGCTGGGCGGGGCTTCAGGCGGACGAGTGGCATGCATGCGGCCTGCTGCATGCCTGCTGTACGTCCGTCTGCAACCCCGCCCAGCTGAGCAAAGGGCACACGCCGCCTCCTCGGTCACGGGCCCTTGGAGGCAGTTACGCAGACCGCGCAGCGCGCGCACGGACCTGGGGAGGCCGCTGCAGCGCGCCTGAGGCCAGGTTGATCGCGAAGAAGCGCCAGAAGTCGGTGCGCGCGTTGGCCTTGGGGAACAGGCGCTTGATGCTGTCCTTGAACGCAAAGTTGAAGGCCTGCGTCGGGAAATACCTGCGCGCGTGCGAGCGGCGGCGAGCCCTGAGACTGCCTGTACACAGTCTGCTCGCTGAGGATAGAGGAACCTCCACAGGCAATTCCGCTAGCAAGACCTGCTTGTGTGACCGTGGACATGGCCCTGGGCAGGCCGGACTCCAGGACATGCACCAGGGCGTGCGCGCGAAGGTGGAAGGCAAAAGGTACAATGTGTTGCGGAGACCGGACGCAGGGCATGTACAGGCTGTGCGCAGCGCGTGGCATGCCCGAGCAGGCCGTGCCTCCGCGCAGAGCAGGTTTTGCAGAGCGCGGGGCGCGCGCCTGAGGACGTCGGCCAGGTTGCCGCGCCAGGAGGTAACGCCGCGCGAGCAGGGTAGGGTATGTGAGGGTAGGTAGGGAGACTCCGCTGGGGAGCGCGCCTGAGCACGTTGGCCAGGTTGCCGCGCCAGAAGGTGATGACGCCCTGCTCGCGCGCCACGCGCTTGAAGCAGTCGACGACGCCTGCGTGGCTACGGTTAGGGTCCGCGCTCGCCTGAGCCCCGTGTCGGCGCAGCGCATCAGGGGTGGCGTGCTTGTGTCTGAATCACCGCGGGCGCCGGCGCATGCTTGTTAGAGCGGAAGCGCGCCTCAATGGGGCAAAATACTGCTAAAGTGGGCGCTGCGGTGTGGCAATCCTCAGCGCCCCTGGCCCGCAGGCGGGGCGGGCGCGCCTCGGTAGGGCGGGACCTCGCCGGAGCGGATGCGCGGGTGCGACCCCTGCGTCTGCAGCAGCAGCTTCACGCGCTCGATCGGCGCGACCGCCGTCTTGGCCACCGCGCCGGCCACGCCGCCGGCCAGCAGGTTGCGCGCGAAGGCCGCCCACCCCGGCTGCGCGCACGCACGCCTGGAGCTGCATGAGCGCACACGGCTAAAAACTTGCATGCTGTTGGCGTCTACATGTATGTTATTCTCTAGTCAATGAGCATATCGCAAGTCGCACATTTGTGGCAAGCTGGATGATTGGTCATTCGCATGCAAGTCTTCCTGCACGTGCATGTCTGGCAGGTGCAGGTGCAGTGACTCACTTAGCATGTTACGCCTGCTGCACAGCCGCGGCCTGTCACAAGACAGCCAGGGACTGTGATGCACGCTCCTGTCACATGTTATGGCTGCTCCAGCCAGGGCGCCGTCACCTGCGCATGCGGCCCCTGCCGCGCCTCGGCCGCCGCAGGCAGGAAGGGCTGCCACGCCGGGCCTTGGTGAGCGCGCCAGGCTGCCGCAGGCCAGAGGGCGCCCGCACAGCCGCGGCGCTGCGCCTCTGCGCAGCCCTGCGCAGCCGCTACGGCGGCCGGCAGCCGCTGCAGCTCGGGACCAGCGGCTGCTGCGGCAGGCGGGGCGGTGGAGCTGTGATGCCACCTGCGGGCGCGGCGAGTGCCGCCAGTCACTCGAGTGCCGTGCCAGGTGTCTGCTCACCCGCTAGATGGTGCAGCGCGGCACGAGGTCGCAAAGCAGAGCAGCGTGCGGGCTACAGAAGAATAGCGGGCTACAGAAGCGCATCTTATGTAAGAAGCACATGTGAAAGGAGCGGTGGCATGCAGAGTATGTATGGCTATATGTATGGCCTGGCGGGCTCCCACCAAAGCGCTGGAGGCGTGAAAGGCGAGCGCTTCTGAGCTGGCGCGCGCGCATAGCCTGACAGAGCCGCTTCCGCATATACGCTCTGGCAGAGCATCAGGTTTGGACTGACGGTGACCTGAGCGCCTCGTGCTGGCGGACTTGTTGCTCTCTGGAAGCTCCTCGTGATTGTGCATGTCCTCTCTGGCATGTCAGAACTGAGAAAGGGCCCATCAGGGGACCTGGTCCACAAGTAGAGACACGCTGCTCAATTTGCTGTAGCAAGCTGTGCTGCCGGTCACCCTTGCACTACGCTGCACTGGCGCTGCACCCGCTCTGCACCGTGCCAGCGGTCAATGGCAGCATGGGCGCCCCACCTGTGGGGTCGTCCGCCTTGCAGCGCCCGGCGCCCTGCATGCTTGCCAGGCATGGTGGTGCCGCGGCGGCGTTGCCCGGCGTGCGCCGCTGCCCGGGGCGGAGGGCCTACGAAGAGCTCGCTGGTGGCGCTGCGCGTCGCGGAGCTGCGCCAGCAGCTGCGGGACCGCGGCCTCAGCGATGCGGGGCTCAAGGGGGACCTGGTAGCGCGCCTGCACGCCGAGCTGTCCGGCCCGCCACCGGGTGCGTGTTTCACTTGCCTGGGTGACCAGTCCCACAGCCCGCGCGCAGCCGCAAGCACTGCAGGTGCTTGCCGCACGACTCGCAGCACGCTA
>JAABUH010002544.1_pt1 | contig 17344 bp, 15 predicted proteins | sample 5559121 | NCBI WGS metagenome assembly JAABUH01 (sample SAMN10711871, study PRJNA513364) | rock metagenome | isolation source: Antarctica rocks | place: Antarctica: Victoria Land, Battleship Promontory nord | collected 2015-12-28
ACCGCACCGGGCACACCGGGCGGGTCTGCGCGGTGGCCGGCTTGGTCAACCGCCAACTCGCCGCCTAATCGCCCCGGCGCGGGCAGGGGGCGACCACCCCCTGCACTATTACGACGCTTCTCTATTAGTCTTAGGACTTACGCAGTTGAACGTGGATTCACGCCTAAATCGCACCTTACAGCGCTTTGCAGGGATATCTGGTGGGCTCATCACGGTAGCAGAGAAGCGCGGTAACGGCATCTGCTCATTCCTCCCCACCACATTACTCTGCAAAACGCTGTATTCGTGCTCAACTGCGTAAGTCCTAAGTCTGTTGACGCAGGTCGACTGACGCGTCCGCACGCCCGGGCTAACCCCATCATGCTGCGCCGCGTGCTGCGGGTCGCGCGCCCGGGCCGACGAGGAATTGACAATTCAGATCGCGGCGGCGCACGCGCGGAGCCGGGGCACTTACGGTACGCCGCGGACCCATGCCGCGCTGCAGGCGGCGGGCGTCCGCACTTCTCGCCGACGCGTTGCGCGTCTGCTGCGAGGTGCTGGGCTGGCCGGTTGCCACCGCCGCCGTCGGGTCCGCACCACGGTCGCCGACCCGACGCACCCCCCGCGCCGAATCTCGTGGCGCGCGACTTCGCCGCCCCCGTCCCCGCTCGTTTGTGGATCGGGGACAGCACCTATCGCGCCACGGCCGAAGGCTGGCTGTACCTCGCCGTGCTCCTCGACGCGCACTCGCGCCGCGTCGTCGGCTGGGCGCTGGCCGATCACCTGCGCACGGAACTGGCCCTGGATGCGCTCGCGATGGCCGTCCGGGCGCGACGACCGACGCCGGGGCTGGTGGATCGCTCCGACTGCGGCTGCCAGTACACCGCCACGGACGACCAGGCCCGGCTTGCGGCGCGCGGCCTGAACTGCTCGCTGCGTCGATCCGGCCAGTGCCTCGACAACGCGCTGGCGGAACGTTGCTTCGCCACGCGCAAGTTCGAACGCACCGCCATGCGGCGCTGGCCGACCCGCGCCGCAGCACGGACGGCGATCTCCGCGTGGCTCGAAGTCTTCTCTAATCGGCAGCGGCGCCACGCCGCGCTCGCTCACCGGCCCCCGCCGCTTTCGAGGAGGAACGGTTGTTGTTGTCCGATCGCGCCGCCTAGCCGTAACCCGTCTCCGTAAGTGCAGCAACTTCACCTTCCCATATGATGCAATTGCGTGATCATCGGTCAGCCCAGAGGAAAGCGTTCCCCCTTTCCAGGGAATTTGGCTCACCCGAGCTTCCCTTGACAAGGGTAAGCGTGCGGCCTACACTCATCCCGTAGTTCATTTCGTGCTGAGAGAAACAAACCGTGGTAACGATGCCCAGTACTAGATCCCCGCAGTTGATGGCTCGCATGAATGCAGCAGCTGTGATCGATTTGGTCCGTCGAGCGGGGGCGATCTCTCGCGTCGATATCGCCCGGGAACTGGGGTTGAGCGCCGCAACGGTCTCGCGCCTCACCTTTCAGCTGCTCGAGACCGATATCCTGCGCGAGGTCGAGCGCGGTGCCTCGCGCGGTGGGCGACGTCCGATCCTGCTCGCCTACAATCCTGGTGTCGCACTGCTGATCGGAGTCGATCTGGGGGGCACCAAGATCGCCGGAGCCCTCGGGGATCTCGATGGCACGCTCTTCGCTCGCCGTACCGTCCCGACCTGGCCGTCCGATGGCACAGCCGGAGGACTTGAAGCCCTGCTCGCGCTGATCGGCGAACTCGTCACCGAGGGCGCGGCACTGGGCGTGCCGGTGCGCGGCATCGGCATCGGGATCCCGGGCGTCACCCGCCATACCGACGAGATCGTCGTCTGGGCACCCGGGCTCGAATGGCGCGAACTCCCGCTCGCCGCCCTGGTGGAAGCGCGCTTCGGCATCCCCACCTATCTGGAAAACGACGTGAATCTCGCCGTCCTGGGCGAGCACTGGCGGGGGGCGGGACGCGAGTTGGCGCACGTCGTCGGCGTCTTCATCGGCACCGGCATCGGCGCGGGCATCGTTATCGACGGACAGATCCTGCGCGGGGCGAACGACGCGGCGGGTGAGATCGGGTACCTCCTGCTCGCGCGCGACGACCTCCGCCGCACCTATCCCGGCTTCGGAGCCTTCGAGGGCGAGATCGCCGGGCCAGGGATCGCGCGGCGTGCGGCCGTGGCGCTTGCCGCCGTGCCGACCGCGCGCAGCAGCCTCACCGGCCCGACCCCCTCGGCGCGCGAGGTGGTCGCGGCGGCGGCGGCGGGGGATGTCATCGCCGCGCGGGTGATCGAGGAAACGCTCGACTCGCTCGCCCTGGCGCTTGGCAACATCGCCTGTGTCCTGAACCCGCACAGGATCATCATTGGAGGCGCGGTCGGCCTGGGCCTCGCCCCCTGGCACGCCACCCTGCAGGAGCGGCTGGTCGGGCGTGTGCCGCACGTCCCGGAGATCGTGCCGGCGGCGTTGGGGGTCGATGCCGGGCTGTATGGTGCCCTGGCCCTGGCCCTGGAGCGGACGGGCGCGCGCGCCGTCGCCGCAGAAACCGCCCACACCGCCGACCCAAGCCCCTGAAGGGCGCTCGAAGCAGGGGACGAACGTGATGGCACCAGGCGCAGGTCGCCCGGGTGGCCGCTGGAGGGTATAGATGTTCCAGGACTTGAAGGTGATCGACTTCCATGCCCATTTCCCGATCCGGGGCGACGTGAGCCAGGGGGGGCGCCGCACGCGCGAGCCGCGACCCGGCGCGGGGGGGGCGGAGCGCGAGGCAAATCGCAAGGAGCAGTTGCGGCGCTATCAGGCGCAGTGGCGGATGGCCTTCGACTTCCCGGAGCCTGAGACCGAGCCGCGCACGACCGAGGAGCAGGCGCACCGCTGGGCAGCCGAACTCGACAAGTACGGCATCGATCGGATCGGCTTCGTGACCGGGCGCGATAACGACGAGCTGGCCCGGGCCGTTGCGATGTACCCCGACAAGTTCTACGGGATGGCCCACCACGACATCACCCGCCCTGATGCGGCGGAGGAATTGGAGCGCGCGGTCACGCAGCTCGGACACAAGGCGTATAAGCTGCTCGCCCCGACAATCCCGACGCTGATCAACGACCGTTCCCTCTACCCGGTCTGGGAGGTCTGCGAGCGGCTGAGCATCCCGGTCCTGATCCACTTCGGGATGCTGGGGGCGGCGGGCGGGGTGTCCTATCACCCCAATATCAGCCCGGCGGTCCTCGAGCCTGTGGCACGCGACTTCCCGACCGTCGAGTTCGTGATCCCGCACTTCGGCATTCAGCACGTCACCGATCTCCTCTTCCTCTGCTGGTCCTGCCCGAACGTCTACGTGGACACCTCCGGCTCGAACCAGTGGGTCCGCTGGATACCGTACGACCTGACGCTGGACGATCTCTTCCGCAAGTTCTTCGAGACAATCGGGCCGGAACGGATCATCTTCGGCAGCGATTCCAGCTGGTTCCCGCGCGGCTTCGCGATCCGCTACTTGCAGGACCAGCTGCGAATCTGCCGTTTTATGAACATGACACACGAGCAGTTGCAACTGATCTTCGGCGGCAATGCGGCGCGTATCCTCGGGATTACCCTCTGAACCGGCGAACACCTTCCCGCGGGACGAGACGGGGAAATAGAGGAGTTGGGTCAGCGATGGCCCCGATAGGGAGTACAACGATGGAATCTCGACGGACCAACGGGCACATGGCGGCGGGACGACTAAAGCGGCGAGCACTCCTGCGCGGCGCGGCGGGTGGGGCGCTTGGTCTGGCGGGCCTGGCGTTACTGGCGGCGTGTGGCGGCACCACCACGGCGACGATCACGAGCGGTGGTAGTGCCGCCAGCAGCGCCCCTTCGGTGGCTCCAAGCAGTGCCCCGACGACCGGCGCGGCCCCCACTGTGGCGCGCGCGGCGACGGCGGTGGGCGGTACCAGCGCAGCGGGTGCGACCCCCTCGGCGGGCGCGGGCGCAGGGCCGAGCAGCTTCACCTCGGCGCTGCAGGTGAAGGGCGACGTGGAGATCGAATACTGGCAATACCAGTTCGATTCCAAGGTCGCGTTGGTCAACCAGCTGATTCCGGAGTTCCAACAGGCCAACCCGAAGATCAAGGTGAAGCAGGTCAACTTCCCCTACGATGACTTCCGCCAGAAGTTTGCCGCCGCGATCCAGGCGGGCGAGGACCCGGACGTGATCAACGTCTACTACGGCTGGCTCCCGGTCTATGTCCAGCAGAAGGTCCTGCTCCCCCTCCCCGCCGACTCGTTCGGCGCGAGCGCGATCGAGGGCGCGTTCTTCCCGATGGTCAGGACCGCCGCCTTCAACGGCCAGTATTACGCCCTGCCGACCGCCGTCCGCACCCTGGCCCTCTTCTACAACAAGGACCTCATCGGCGGCGCGGGCAAACAAGCGCCGAAGACCTGGGATGAGTTCGTCGATGTGGCCAAGGCGACGACGAAGCGCAACGGCGACAAGCTGGAGATCGAGGGGACGACCTACGATCCGGGTGGCCAGGGTCACCAGTGGTGGCGCGAATGCCTCAACCGCCAGAACGGGCTGCTCCCGATGAGCGACGACCATAAGAAGCTCTTCTGGTCCGATCCGAAGGGTGTCGAGGCCTTCAGCTGGTACATGGATCTGATCAAGAAGCATAAGGTCTGCGAGAACGGCTTCGACACCGACGGTGCGACCGCCTTCCAGAAGGGCCACGCGGCGTTGCACATCGACGGCAGCTACCGGATCAGTGCCTACACCAAGAACGCGCCGAATCTGAACTACGGGATCGCGCCGCTCCCGACGAAGTCGAGCGACGGGCCGAAGGCGACCTACGCCTCCTACTGGTGCAACGCGATCACCCGCAAGGCCCAGGGCGACAAGGCGATCGCCGCCGCCAAGTTCATCGACTTCCTCGCCTCGCCCGATGTGATGCGCCGCTGGACCCCGGCGATCGGCGAGTTGCCGGCGCGGCAGGCGGTCGCCGGCGAGGAGCAGTTCACGAAGGACGAGAAGCTCGCCGGGTTCATCAGCCAGCTCCCCGACTCCTACGCGACCTTCTTCGTGGACGAGACCGCCGACCGCAAGGCCGTGATGGACGCGATGGACGCCGTCCTACTCAACAACGTCGATCCGAAGCAGGCTGTGACCGAGGCCCAGGATCAGGTGCAGCAGCTGCTCGACACCTACTGGGCGAGCGCGAAGTAATGGCCCGTGCCGGTGGGTGGCGGGGCGGGGCTATGGTCCCCGCCCCGCCGCACCGTTTTTGCCGCGTGCGCACCCGGAGGTGCCGATGAAGCTTTCCCTGGAGAAACGCCGCTGGGTCGCGGCCTACGCCTTCCTGCTGTTGCCGCTCCTCTTCTTTCTACTGATCCGTATCGCCCCCACCCTCTACGCCTTCAAGGTCAGCCTGCACGATTGGGATCCGATCGCCCTGGAACACCCCTTCGTCGGGCTGAAAAATTTCCAGCAGCTCGGTGGCGACAAGGTCTTCTGGGCCGCGATGCGGAATACCTGGCTCTACGTCCTGGTCACGGTGCCGGTCAGCCTGATCCTGAGCCTGCTGATCGCCCTCGGCCTGCAACGGCTGACCCGTTTCGTCGGTTTCTACCGCCTCCTCTATTTCATCCCCTACATCACGTCGCTGGTCGCCGTGAGCTGGGTCTGGCGCTGGCTCTACGCGTCCAATGGCATTTTCAATGAGGTGCTGCGAACGGTCGGTATCGGCCCGCAGCGCTTCTTGCTAGGGCCGGACCAGGCCCTCTATTCGATCGTGGCGATGACGATCTGGCAGGGGCTCGGCTTCCAAATCATCATCTTCCTGGCCGGGCTGGAGGGAATCCCTGAGACCTTCCATGAGGCCGCGATGCTCGATGGCGCGAGCGAGTGGCAACGTTTCCGCCACATCACCCTGCCGCTCCTCAATCCGACGATCGTCTTCCTGACGGTGGTCGGGGTGATCAGCTCGCTCCAGCTCTTCACGCAGATTCGCAACATGTCGTCGCAGGGGCAGGGCGGTCCGCTCAACAGCACGATCAGCCTCGTCCTCTACGTCTACCGGCTGGCGTTCGACAGCCTCCCCTCGCGGATGGGCTACGGCTCGGCGATCACCGTCGTCCTGTTCGTGATGATCCTGATCATCACCATTGTGCAGCTGAAAGTGCTGACGAGGCGCTATGAGTACTGAGACCGGGCCCTTCACGGCCACCGCCGCACGGACCACCGCAGAGGCCACGCGCGTGCGCGACCCCCGGCGGACCGTCGCGCGCCTCTTCCTGTACGCCATCCTGCTGGTCGGCGGCCTGGCGATGATCTTCCCCTTCGTCTGGATGGTCGTGTCCTCGCTGAAGACGGCGCAGGAGATCACCAGCCTGGTGCTGATCCCCGAGCACCCGACGCTCGACAACTATCGCCGCGTCTTTGGTGCCACCCAGTTCGTCCGCTGGTTCGTCAATAGCCTGCTCATCGCGGGGATCACCACGGCCAGCGTCGCGTTCTTCGACTCCCTCGCCGGGTACACCCTCGCCAAGTTCACGTTCCCCGGGCAGCAGCTCGTCTTCATCATGATCCTCAGCACGCTGATGGTGCCGACCGAGATGCTGGTCATCCCCTGGTACCTGATGTCGATCAACCTCCACTGGTCGAATTCGTATTGGGGCATCATGTTCCCCGGGGTGATGAGCGCCTTCGGCGTCTTCCTGATGCGGCAGTTCTTCGAGAACGTACCGAACGAGCTCCTCGATGCGGCCAGGATCGACGGCGTCTCGGAGTTCGGCCTCTTCTGGCGGATCGCGTTGCCGCTGGTGCGCCCCGCCCTCGCGGCGCTCTGCATCTTCACCTTCCTCGGCAACTGGAACGCGTTCCTCTGGCCGCTGATCGTCACCCGCACGCCGGAGATGCGCACCCTGCCGGTGGGCATCGCCTTCTTCTCCTCCGAGGCGGGGAGCGCCTACGAGTTGATCATGACGGCGGCGGCGTTGGCCACGATCCCCGTCCTCGTCATCTTCGCGATCTTCCAGCGGCAGATCATCAAGGGCGTCGCGCTGACCGGGCTGAAGTAGCCCCCCGACGACGCAGAGGAGCGACACGGAACATGACCGATCACGAGACGCATAACCCCGGAACCTTCCCGCATCCGGCATATGCCAGCAACATCCTCCGCCCGGCCTTCGAGGAGGCCCAGCGCCTCCTCTTCGGACCGATGCTGGAGGCCAACGCCGCCCACCTCGTCATGCTGGCCGAGACGGGGATTATCGCCGCGAGCGACGCCGGACGCGTGCTCGCGGCGCTCCGGAAGGTGGCGGACGGCGGGGCGGCGGCATTCGTGTACGCCCCCGCCGTCGAAGACCTCTTCTTCGCGATCGAGCAGCAACTGATCGCCGACGCGGGGGCCGACGCGGGGGGCAATTTGCAGATCGCCCGCTCCCGCAACGACCTCGACGCGGTGATGTGCCGCCTGATGTTGCGCGATCGCCTCCTCGATCTCGGCGACCGCCTCGTCGCCCTCCGTGCGCGCCTCCTCGCTTTCGCGGGGGAGCACGTCGAGACGATCATGCCCGGCACCACGCACACGCAGCCCGCGCAGCCCACCACCCTGGCCCACTACATCGCGGGGGTGCTCGGGCCGCTGGAGCGCGACACCGCCCGGCTGCGCGACCTCTACGGGCGCGTCAACCGCAATCCGATGGGGGTCGCGGCCTTCACCACCACCGGCTTCCCGATCGACCGTGCGCTGACCACGGCGCTGCTCGGCTTCGAAGGGCTCGTGGAGAATGGGTACGACGCCGTCGGCGCGGCGGATTATATGCTGGAGGCGGTCGGTACCCTCAGCACCGCCGCTACCAGCCTCTCCCGCTTCGTCCACGACCTCCTGATCTGGTCGCGTCAGGAGGTCGGCATCCTCCGCGTCGGGGATGAGTTCGTGCAGATCAGTTCGATCATGCCGCAGAAGCGCAACCCGGTCGTCTTCGAGCACATCCGCGCGCGCGTCGGCTACGTCCTCGGCGACGCCGCCACGGTGACGACGATCGCCCACAGCAGCGCGTTCGGCGACACGGTGGACGTGGAGGACGAGATCTACCTCCCCCTCGCGCGCGGCTTCGAGGCGATGGCGAGCATCCTCGACCTACTCACCGTCGTCTTCGCCACCATCGAGGTCGATCGCGACCTCCTGGCCAGCAGGGCGGGGCGGGGCTTCACCACCACCACCGAGCTGGCCGACACCCTGGTGCGCCGCTTCGGCCTCCCCTTCCGCAGCGCGCACGGCGTTGTCGCCGGGGTCGTCAGGGACACCATCGCGGCGGGTGGCGACACCGGCGCCATCACCGTCGCAACCGTGGAGGACGCCGCGCGGCGCATCCTCGGTCGTGAGCTCGGCATCGACGAGGTGACCCTGCGGGCAGCGCTCGACCCGCGCGCGTTCGTCCAGGCACGCGCCGTCCCCGGCGGCCCGGCCCCGGCGGCGATGCGCCGCTCGCTTGACGCGATAAACGCCCAACTCCACGCGGATCGCCGTTGGATTGACGGCGCACGCGAGCGCATCGCCGCCGCCGCCGCCGAGCGCAAGCGTCGCGCCGCCCCCCTCATCGCAGCGATCTGAATCGTTAGTGGAGGGGGCGCAACATCATGCCGCCTTTTTGATGGCAAGTGGCATAGTACGTCCGGGTATGGACGGGGACGAATTGCCAATCGTATCCGGCCCGTGAACCGTCAGGGTGGTCGGGAGGTGATGTTGGGTTGTGCGGTGGTGAAGGAGGCGGGAGGTGACGCGGGGCAGGGGTCGCCCAGGAGGATGCAGTTACTTGAGGATGTCACCTCCCCGCTAGCTCGGCCGTCAGCGTATCCCCGATCTGGCAGACAGGCGACGCCGACCAGCCCAGTGCGGCGGCCGAGCGCGGCACGAGGTCGTAGGAGCCGCCGCGCAGGTTGCGCAGGAAGGCCTGTCCGGCGCACAAGACGCGCGCCCCACAGCGGGTCTTGCAGCCGCGCGTCGGGCCGAGTCGCCCCTTGCGGTGCTGGTGATCCCGCGCGATCCGTTGCTGGACCGCCTTGCCCGTCTCATGCAAAGCCGTCGGCAAGGTACTGTCACGTTAAGTTTTGACTGAACGAAACCTCCCCACGCCGAGCCAGTTCTGGCCGTCGCTAGCGCTTGTAAAAGCCGGATCTGGTCTCCTATACGCCGATCGTTCCCCACTTTCGGACCGCCGTCGGTGCCCAAAAGGCTTAACTTGACAGTGCCTCGGCCACAGCCGGGCGACAAGTGGCACCTGGACGAGGTCTTCGTCCAGATCAACGGCCAGCAACACTACCTGTGGCGCGCGGTCGACCAGGACGGGCAGGTGCTCGACATCCTGGTCCAGGCACGGCGAGACAAGCGGGCGGCCGTGCGCTTCCTACGGAAGTTGCTCAAAGGCCTCGCCTACGTGCCGCGGGTGGTCGTCACCGACAAGCTGGCCAGCTATGGGGCGGCACTGCGCGAAGTCTTGCCGAACGTGGAGCATCGGCGGCACAAAGGACTCAACAACCGCGCCGAGAATTCCCACCAGCCGACCCGCGAACGCGAGCGGCGGATGCGGCGGTTTAAGAGTCCCGGCCACGCCTAGCGCTTCCTCGCCGCCTACGGCCCCATCGCCAGCCACTTCCGCCCGCGCCGCCACTGTCTGACCGCCGCCACCTACCGCCAAACGAGAACCGAGCGCTTCGCCACCTGGCGGGTCGTCACCCGCACCCCGGCCATGGCCTGAGCTACGACACTCCGTGCCTCAGCACGCCTCCGCGCACCAGCGCACCACGTGATCCGCCTTTACTTGACAGTGCCTCTGAAATCCCCCTCGGCGGTCGAGTGTGAAATAGCCGCAACACGGGCATTGATAGTGCTGCCGTCTTGCTGTCACCACGTCACCGCGCCTATCCGCCGGATCCACCCGAGGCTCCCGTATCGCCACGACGGGGTCGGGCGTGTAGTCCGGGTGCCGCCACGTCTCGCGTGGCCAGTCGTCGTAGTCCGCCCGGAGCCACGCGATGGAGATGAACTGCGGCTCCCAGGGGTCGTGGCCTACGGTCGGCAGCGGGCGCGACCCCATGCCCAGGCGGACCGCGCGGAATCGCGCCAGCATCCGCCGGGCATCCTGGCGATTCACGACGCGCTGGAGCAGGGTCCAGTCCTCGTAGGTACCCTCGACGCTGCCATAGTCTTGGAAGGCGAAGGCGTGGTAGAGGTCGGGGGGAGATCGCCGAACTCGCAGGGCCAATTGCAGTCCAGGTAGTAGCCGCCCCCGAGAAGCTCCCCGGTCGCCGCCCCATCGGGGTCGTGGTGGACGGTCACCGGGCCGAAGCCGACCTTGCGGAAGCGGCGTGCCCAGATGCGGGCCTCGCCCTGTGTCATGCGGTCATCAGGAGTTGTGGTCATGGTGGTGGTGTGGGCTGGTACGAATCGTGCCAAAGACGGCGCAACCCATCGCTCCGCAGTGTACCATGGCCATGCCTGCTGGTAACACCCGGGAGCATGATGCTGCCAGCGCGACAGGCGCTCCGCTTTCACGACCAGTACGCCGTGCCGGTGCCCGCGCGGGCACCCCGGCGGCCAGCGCACCGGGTTGGCCCCATGACGCGGGAATGTCGCTTCCCGGCGAGCGGCCTTCACGCGGGAGCGTTGCGCGCCAGGGTGTCGCGTCGCTCCGAGCGGGTCACCAGCACCAGCGTGTGGAGGGGAACATGTCCACGCCCGAGCGGCCAACCGAACACCTCCTCGCCGACCTGCGCGACGGCGACTTCGACGCCCGCTGGCGGGCCGCCCGCGCCCTCGGCGAGCGGCGAGAAGGGCGTGCCCTCGACCCGCTGGTCGCGGCCCTTCGCGATCCGGAACGGTACGTCCGCGTCGCCGCCGCCGTGTCCCTTGGTCGGCTCGGCGACGCCCGTGCTATCCCCCCCCCTGCTCGCGGTCCTCTTCGGCGACGACCGCGACCTGCTGGGAGCGGCCGCCTCCGCGCTGGCCAAGCTCGGCGAACCCGGGATCGCGGCGCTGGTCCGGGCGCTGCCGCGCGTCCGCGACGCCGATCGCTCCTGGGTCGTAGGCGCGCTGCGCTGGAGCAATGGCACCGCGGTGGTCGCCGTGCTGGACGCTGCGCTGGCCGCCCCCGACATCAAGGCGCGACGCTGGGCGGCGTGGGCGCTCGGGGAGCTACGCAACCCGTTCCTGACGACCGCGCCACGCCTCGCGGCGCTCCGCGACCCCGACGCCGGGACACGCCGCCTGGCCGCCGCGAGCCTCGGCCGCGCCCGCGATCCCGCCGTGATCGCGGCCCTCCTCGCCGCGCTCCCGCGCGAGACGGGGGCGGTCCGCCGGGCGCTCGTCCGGGCGCTCGGGGGGCCGCGCAACACGCGCGCCGTCGAGCCGCTGCTCGCCCTGCTCGCGCACGAGGATGACGCCTTGCGCGCCCTGGCCGGAGGCGCTGGGGCGCATCGGCGACCGGCGCGCGGCCCCGGCCCTGCTCGCCGCCGCGACGGACCGCGACGGGCAGGTCCGCCGCCGGGCGGCGACGGCGCTGGGTATCCTCGGCGACCGGACGGCCGTCCCGGCGCTGCTCGCCCTGCTGGCGGACGGGCGGGCAAGCGTCCGGCGCACCGCCGCGACGGCGCTCGGTCAGCTCGGCGACCCGCGCGCCATCGCCCCCCTGGCGACGACCCTGGCGCGCGACGACGAGTCGCCCGCGGTCGCGCGGGTCGCCGCCTGGGCGCTGCGCCACCTCGGCCCGGGCGCGATCGCGCCGCTCGCGGACCTGTTCGTCCACGAGCGCTGGGCGGTCCGGGCCCGGGCGGCCCGCGGGCTGGGGACCCTCCGGGCGGACCGGGCGGTCCCGGCGCTCCTCCCGCTGCTCGCGGATCCCCACCCGGCGGTCCGCCACGCGGCGGCGGTGGCCCTGGGCAAGCTGCGCGACCGGCGCGCGGCGGCCCCGCTCGCCGCCTTGCTCGACGACGGCGCGCCGGACGTGCGCCGGGTGGCCGCGGCGGCCCTGGCGGGCTGCGGCGACGCGACCTCATTCGGACCCCTGGTACGCGCGCTCGGCGATACCGACCCGGCGGTGCGCGGCACGGCGCGGCGCGTGCTCGGGGCGACGGGCGACCCCCGCGCGGTAAATCCGCTCCTGGCCGCGCTGGCCGCGCTCCCGCCCGTACCGTCGTGGGAGCGCTACCTCTTCGCCGTGACCGTCGCGACCTTCGACCCGGCGCGGGCGGTCCCGCCGCTGCTCGCCCTGCTGGACGCCCCCGAGCGGGTGACGCGCTGGCACGCCACCGCGCGGCTTGGCGACTACGGCGATGAGCGTGCGCTCCCGGCGCTCGCCGCGTTGCGCCAGGAGGGGACGCGGGACGACGGCCGCCTCGACGAGCTGGGCGTCGTGGCGGCGCGGGCCATCGCGGCGATCGAGCGACGACTCGCACGGTGAGGTACTGCACCGTGGCGCGCTCCTGCCCCGTGGACTGCGCGATCATTGGGCTCATTTCCTTGCCGCGCAGCACCAGCATCGACCTGTTTTTCGCAAGGTCTGGCTGTTATATGCAGGTCGGCAAAGCGTGCAGATTCAGCATACATCTCTCTACGAGCATACCACTTTATCCTTCTATACTCGACTATCTCAGGCTATCAGAAGCTATCTTGACACAACGAACACCGTGTGCGATGATGTACGTACACCAGCGTGATGATCGGGTATGTGTCGTGCGGTACACAGCGAGAGGGTAATCAATGGCGGCAGAGGCAGAGCGAGCGCAGCCGGCGGTGAGTGTGCGGGAGGCCTGCACGCGCCTTGGCGTGGGGCGGGCTGCGCTATATGACCTAATCGAGAGCGGGCGGCTCCTGGCATTCCGTCCGGGGAAACGCGCTTACCGCATCCCCGGTGAGGCCATCGAGGCGTTCAAGGAGGCTGAAATCCGCAAGTTGCAGGAATTTCATCACGCCCCGAGCGGTAAGGAGCGCGCATGAAGACGATCGTTATCGCCAACGCGAAAGGCGGGGTCGCCAAGACCACCACCGCTCTCCATCTCGCGGTCGGCTTCGCCGACCTCGGACTGGATACGATCGCGATCGACATGGATCCGCAAGGGACGCTCTCCCAGCAACTCGGCGTCAAGGCCACCGACGTCCACACCGTGCGCGAGGTGCTCGTCGACGGGCTCGCACCCCGCGAAGCGCTCATCGGCGTCCGCCCGAATCTGCAGCTCTTGCCTGCCAATATCCTGCTCGCGGATGCCGATCTCGCCCTGTCGCAGCTACACGCGAGCGATCTTCGCCTACGCCGCGCTTTGCAGAGTGTCCAGGCGGATATCGTCGTCATCGACGTCCCACCCTCCATCGGGAAGCTCACCGTCAACGCGCTCGTCGCAGCGAACGGATTTATCGCCCCGATCGACAGCGAGATCTACGCCATGATGGGCTTACAACTCCTCTTTCGCACGGTAGAAACGGTGCGCGAATACTTTAATCCCGACCTGCGATTCCTCGGTCCGCTCCTCACCATGGCCGAGGGCCGGACGATCGTCACACGGGTGGTGGAAGAAGAACTCCGCACGCAGTATCCCGAGACGTTCACGACCGTCATCCGCAAGAGCCAGCGGACGAAGGAAGCGGCGATGTCGGGGCAGACTCTCTACGATCTGGCGGGGACCACGGCCGGTGCCGATTATCGGGCTTTGGTCCGCGAGGTCCTCATGCGCCTCGACGACGACCGTGCCGTGGCGAGCGCTAAGGGGGGTCGCTGATGGCTGGGAAGCAAGGCCAAAATCGCGCCGCCAATCTCCGTGAGTCGATGCGTAGCATGACCACCGCCGCGCTCCCATCGCCGCTCGTCGGCAAACCTGGGCAACGGCAAATGCCTGGCGCCCTCGTCCTCGAGCGGCGTCTCCTCGAGCCCGATCCGGACCAGCCGCGCAAGGTCTTTGATGAGGCGAAGCTCGAGGAACTCGCCGAGTCGCTGAAGCGCGTCGGCATCCTACAGCCGCTCCGCGTCCGCCCTGCTGCCGAGGAAGGCCGCTTCATCATCGTCAACGGCGAGCGGCGCTGGCGGGCGGCGGCGCTCGCCGACATCCCCGAAATCCCGGTCGTCGTCCGCGACTCCGACGCCGATCAGCGCGCGTTCGAGATGCTGATCGAGAATCTCCAGCGCGAGGATCTGACCGACGATGAGGAGGCGCGCGCCTACCAGGGCCTGATCGGCCAGGGGTACAACCAGGTGGCGATCGCGCAGCGCCTCGGCGTGAGCGAGAGCCGGATCAGCCGCAACCTGCGCCTCTACTCGCGCGAGGTGCTCGCCACCGCGGTCGCCACGGGGACACTCGGCAAGGGTGAGGCCCAGGAGTTTCTCCGCCTCACACCGGCCATCCAGGAACGCGCCGTTGAGCACCTCGTGCAGCGCCGGGCCGATGGCGAACGCGTCACCACGACGGTCGCCCGTCAGATCGCGCGGCAGGCGGAAGAGCTCCTCGACGCGGGTAGCACCGAAGAAGACGTTATGGCAACTCTTGCGGGCCGCAAGGATTACCATAACGTGGGCGTGGAGGAGCGGGCCAATCCTCGCCGCACGATCGACATCGCCGTACGCCATTTCATCGATCGCGGGCATGCGCTCATCGGTGCTTACCCAACCATGTCAATGAGCACGCCGGTGGCCGAGGCGCTCGACGCGATGCTTGCAGCGCTGGACGAGTGGCGTGAGCGTAACTCGCCGGATGTGGGGTAGCGCCGACGCCAGTATCAGCCGGAGCACCGAACATCGCTCGCCTTTCGCATAGCTGATCGTTCCGCGCTTGCGTATCGGCGACGGGCGGTGTTCGGTGTTCCGGCACTCGTGACGTACTGTGAGAGTTAAACTGGCATTGAGGTATAGGGACCATGGAGTATGAGCGGGCACCGGCAGCCCAGTTCTCCCCGACGGCATGGCACGAACGCGCCCTCGCGACCGTGGCGGTCGATGGCGGCATCGATACGATCGCCTCGCTCCTTGTCGACGCCGCGACATGGCTGTCGGATCTCACCGACGATGGGAAGCGAGCACGTCTGTTACGCAGTCACGCGATTACATTACGGGAGCATGTCCCGCTGTATGATCTCGCGGCCGCGCTGATCGCCCCCTGGCTCGCGGAAACGTACAAATCCCGGATTGAGCGAGCGGCGTCGCAAGGGGCGATGCGCGCGAATTTGATCGCGCTCCTGGTGCACTTGCACCGACCGGCGGCGGCGGCCACCGATCCGTGGCTTGGCTTGGTGGAGACCCTCTGGTCGGCCGCGCGCGCAGGGATGGCCACGATCGGCACGGCACATCGCTTGGCGGCGCAACTCCTGCTCGCCTATACCGATGACTTCGCCCGGGGCCTGGTCGAAACGCTTGCCGTCGACGACGCCGATACCGCGCGACTCACCCTGTTGCTAGGGCGCGACGCAACAGGTGATCCGGCGACGCTCCTGCCGGTCCTGACGTCCCCGCCTCTCGACCGCTCTCGACTGCTACCACCCGCGATCGGTGATCGTCTCACGGTGATGGGCCTCGGTCATTACCAGGCGGTGCGCGAGGCGCTCTCGCACAACGCCTTCGGAGAAGTTGCCGGTCAGCAATGGCCGACCGCAGAACTCGGGCGACGAGGGGCACTGCTCGGACGCGTGCAACTCCGCCCGCCAGGCGCAGACGCGCAGCAACTCCTGTCGACCGAACAGGTGGCCCTCTGGTCCACAAAAATGTGGCAGCAACGCGGCGAACTCTCCGACCTGGACGCCGACGTACTAGACGCGCTGAGCGCCATCTGGATTCATCAGGCGACCGGCGTACAAGATAGCGCCAGGGCGACGGTCGATGGGCTGCTCGAACTGCGAGGGATCCTGCCTAAGCTCCAGAAAGACGGCCGCCGCACCGGTTTTCAGCATCGTCAGCGCCAGGATGTCCTTAAGGCACTGAGCCACATCCAAAATTTGTGGATCGACATCGTCGAGCGCGAACATGATGGCGATCAAGCGATGGTCGAAGGAGAGGTCGGCGGGCGACGACGTCCGGGCCGCCTGATGATTCAGAGCCGCGCATTTGTGATCACCGATCGTGTGGGCATCGTATACGACTCCGGTGAATTCGACATCAACCTGTTTCAGTTTCGACCCGGTGAGGTCTTTGCGGCCTTCCTGCTCGGCGCGGGCAATCAGGCGGCGCTGCTCTCAGCCCAGGCCCTCCGCTACGATCCCTACCGCCAGATTATCGAGAAGCGCCTCGCTCGTTTCTTGAGCTGGCAGTGGCGCTCGGCGCGCGGGTTACATGGCCGCAGCCAGGGCTACTCCGTCGAAGAGTTGCTCAAGGCCGCCGGCAAGGAGCCCGATACGAGGTGCCCGACGGAGACGCGCGATCGCCTAGAACGCGCCCTCGACACGTTGGGAGACGACGGTGTGATCGCCGGATGGCACTACCGCGATTGGCAGGAGCCAAACACCGGGCAACGTGGGTGGCTTGCGCTCTGGCTGGGCGCCACGATGGTCGTTGTCCCCCCAGCGGTAGTCACGACGCAATACGAGCAAACAAGCCTCCCAGTGCCCCAACTTGCTGGAGCGGTCGGTGGTGGAATTGAGTCGGCAGTGCCCGAGCAAAAGACGCTTCCACAGACTGCCACCGAGATCGGGGCCCTGCTCAAACACGAGCGCGCTTCGCGCGGGAAACTGACCCAGGGCGATGTAGCGCGCGAATTGGGTGTCACTCAAAGCTTCATCAGCAAGCTCGAACGCGGACAAAGCGCGGATCGTTTGGTGAAAGAGCCCCTATTTCGGGCACGTTTGAGCGCCTGGCTAGCGACCGTCCCAGAGTAAATCCTCCCTCTATCAGGCGAAATATTCCGAATATTCCGAGCTGCGTGTTTATCTCCGACGTTCATTCACGTCAGGCACGCGTTCGTACGCGCGCACCCTATTCATGCTCCGAGGCAATATTCCATTTGCGCGCTTATCTCCGACGCTTGGATCGGGGTTGCGCAACAAGCGTGCGCTACGGAGGACGCTATATCAACACAACAAAGAAAATACGGATATTACGTACCAAGTCACTATCAACGAAACGGAAACTTCACAGGATATAGCACCGCATTTACCCTCGAAAATCACTATCGACTGCGTTACAGCAGAATATTCCAAAGAAAACCCAAGGTGCTTATCTCCGACCAATAAGCTATCTACGGAATATTCCGAATATTCCAACGTGGTGTTTATCGCCGTAGTAAGGTAACTATTCAGCCTGAAGGGCGGGCAGCGGTGGCTGCCCGGCGCAGGTCTGTTCGAGGGCGGTGAGGACGTGCCGGGCCTGCTTCCGCAAGGACGAAATATAGCCCCGGATGCGGCAGAAGGC